>Ga0102589_1004764_pt1 | contig 12445 bp, 10 predicted proteins | sample AraplaMF_Col_mLB_FD_76858 | JGI IMG/M metagenome (GOLD analysis project Ga0102589, IMG submission 76858) | Arabidopsis root microbial communities from the University of North Carolina, USA - plate scrape MF_Col_mLB | ecosystem: Host-associated > Plants > Roots > Endosphere | place: USA... | reverse complement strand
TAAGTTTGTAAACCCACTGCTCCAATAAATATACTGTCCACCTTTATTTATATGCTCATAGAAATCCGTACTTTCAGGACCACTACCTAGAGGCTTTATTACATTTTTAAGTTGAGGCTTTATTACATTTTTAAATCTTTGCTTATCTTTTTTAATGAAAGCCTCCAAGGTTTCTCTGCTCGTAAAACCATACGCTAACCAATCTCCCTTGTTATTCTGTTTAGGCAAAACCATGGTTATTTTTATATCTTCGTTAGATTTGTTATTCACTTTGGCCAGGGAATCCACACTCTGTTCATCTACAGTTAAATACTCGAACGATTTAATCGTGTAATCTTCTTCTGCACTTGCTGATACCGTTCCCGATCCTCCAGTTAATGCAAAACCAGCTGCTAATGCTCCTACTACTAACTTCTTGAACATACAACCATCCCCTTTTTGCTTAGATTTTTGGTACAACTAAAATATATGTTGTTTTCATAATCATATAAATGTTTAGAACTTTAGAAATAAAAAATGGAATATTCACTGTTTTTTATTTTAATTTTTATAAAAAAATACACTATTGGGGTTTTATGGCATGCCCATTAAGTTAAAAAGTTCTGTTGCAAAGTTACCCAAAACATAGAGAATCTAGGATTGCATCGTTAAATGGTTATGCAACCATTAATAATTCCTGTCATTCATTATACGTTGAAAAACCGAAGTCTGAGCCAAGACTTCAGTTTCTTTTATATAGAGCATGAATGGTTTCGATTCCTTTTATCGTACGTGAAGCATGCCGAAGGTTTTGAAATGCCTATGATCCTGTTCAACGAGATTGTTCAAATGTTTGATTGTACAATGAGTTGTATTTGAATAAAAACCTTGTTTTCTTAATTTCTTAAATGCGCAAAGTAATGCCGGCGCTTTGTCTGTTGTTAGAGCCGTTGGTTCGCCAAATGTTTTCACTAATCTTTTCATAAAGGTATAAGCAGCCCGATAATCCCGTTTTTACGAAGTTGAATATCCAATGTATGCCCGTCTTTATCTATTGCACGATATAAATAACACCATTTTCCTTTGACTTTTATATAGGTTTCATCTAGCTTCCAAGATAATTGGACGTTTTTATTTTTCTTCTTCCAAATTTGATAGATAAGGTTTCCGTATTCATGAACCCAGCGCATGATAGTTGTTGGGTGAACTGAGATTCCACGTTCTTTTAAAATTTCAGAGACATCACGATAACTTAAAGAAAAACGACAGTAGTACAGGGCGGCTACCAAAATAATATCTTTCTTGAACTGTTTTCCTTTAAAATATCGCATTTATGTTTCTCCTTACTCTTTTTTTCTAGAGTGTAGTCTCATTTAGAAAACTTTGCAACAGAACCCTTGGTAGCCATTTGGTGAAACTTTTTTACAAATAATTTAACTATGTTTCAAACCAACAATATTTTCTCTTTTTACAAATTATAGTTAAAAGGTTAGGCTTCAAACTCTTTCCTTTAAAAGTTCATAAAAATGTTTTAATATGTTTAATTATGCTATTTCCTTATTCAAGAAATTAGTCTATAATTTTCTAAGGAATATTATGGGGATAGAGGAGTTTATGCAAGAATATGGAGATGAGAAAGTTACATTATTTAATTGAAAAAAGAAAAGAAGAATTAATTGAGCTTGTTAAACACTATGGTTTTTGTCATCCTAGGGTGCTAAAATTTAGCCAAGATCTAGATAAATTAATTATTCATATGATGAAACAAAGTGAAATACGTGACATTATTACAAAAGCAAACAGTAATACATGTAAAAAATAAAAATTCAATAATTTTACCTCTTATATTTACATATCAATCTATACAGAATTTTTTTCATGAAATATTTATAAAATAAATATATTTCTAGATCCTTTTAACTGGTTCGGTTGAGGTGTAGGTACAAGCATTAAATAAGAACTGCATTCGTTAAAAATTAACAACGAAAATTAACATAACTAATAGCAAAAAAAGAAGCGGAAACCGCTCTTTTTTGTTCATTCTCTAAGCGTTAGCATAGCAGGTGAGTAGTTCACGAGATGCTCACAATCTAATTTTATTTAAAAATGAAATCTTATTAAGTGTAAATAATGCATAATCTAAAGTTGTAGTTCTAATTAATATACAATCTGATTCACCACTTTGTGTTCCTATCTTTACTAACTTTTTCTTTTCAGGAACATAGTCATTATCTTCAATAATCTCAACAATGTCCTCTAACAGAATATTAATTTCTGCAGTTTGCCATTCAATTGTTAATTGTTCATGTGTCTTTGTTACCTTAATATCTTGCATATAACTCTATTACCTACCTATTAAATTTAAATTTCATTATAAATGAATGTAACGAAATTATATCAAAAAGTTATAAAAACAGCTACAATTTTTTATTCTTAAACAAAGCACCAAGATTCCTAATACAGAAAATTCAAAAATCACCTGAGTAAACCTGTATATCGAATTAATAGTATCTTTTTTATAAAGAGTTTAATAATATATTATGGTTTCCATAAAACCCTTGGAAGATCCTTTATATCCTCTCCATTTATATGCCACTTATCGTCACCTTTATTATACATACCAACCCTTAGCGATTCTTCCGTAGAAGATATTTCTGCTTCAAGTAATATTGAAGATGAATAATCATATAGTTGCTTTATTAATTTTGGGTTAGGTATTGATGGGTTTTCACTTAATATTCTTTTTTGCTCATCTTCAACTTTTGTTCTCAAACTTGATACCAATATTGGCTTTGATTTTATTTCCACTTCTGCAGTTTTACCTTCTCCATCTATATATACAACATTCGTTTCAAATTTCACTTTTTGCCGTATTACTTCTTTAAAATTTTTAAAATAGTTATCTACTGATTCTTCTGTAATACTAGATACGCCCTCATAATTATATAGGACTGCTTTTCTAACCTTTTCCGCCATCGCTTCATTAAATTGTTTTCCATCTCCACCTGTTAATTTACTCATTTTGTCTATATCTTTATCATAGAAGCCCACCTATTGTAAGTGATACTATCAAACTCATACCTACTAAATTTTTGGAATATAACATATTCTACTTCAACTCTTTTCTGTATAAATTATGAATTACAGTAATATGACACCATTATATCTCGGTGTTCTATAGCATATTTTATTTATATACAATTATTAAAATGTAAAAACCACAAAAACATCAAACCCTATTTTATTTCAAGGTGCGCCGTTATCTATAGCGCTGGAATAAAGTTTAATTAAAATGACCCTACTAAATCCCTATGCAATACACAAAAAGAAACCATTTTGAAAGATCTTTTATCAAGACCTAAAATAAAAAAAGATAGATAAATTAAAGGACATTACATATTTTATATGACTAATATGTAATGTCCTTTCTTATTCAACAATAGCGCTCTTTAACAGAAGACTCGATTTCAAGATAATCTTAACAGACATTAATATCGATCTTCAGTTACTGCCCCCTTATATGTCCTAGTGACAGGGTTCTTACCATAGACCGCAAAGCACCATGATGTCAATGATTCTCCTAATTCGAATGCTCTTCTTTTATGATTTAAATGTAATGAATTATAGTATTTCTATATAACCTTCTGTTCCATTTACTCGAATACGTTGCCCATCTTTTATCAGCTTGGTGGCATTTTCAACACCGACAACGGCAGGTAAGCCATATTCACGTGCGATGACTGCTCCATGGGTCATCAGTCCGCCAACTTCGGTGACAAGTCCTTTTATGGATACAAACAATGGTGTCCAGCCAGGGTCAGTAAAGGAGGTGACTAATATATCTCCATCTTCTAAATCAGCATCTTCCATGTTTAAAATGACACGCGCTCGTCCCTCTATAACTCCGGAAGAAACAGGCAGACCTAAAATCGCTTCGGCTGGGAGATTTTCTCGTTTGTACTCACCCGCAATAATTTCACCATCAGACGTGATAACACGTGGGGGAGTTAATTTTTCATATAATTTGTACTCGTCTTTTCGTTTGCTGATGATCTGGTAATCCAGTTTGTTTGTACGTACGACTTCGTGAAGTTCTTCAAAAGTGAGATAGTATATATCTTCTTTTTCGTGAATAACGCTGGCTTGCACGAGTTGTTCGGCTTCTTTCAGTAAAGCCTGCTTATAAATGAAGTAGCGATTAATCATGCCGTATTTTGGATATTCACGATAACCGATGAAATTCCGGATCAGGCTGATCATTCGTTTTGTCTCTTTGGCTTTTCGTTTACCATCCGGTAATTGCTTCAATCGATCTAATAACTCTTGTTCTTTTTTCAAAGCTTCCTGTCGCCCTTGCTCAAATTTCCGATTGCCAGAATTAGGATCAAATTCTTTGATGTTATTGAGAATCATGTGGACAAGTGTAGTTGGTTTTTCACTCCAACGAGCTTTAGTAATATCGATTTCTCCAGCACATCGCATTCCGTATTTGTTGAGATAAGCATAGATAGCATCTTGGATTTCCTGTCCACCATCAAACTTAACCAGTTCATCCAAAAAGTTATCATCTTTTACATGTTGTAAATAATTGATTACTTCCGGATAAGGACGAATCACATCTGCAACATCCAATAGCGCCAGACCCATTTCTGAAGTAATATTGTTTGGTGCAGATAGAGAAAGCGTGTCTGCTACGTTTTTTTCACCTAACCACTTGTTCATTTTCTCATTGATCCATGATGAAGCATCTATAGCAGCCATAATTACACCCAAACTTTGTGGGTCAAATAAAATCGTCTTTAATTTCTGGATATCTTCTAGAATACAATCAAATAAATCTGATCCTGATTTCGTTTGGATGTCTTGTTTTAACTCTTCTATCGATGTTTGACTACTCTGAATCAAATCAGAAACGATTGTCGGATCGTTTTCGATTTGTGCTTGAAAACCCGAAGACGATATACCTTTATTGCTTTTACTAGAACTCGGTACTTTTTTACCATCTGGTGACGATTTTATAAAATCTTCTCGCTCTATTATAGTCATGAGTGCGTCTTTTATAAGCGGATCGGATTGCCCCAAGGTATCTATTATCGTTTTTCTACTGACAGGCGAAGCCAGATTATGCGTGATATCAACAAATAACCTTCCACCAGCTTTAAACCTGGGTCCAAAAGATGTTAACTGGAATAAAGACATTCCCAATGGTTTCAAGGGATCGATCATCATTTGTTGGTGACCGACAGATACATAAACGTGATTTTCCTGATCATCTACTTCAGGGACAGGGTATAAAGTAGTGATGGGACGACTTTGCACGATATAAAATGTCTCGTCAGCCAGACACCATTCGATATCTTGTGGGCAACCAAAATAAGCTTCAATCTCTCTACCTATGCGTGCGAGCTGTAAAATTTGTTGTTCAGTAAGTGTTTGCGTCTTTTGCCGATCAGGATCGATCTGCTGTGTCTCTGTTCCGCCTTCTTTTAGTCCATAGATGGCCAATTTTTTTGTTGCTATCATCTTATCGACGATTTTATCTTCTTGCACCTTATAGCAATCCGCAGATACCAAGCCGGAGACAAGAGCCTCTCCTAGTCCAAAGCTAGCATCGATCGATAGTAGCTTTCGATTGGAAGTAATCGGATCAGCAGTAAATAAAATTCCTGAAGCCTGTGGGAAAATCATCCGTTGAATGATAACGGATAGGTAAACCTGGCTGTGATCAAATCCGTTTTGGATTCGGTAAATTACTGCGCGATCAGTAAATAGGGAAGCCCAACATTTACTGATGTGTCGCAATATTGCATCTTTTCCGATGATATTTAAATAGGTGTCCTGTTGACCAGCAAAGGAGGCAAATGGAAGATCCTCGGCTGTAGCACTTGAACGAACAGCATATGCATGCTCGAAGCCAAAAGTTAAGAGACATCGATCGATATCTTCTTCGATCCCCTTCTCGATCTCGATCCCCTCAATCAGCTCACGAATCTTCCTGCTAATTTCACTAATTCTTTCTCGTTCGTCCACTTTTTGAACTGCTAGTTGATCCAGTAATTGATGAAGCTCCTCATTTTTCCCAACGACTCTTTTATATGCCTCAGTGGTAACACAAAATCCCTCTGGTACAAGTATTCCTTCAATCCTCGAACATTCGCCCAAATTCATCCCTTTGCCACCAACCACCATTTGTCTCGTTTTATCGATCTCACGAAACTCTAGTACATATGGTTTCATTTCTTTCCCTCCCATTTATCGCTCAATACCAAGACGAATCATATGACAAAAATTGTTCATCTGATCAACCAATTACGCTGTCCACTCGTTCTTGCTCCTCGCGAAGTTCCATGTTCATATCAAACACTCCTTTAAAAAAATAAAAACAGGGGTTGACTGAAAAGGATTTTATGATGTATAATTAAAATAGGGATAACTTACACAAAAATCTATTACTGGTGTATCTATATAAATTTACCACAGTTTCTCATTTTTATCAATGTATTTACACGACCATAATTGTTGCAAATTCAAAGGAAGAAAAAACCCCATTTTACAAGACAAATGACTTACACTAAATGATATCCAAATATCCAATCATTTAGTGTAAGTCAGGAAAATACGGATTTACAACGTTAAGAAATTCCAATATTAAAAAGCCCAATTTCTTAGTATTAATATTAAGAAATTGGGCTTTTTTTCGTTACCCCATTAAAGCGCCCTATAATTGAATAAAAACCTAATTGATTTTTATGTCCCAAGGAGAAGAAGAAGTAAACTGCCTGCCCAAAGAAAATATGCAAGTTGAGTTAATATATACATGGATAATTAACAAAAAGCATGACATAAAATTGTCATGCTTTTTTTGCCTATTAAAAAATTCTTTTCGTACATTATTATTTTTTCAGTATATTAACGTAAAAACTCATTAATTCAGTGGTATTTTTCATTCTTTATACTAACTTTAAACAGTACAAACAATTTTCATTACCCATTAGCAAACTTTTTCCCTTCCCAGTAGCGGACTTTTTTTCCTTTGGACAACTCTCCTACATCACCCGCTTAAACATCTTCTCCAGTTCATACGTCGAATGATGCACAAGTATAGGTCTACCATGCGGACATGTGTAAGGATTTGTTGTTGTACGCAGTTCTTCTAGCAAAGCAAATATTTGATCGTTCGTTAAATATTGATTTGCTTTGATCGATGCTTTACAGCTCATCATAATGGCTGCTTCTTCACGCAGTTTTTTTATATCGACTTTTTTTAGTTTGACAACTTGCTGCATCATTTCATCGATGATTTCTATTTCCTGTCCTTTTGGGAACCACGTTGGATGCGAACGAACGATAAAGGATTGATGACCAAATTGTTCTAAGAATAATCCTACCTTTTTCAATTCCTCTAATTGCTCTTCGACACGTAAGAATTCAGTGAGGGATAAATCAATACGATATGGTACGAGCAATTCTTGTACTTCTTTCGTTACTTGTCCTACTTTATCACGGAAATATTCATAATTGATTCGCTCTTGCGCTGCATGCTGGTCAATCATATATAAACCTTTATCATTTTGGGCGAAAATATAGGTTCCATGCATTTGCCCGATTGGATAAAGCGGTGGTAAGTCGTTTCCATTCATTTCGATTTCTTGGATTTCTGCTACTTCTTCTAATTCAAAATCTTCCTCGCTGTTATCCCATTCATTCCCGTCCTGGACAGATTTTCCAATCATTGATTTAGAAAGTTGCCAACTATTTTCTTCTTTTACTAAAGATTCTGGTGGCTGCCATTCCTGCTTCGGTGGTTGCCAAAGTAAATTTTTGTTTTGTGGTTTGGCTTGGATTTCTTCTTGTTTCTCATCCATTCCAGTCGGTAAGACGATGTTTGGCAGTGGTACTTCTTTCGGTTTTGTATGTTCAAAATGAAATTGCTCTTGTACACTTTCATCTTTTTCTTTTTTCTTTGATGTAACACCAGCATCTGGAATGAGCTGTATTTTTTTAAACGCGTCCTGCAATGTTTTTTCAATCAATTGCAGTAATTCCTGCTCTTTACTAAAACGCACTTCTAATTTCGCTGGATGAACGTTCACGTCAACTAACATTGGATCCATCTCGATTGATAAAAAACCGATTGGATAACGTCCCACTGGAAGTAATGTGTGATACCCTTGCTGAATTGCTTTCATTAAGACATAGTTTCGAACGTAACGGCCATTTACAATCGTAGATATGTAATTACGAGATGCTCTCGTTACTTCAGGTAACGTTACATATCCACGAATGGTAAAGTCCAATGATTCCGCTTCAATCGGAATGAGTTTTTTCGCAACTTGAATGCTGTAAATTGCAGCAAGTACTTGCCTCACATCACCATTCCCTGAAGTGTGTAGCAGTTTTTTCTCATTATGAAACAATTTCAAAGATACTTCTGGATGGGACATAGCAATGCGATATACAATGTCTGTAATATTCCCAAGCTCTGTATGAATTGTTTTCATATATTTAAGGCGTGCTGGCGTGTTAAAAAACAGATTTTGAACCGTAATATCTGTCCCTTTACGGCTCGCTGTTTTTTCCTGCATTATAATGTCTCCGCCCTTAATAATAAGATGTGTACCTGGTGCATCTCCTGTACTTGTGACTAACTCTAATTCACTAACAGATGCGATACTTGGCAATGCCTCACCACGGAAACCGAGCGTGCGGATGCGAAATAAATCATTTTCATCTTTAATTTTACTTGTTGCATGCCGCTCAAAAGCAACAATACAATCTTCTTCAGCAATGCCATCTCCATTATCAATGATGCGAATTTTTGATAATCCAGCTTCTTCTAAGTGGATTTCAATAGATGTACTATTCGCATCGATGGAATTTTCGACAAGTTCTTTTACAACTGAAGCAGGTCGTTCGACTACTTCCCCTGCGGCAATTAAGTTAGAGAGTTGATCATCGAGTTTGCGAATTTTCCCCATCTACTTACTCATCCTTTCTTTAACTTTTTCTGCAAACGATACAGTTCATTTAAGGCTTCTAGAGGAGTCATATCAAGTAAATCGATTTTTTTAATTTGTGTTAATACAGCTGTTTCTTTTTGATCAAACATAGGCTTGTCTTCTTTTTTCACAGGCTGTTCTGTAGTAAAGAAAGATAGCTGTGATTCTGCAGGTTCTTCTTTCTCTTCTAGCTGCGGTTCTGATTTTTCTTTTACAACGACTGGTTCTTGGACAATTTCTTCTTGTACTTTCACTTCCACTCGTTTTGGAATGATGATTTCCTCTTGTCCTTCTAGCTGCGCTAACACTTCTTTCGCACGAGCAATTAAGCTATCTGGCAGTTCAGCAAGCTGGGCAACGTGAATACCATAACTTTTATCTGCTGCACCATCTTGAATCTTATGCAAGAAAACAACTTTTCCGTTTTCTTCAATAGCTGAAACGTGTACATTTTTCAGTTGCTCTAAGCTTTCTTCTAATACAGTTAGTTCGTGATAATGTGTTGAGAATAATGTTTTCGCTCCAATTTGATCATGAATATGTTCTATGATTGCTTGTGCGAGTGCCATACCGTCATACGTAGATGTACCGCGTCCAATTTCATCAAATAGAATTAGACTTCTTTCCGATGCATTCGCAATTGCATTTTTCGCTTCTAACATTTCGACCATAAATGTACTTTGACCTGAAATTAAATCATCTGCTGCACCTATTCTCGTAAAGATTTGGTCAAAGACAGGTAACACCGCTTCTGTTGCTGGTACAAAACAACCGATTTGCGACATAACAGTAATAAGTGCTAATTGACGCATATACGTACTCTTACCAGACATATTTGGACCCGTAATTAAAAAGACATCCATATTTTCAGGCATCATGCAGTCATTTGGAACATACAATTTGCCGTTCAATACTTTTTCTACAACAGGATGGCGACCATCTTTTATAAAGATTTCACGTTTATCTGTTAAAACTGGTTTTACAAATTGCTCTTCTTCACTTACTGTTGCAAAGCTTTGCAGTACATCTAGTTCACTAATAACTTTCGCTAGATGCTGTAATTTAGGAATAAACACCTTTACTTCTTCACGAAGTACAGTGAATAAATCATATTCTAGCTGTACAATTTTTTCTTCTGCCTCTAAAATCAATGTTTCTTTTTCTTTTAATTCATCTGTGACGAAACGTTCTGCGTTTGCAAGTGTCTGCTTACGCTCATAGCGCCCCTCTGGAAGAGCAGAAAGATTTGCCTTTGTCACTTCAATATAATAGCCAAAAATACGGTTGTAACCAATCTTTAATGATTTAATACCTGTAATATCACGCTCACGTTTTTCAAGCTCTGCAATCCACGTTTTTCCGTTCTTACTAACATAGCGATATTGATCTAATTTGTCATTATAGCCATCTTTTATAATATCCCCATCTTTTATAGAAAGCGGTGGGTTTTCTTGAATACTTCTTCCTAGTAACTCTGTTAAACTTTCACATGGATCAGCGCCTTGAATTAACCTTGCTGCATAAGAATTGTCTAATAAACTAATGGCCTCTAAAATAGCTGGCACTTGCAGAAGTGAACGTCTTAATTGCAGTAAATCACGCGCATTTACGTTACCATATGCGACTTTTCCTGCTAAACGCTCTAAATCATACACTTCTTTTAATTTTTCTTTTAAATCTTCACGTAAAAAATAGTCATTCACAAACGTTTCAACCATTTCTAAACGTTCTTCAATGTTGTCTTTTTGTATAAGTGGACGTTCCATCCACTGTTTTAACATACGGCCACCCATAGCTGTTTTTGTTTTATCTAATAGCCATAATAAAGAGCCTGTTTTCTCTTTTGTTCGAAGTGTTTCTGTTAACTCTAAATTACGCTTTGAATGTACATCAATTTTCATAAATTGATTTGTATAATAAATATCTACCGGCTGCAAGTGATCCAATGAACGTTTTTGCGTTCTTAATACATAATTCAATAAGCGTCCTACTGCTGTAACTAATTTCGTTTGCGTCACACTTTTAACAAGGTGTTCCAACCCTTCAGGAATCTTCGTTGCATCTTCATATGAAATTGTCATTTTCAATGTTTCTGTTAGCTTGTTTAGCTCATCTTTTGAAAATGTAGAATCTACAACAATTTCTTTTGAACCTGTTGCATACACCTCTAATAAAACATCTTCTACCGTACCCGTTAATAGTGTCACTGTATTTTGTCCTGTTGTTAAATCATTACAAGCCAGTGCATAAGAACCATCTTCAAAATGAGTTAACGCCGCTAAGAAGTTGTTTTCTTTCTCATCAATTGTGCGCCCTTCCATCATCGTTCCTGGCGTAATCAATTGAACAACTTCACGTCTTACAACACCTTTTGCTGTTTTGGGATCTTCTACTTGTTCACAAACCGCAACCTTATATCCTTTTTCAACAAGCTGTTCAATATAGTTTTTTGCTGCATGATATGGGACACCACACATCGGTATACGATCACTACTCCCACCATCTCGGCTTGTCAATGTAATTTCAAGCTCATGCGCTGCCTTTATAGCATCCTCAAAGAACATTTCATAAAAATCTCCTAAACGGAAAAATAAAAAGGCATCTTGATAATCTGCCTTGACCTTTAAATATTGTTGTATCATCGGGGTGTACTGTGCCATTTGTTTCCTCCATACTTCATAAAAATGTGCTATATTTATATGCCGCACTTCACGGACAATTTCCTCTCCACTTATAGGAGTCTCTCTTCATTATAGCACATTTTCAATACAAAATAGTTCCATCCAGTATGACTAATACTATGTAAAAAGCTAGGAAGAAATTCTCCCTAGCTTTCTATTATTCTTCTTCTGCATCTACAATAAAGTTTGGATCTAACTCTTCAAATTCATCATCATCTACTTCAAAGCTATCCTCATCCTCTGGACATCCATCTGGATTTACATTTACACAAATTTTCGTTTCACCGACAACTTCTGTTACAAATTCACGCTCTACCGTTACAACAATTTTGTTATCATTTGGTGAAACAATTGCTTCTAAACAATTTGGATGTTGAATAACGCGGGCAATAATTTCTAAATCTTCACCTGAAAAATTTTTGTCACGATATCCAATATTGATTTCATCCGTGTAACTAACACGTTCTGTTACAACTTCTGTTTTTGTGTTTTCATCAAATGAGTACCACGTATTCACATCGTAGTATCCTTCAATTTCTACAGCCTTCCCATTCTTTCTTGCTTCATATGTGTGATTAATTACCCAACATCCGAGAATACTTGTCGGCTCATGATTTGATTCACATGTATGCGTTGACTTTGTATACTTACGTCCTTTGCCCACTACTGCCTTTGTAATAATCTCTCTAAATTCGGACATTCGGAACCCTCCTCAATCAATATTCACTTAATCATATGCGTGACAATAGCGGAATGTGTCATTCTTTTTTTGACAAAAGACTATAG
>Ga0102589_1004762_pt1 | contig 12450 bp, 9 predicted proteins | sample AraplaMF_Col_mLB_FD_76858 | JGI IMG/M metagenome (GOLD analysis project Ga0102589, IMG submission 76858) | Arabidopsis root microbial communities from the University of North Carolina, USA - plate scrape MF_Col_mLB | ecosystem: Host-associated > Plants > Roots > Endosphere | place: USA... | reverse complement strand
CTCAAGGTTCAGAGTGGTATCGCCCCAGATTGGCTGGCTTTCGGCTCCGTGAAATGGACCAACTGGAGCGTACTTCAGTCGATTGCGTTGTGCCCGACCACTGTCACGGGCAGCTGCAATCATTCAAATCAGTTGACGTCGCTTGACCTGCTCTATCAGGACGGCTGGACCGTTACAGGTGGCATCGGTCACAAGTTCAATGAGCAGTGGACCGGTGCTGTCAGCTTGACATGGGATCGCGGCACGAGCCACGGCTACGGCTCTCAGACGGACAGCTGGACGGTTGGTGTCGGCGCTGCCTATAACCCGACCGACAACATTGAATGGCGTGTTGCAGGCGCGCTCGGCGTACTCACAAGCGGTTCGTCCGGTGTGCTCGTACAAGATGGTGTCACCTATGGAAATGACGTCTCTTACGACTTCGGCAATGATCTTGTGGCTGCCGTTTCGACCAGCATCAAGGTGAAATTCTAAGTTTCAAAGACGAGCCTCAGATCAGCCCGGCAAAACAGCCGGGCTTTTCTTTATGTACACCTCGTTAAGCATGAGGTTTCCGCGTCTCATTTTGTGACGATTCAGCAACAGTTTTTTACCAGCATTTGAGTAAGATGATCTCGGGGCCAAATTGTCCATTTCCCGCCACAAACTAGGCGCAGCGCTATAGGCGGGCGAGGGAATGACAGGCATAGGTGCGCGTAAAAGAGTACGATGAGCGAGTTCGTAACGGGTACAAACAGGATCGGTGAAGCTTACGGTAAAAATGCCGTTGTCCGCGCCAGTTTCCTTTTCCCGCAAGGCGATTCCGCCTCAGAAGTTCGCTCTGACGTTGCGCTTCCAAGCTTCTCTTTCTTCTCGTGTTCAGATCGATCGGCGTCATTGGAATCGGCTTCCAGTAACATCGACACAGGTTTGGTCACAATTGGTGATTACCTTTTTCTTGACGGCGGAAAGGCGAATAGCCGGGCCGCGGGAGTGAGGCGGATGGCATCGCGGGCGGGCCGCGCCGGACAGCGGGCGGACAGGGGCGATGCACTTGGAGTTGAGGCTCTCGATGGAGGGCGAAGGCTGGATGCGACGCGGGCAAAGGGGCCTTTGAGCCCACCGCGGGATCGCTCGCCGGGAGGAATGCATCCGCGGATCGAAAGTCCGCACGGGTGGAATCGAAAGAAACCGAGTGAAATGCTGACGTCCGAGTTCAGACCTTTCAGAATGATGCTCATGGGGATTTCCATTGCCTGTTGCGCGGCAATTGTCTCCCCAGCGGGTGCATTCGACATAAAGTCGGGTGTATCGAAGGAGTCTGGCCCGTTCGACCTCTTCAAGTTCGGTTTCAAAGCCTACAAGAACGGCCAGAAGGAAGAGGCGGTCGAAGCCTATAAATACGCGGCGGAAAAGGGACACACGGGCTCACGCTGGGCGCTCGCCAACATGTATGCCGACGGCGATGGCGTCGCGCAGGATGATTTCGAAGCTTTCAAGATCTACAGCGAGATTGCGCAGCAGGGCGTCGAGCCTGGCTCTGAAGATACAGGCTTCTTCGTCAACGCCCTTCTGTCGCTTGCCAACTATTACAAGCACGGAATTCCCGGTAGCCCTGTAAAGACCGATCTCAACCAGGCGCGTCAACTCTACTTCCAGGTCGCGTCTACCTTCGGGGTGCCCGAGGCGCAGTTCCAGCTGGCACAGATGATGCTGGCGGGCGAAGGCGGCAGCACCAGCACGCAGCAGGCAAAGAAGTGGCTCAACCAGGCCCGCAAGAGCGGCCATCCCGGTGCCATGGCCGTCTTCGGCAATATCCTCTTCCAGGAAGGGCAGGCAGCCAACGGGCTCGCGCTAATGACCGCGGCGCTCGACCGCTGCAAGCCCACGGACTGCGGTTGGATGGAGACCCTGCAGGAGCAGGCTTTCTCCGTCGCAACGGAAAGCGATCGCCGCTCGGCCGTGGCGCTTTCTCACAAGATCGCTGTCAACGGCGCCGATTAAAGCGCGCTGAGCGCTGTCGCCAATCTGAACGAAAAAGCTCAGGCCGCGAAATCGAAGTAGGCTACGACTGGCACGTGGTCTGACGGCTTCTCCCAGGCACGAACGTGCTTTTCGATCGCTGATGATGTCATGCGATCGGCAGCCTCGGGCGAAAGCAACAGGTGGTCGATGCGAATGCCGTTGTTCTTCTGCCAGGCACCCGCCTGATAATCCCAGAACGAGTAGAGTTGAACGGCATCGGTCGTCGCGCGCACGGCATCCGTCAGTCCAAGGCCTCCTAGTTTGCGGAATGCCTGGCGCGTCTGCGGCAGGAACAACGCGTCGTTCTCCCAGGCCTTCGGGTCGAAGCAGTCATGCGGCTCCGGGATGACGTTGTAGTCCCCTGCGAGGATCAGGATTTCCTCGTAGGCCAGACGGTCGGCCGCGAATGAGCGCAGCCGTTCCATCCAGGCGAGCTTGTAGCTGTATTTCTCGGTTTCAACAGGATTGCCGTTCGGCAGGTACAGGCAGCACACGCGGGCGACGCGGTTGCCCGGCAGCGAAAAGACGGCTTCCAGGAAGCGAGCCTGCTCATCGAGCGGATCGCCCGGCAGCCCGCGGCTCACTTCGTCAGGTTTGGTCTTGGAAAGGATCGCGACGCCATTGAAGCCCTTCTGGCCGTGTGTCTCGACATGATAGCCCATCGCTTCGATTTCGAGCCTCGGGAAGCCCTCGTCGATCGTCTTGATTTCCTGCAGGCAGACGATATCGGGATCGGAGTCCTTCAGCCATTGCGTGAGATTGTCGATGCGCGCCTTGACGCCATTGATGTTCCAGGTCGCGATCTTCATGGGGTGTCCTATTCCGCTTCGTCGGCTTCTTGTATCGCGCTCTTTCGATCGCGGACAAGACGATAAAACCGGCCGCAAGGGAATCTTTCGGCGGTTCGATGTGGATACCAGGGATAGGGATTAGATCGAGAAGCTTGTGCCGCAGCCGCAACTTGCAACTGCGTTCGGGTTCTTGATCTGGAAGGATTGGCCAAGGAGATTGTCGACGAAGTCAATCTCGGATCCGGCCATGTAGACCAACGAGAGGCTGTCGATCAGCACCTTGGCGTCGTTCTTTTCGACGATCGTGTCGTCGTCCTGCGGGTCATCTGCAAGGTCGAACTTGTAGGAAAAGCCTGAGCAGCCGCCGCCTTCTACGGAAACGCGCAGCGCGCTCTTCCCGGGTTCGGTGCCGACGATCGCTGCGATTCGTTTTGCCGCGGCATCGGAAAGGGTTACACTTGTGTCCGTCATGTTTGCTCCTGCCGGGGTCAAGATCCGGAGAGAATATCTGTTAGCCGCTCGTTTCAAGCGGCTGATTTCATAGGCACTTGCGCTCTATACCACGAAAGCGCCAGTTCGGGCAAAGTGACTGCTAAAGCATCACTTTGCCGTTTATGCTCTTATAGGTATGAAGAGTGCAGGGCGGCGTCAATGGGCGGGCTGCCGCATATAAGTAATGGTGACGAATGACGATCGACAGGCATGCTTTGGGTTATGGCGACAGCGAGAGGGCCGTCTATGCAGCGGACCCTTGGAAGACTCGCGGCAGGCTTTATCCCGAGGATTTCAGCCCGACACGGTCGGATTTTCAGCGTGACCGGGATCGTATTGTTCACACGACCGCATTTCGCCGGCTGAAGCACAAGACGCAGGTCTTCATCGCCCAGGATGGCGATCATTATCGCACCCGTTTGACGCACACGATCGAGGTCGCGCAAGTTGCCCGCGCGCTGGCCCGGGCATTGAAGCTGGACGAAGATCTCGCTGAGGGCGTGGCGCTCGTCCATGATTTCGGCCACACGCCCTTCGGTCACACCGGCGAGGATGCGCTGCACGAGGTTCTGCTGCCCTACGGCGGGTTCGATCACAACGCCCAATCGCTGCGCATCGTCACTAAGCTGGAGCGCCGCTATGCCGATTTCGATGGCATCAATCTGACATGGGAAAGCCTTGAAGGGCTGGTCAAGCACAACGGCCCGCTTCTGACGAAGGACGGTGCCGGCACACGCGGGCCAGTTCCACAGCCGATCCTGGATTATTGCGAGATCCACGACCTGGAACTGGATACCTATGCCAGCCTTGAGGCACAGGTGGCCGCCATCGCTGACGATATTGCCTACAACACGCATGACATCGACGACGGGCTTCGCTCCGGCTACCTGAGCTTTGAGATGCTGGAGGAGATCCCGTTTCTGGCCGGTCTGATGGCCGAGGTACGGGAACGCTATCCGAACCTTGAGCCCAGCCGCTTTACCCACGAGATCATGCGCCGCCAGATCACGCGGATGGTCGAAGACGTCATTTCCGTTGCCCAACGGGGTCTTGCGGAGATCAAGCCGAAAAGCTCAACGGATGTTCGCCTGGCCAATCGGGTAATCGCGACATTCTCCGACGAGATGTCCGAGACTGACCGGCAGATCAAGGCGATGCTGTTCAAGCGAATCTACCGGCACCCCGAGATCATGCGTATTCGTGCCGGTGCTGGGCAGATTGTGACCGATCTCTTCGGGGCCTATATGGCCAATCCAAAGGAGATGCAGAGCCACTATTGGGTGGATCACATCGCAGGGCTTGCCGAACCGGCGAGGGCGCGCCATGTCGGCGACTATCTGGCGGGGATGACCGACACCTACGCGATCAGTGCCCACAGGCGATTGTTTGACCACACTCCAGATTTGCGATAGGCAGCGGTCGCCCGGCTACGACCGGACAAATGCCTTGTGGCAAAGCCTATGCATGGAAGAGTGCGATGAACCTTTTTACCGATTTCGACGCCCGGATTAAAACCGCCCTTGAACAGATCGATCTGGTCAAGGAGAAGCGATCCGAGGTGGATTTCGGCCGCATCGCGATCGAACCGCCACGCGACCCGAGCCACGGCGATGTTGCAACCAACGCCGCGATGGTGCTCGCAAAGCCGCTCGGCACCAATCCGCGCGCCTTGGCTGAGATCATCACGGAGAAGTTGAAGGAAGACGCCGACGTCGCTGACGTCTCGGTAGCTGGACCCGGCTTCATCAACATCAGGCTCTCCGTCGGTTACTGGCAGCGCCTGCTTGCCTCGATGATTGAGGCCGGTACAGACTACGGCCGCTCGACGATTGGCGCTGGCAAGCGTGTCAACGTCGAGTATGTGTCGGCAAACCCGACTGGTCCTATGCATGTCGGCCATTGCCGCGGCGCCGTTGTCGGCGACGCCCTAGCCAACCTGCTTTCTTTTGCCGGCTTTGATGTCGTCAAGGAGTACTACATCAACGATGCCGGCTCGCAGATCGACGTGCTGGCGCGCTCCGTGTTCCTGCGTTACCGCGAAGCGCTCGGAGAGAAGATCGGAGAGATTCCGCCCGGCCTTTATCCTGGCGACTATCTCATCCCGGTCGGTCAGTCGCTCGCGAATGATTACGGCGTCAAGCTGCACAACATGCCGGAAGAGCAGTGGATGCCGCTCGTCAAGGATCGCACCATTGATGCGATGATGGCGATGATCCGCGATGATCTGGATGCTCTGAACGTGCATCACGACGTCTTCTTCTCGGAGCGCACGCTGCATGCCAATGGCGCCGCCGCGATCCGCACGGCGATCAACGACCTGACATTCAAGGGACACGTCTACAAGGGCACATTGCCGCCGCCGAAGGGCCAGTTGCCCGAGGATTGGGAAGATCGCGAGCAGACGCTGTTTCGCTCGACGGAAGTCGGCGACGACATGGATCGCCCGCTGATCAAGTCGGACGGTTCCTACACCTATTTTGCTGCCGACGTTGCTTACTTCAAGAACAAATTCGACCGCGATTTCAACGAGATGATCTATGTTCTCGGTGCTGATCACGGCGGCTACGTCAAGCGCCTGGAAGCGGTCGCTCGCGGCGTTTCCGAAGGTAAGGCAAAGCTGACCGTCCTTCTTTGCCAGCTCGTGAAGCTGTTCCGGAATGGCGAGCCGGTCAAGATGTCGAAGCGCTCGGGCGACTTCGTCACGCTCCGCGACGTCGTCGAGGAGGTCGGTCGCGATTCGGTTCGTTTCATGATGCTCTACCGGAAGAGTTCGGAACCGCTGGACTTCGATTTCGCCAAAGTAACGGAGCAATCGAAGGATAATCCGGTGTTCTACGTGCAGTATGCACATGCGCGCTGCATGTCTGTTTTCCGGCAGGCGAAGGAGGCATTTCCTGACCTCGACGTGACCCCGGCCAACCTTGCTAACGCTGTTGCGGGCATCTCGGATCCCGCGGAATTGCAGCTGGTTGCGAAGGCCGCGGAGTTTCCACGCTTGGTCGAGTCTGCGGCGCAGTCACAGGAACCTCACCGCGTCGTATTTTACCTCTATGATCTGGCGAGTTCTTTCCATGCGCACTGGAATAAAGGTAAGGATCAAGTAGACTTACGATTTATTAACGATAAGAACCGAGAATCGAGTATAGCCAGATTAGGGCTGGTGTACGCCGTTGCGTCGGTTTTGAAGTCGGGACTTGCCATTGCGGGTACCGCTGCGCCGGATGAGATGCGGTAGCGTCACCATTTACCCACAATGCTCTGGCATAAACCTTAGCAGTTGCGAGTGGGATGAGTATGGCAGACAAACAGCGGGCGTATGACACGCGTAAGAATACGGACCTCTTTGCTGACGATGATCCTTTGGCGGAACTTGCCCGCATCGTCGGCTTCGAGCCGCGGGTAGCAGCAAATACCGTCGAAGATGCCCCCCGACAGGAGCCGGCCTTCAATCTCGAGGATGAATTGTTGCGCGAATTCGAGCGCTACGATGCGCCTCAGTCTGAGGCTTCCTTCGATCTGCCTGAACCCCCTTTCGAGCAACCGGCTGCCTTTGAGGCTCTTGTCGAAGCCGATCTTTCGCCGGTCAACCAGGCCGAGCCCGAATTTGCTGTCGAGCCTGAAGTCGCGAGCGAGCCGGTGGCCCATCGGTCTTTGGACGCGGCTTCCAACCTGACCCCTGCCGCTTGGGCGTCGAATGCCGTCCGTGAGGGCGAGCAGATTTCTGGTGGCGCACGGGATCTGATCGAAGAACTCGAGATGTCGATCGGCGCGTCGCCGGCCTCCGCTGCTCCGGTGGCCCCCGCCAAGGCGCCGCAGTGGTCTGCGGCCAGCATTCGGTTGCCGATCGCCAACTTCCATCCGGCGCGTCGCGATGAGCCTTCACCCGCGCCGATTATTCCTGTTGTAGCGCCGGAGCCAGTCGCCGCTGCGTCGGAGAGTGCTGCTGTTTTCGAAGTGCCCGTTGCCGCAGGCTTTCCTGCTGAAATCGACCGGCACGAAGAAGCCGAGGCGGTTTACGATGCGCCTGAGGTGCCTCAAGGGGCGCCGTTCGATGAACCTGTCATCGATCACAGCGCCTTCGATCTGGCTGCTGCAGCGAAGGATGACGGTGCCCTTCAGGCCGATGCCGCGCTGACCGAAGCCGCGCCGACGGAGAGCGACGATATTGCCTTCGATATCGACGAACTCCTCGCCGACGTATCGCATTACCCTGTTCCTGAGCGTCAGAACACGCCTGCGGCCGATGTCGCAGAGATTCCGCACTCGCCGGAGCCCGCCCGCGTAGTGGCGCCGTTGCCGAAGCCGGTCGAGCCGCCTCTGGCCGCTCCCACGGCCAAGGCCGAACCGGAAGGTGACGATCCTTTCGCTGGGCATGACTTTGAACTCGATCTTGAAGGTATCGAGCTGGAGCTTGCCGACTTTGACTTTGCTGAGCCCGTGAAGGTGCAACCGCAAGCGGTCGAGCCGGCGCGAGTTCAGGCACAGCATGTCGAGGTGGTCAGACCTCAGCCGGTTGCCCCGGTGCCCGCTTTCCAGCCGGTGCCCGCTCCGGTCGTTGCTGCCGCCCCGATCCACCAGGCCCCGGCCGAGGCTGCGTTCGTCGCGAAGGCGCCTGTTACACCCGCATTCACGGCCGATGCCGGAGACGATCTCCCGTTCGATCCGTCGATGATCTCGGATGCGGAATATCATCCGGAAGCCGTCGAAGAGATGCACGTGCCCGTGCTGCCGCCTATTGAGCAGCCGGAGCCGGTCGTAGCGGCCTCCGATTTCGATTTCGACGTCGACGCCGAGATCGCCAACCTTCTTGCACCCGCAAATCCGGTGGAAATGCCCGCGAAACCGGTCGTCGAGGAATGGCGGACCCGTGCGCCCGTATCCGTCGCGCCGACTGCAACACCGGCAGCGTCCGTCGCCAAGCAGGCACCATTGCAGGGCTTGGACGAGTTCGAGCGCGCTTTGGAAGAAGACTTCCGCCGGAGCGTCAACGAGCCGGTACAGCGCCGCGAGAACGTTTCTCAGGTACAGATCCAGTCGGCGAGTGAAGCCGAGGACATGAGCCGCGCACGCTCGATGAAGCGTATGCTGGCTGCCGCTGCGGCAATCGTCGTGTTCGGCGGTGTCGCCTATGCAGGTTACACGTTCCTGGCCCGCGATGGAGGCCTCGGCATCGCCTCCGGCGAGCCGCGCGTGATCACGGCGGACAACGAGCCGGTTAAGGTCGTACCGGAAAACCCCGGTGGCAAGACCGTGCCGAACCAGGACAAGGCTGTTTACGACAGCGTTGGTGGGGCCGCTGCTGAGGCGCCTAAGCAGAAGGCGCTTGTATCCAGTGACGAGCAGCCGGTGGACGTCGTGCAGCGCACGCTGACACCGGAAACGCTGCCTGAGGACAACGACAGCGATATCGCGACGCCGCCCATGGCGACACCTGTCGGAGACACCGAGGATCCGCGCCTGCTGCCGAGCGAGGATACGGCCGCTGCCGACGAGGCAGACAGTGCCAATCAGGCTCCATCGGTTTCCGCCCGCAAGGTCCGCACCATGATCGTCCGACCGGACGGCACTCTGGTTGCCCGCGACGAGCCGGCTCCTGAAGCGGCCCCGACGCTGCCGAAGGCAACGCCGGTTCAGACGCAGAAGATCACGGCTGGCTCAAAGCCGGCTGGCGGCACAGCTGCTAATTTCCCGGCGTCGGGACAGGTTGCTGCCGCTGACATCCGTTCGACTCCGGTTGAAGCAACCAAGCCGACGGCGGCTCAGGCTCCCTCTGAAAACGCGCTGGCCAAGGCGGCTGCCGCCACTCCGGCGAATGTCGATCCGCCGGTTCGCGCCGTGAAGAGCTCGACGGTGAGCGACACTGCACCGGCTCCCGCAGCGCGCCCCGTGATCGATGCGGCGAAGGCACCGGTTGAAGCGCCGGCAGCCCAGAAGCCGAAGGACGTTGCCGCTGTTTCGCCGGCTGCGACCCAGGCTCAGCCGACTGCATCGGCTAGCGGTTATGGCGTCCAGATCGCATCGCTTCCCTCCGAGGAAGAGGCGAAGAAGACCTTCGCTAGCCTTTCGAAGAAGTTCGCGAGCGTGCTTGCCGGTCGCAGCTACGAGATCCGCAAGGCGGATATTGCGGGCAAGGGCACGTTCTACCGCCTTCGTATCCCGGCAGGCTCCAAGGACGAAGCCGCGGCCATTTGCGAAAAGTACCGTGCTGCAGGCGGCAGCTGCCTTATCTCGAAGTAAGTTTCTGCAAACATTCAATGAAAGCGGCGGGCCTCTGGTCCGCCGCTTTTTTTGTGAATGCCGATTGACGCGGCTCGTAATTCCGCAAGGCACCTCTATGATTCGGGTATGACCGAATCAAAAGCAATGATCCTTGGCTGTAGCGGCCTATCCCTCACTCCCGATGAAAAGGCGTTTTTCAACACCGAGCGCCCCTGGGGCTTCATTCTGTTCGGGCGCAATATTTCCGAGCCGCAACAGATCAGTGACCTCGTCGCGGAAATGCGAGACGCTGTCGGTTGGCACGCGCCGGTCCTGATCGACCAGGAGGGTGGACGCGTCCAGCGTATCCGGCCGCCAATCTTCCAGCATTATCCGTCGGGGCAACAGCTTGGTGATATCTATCGGCAGGACAGAGAAAAGGGCCTGCGAGCCGCATGGCTGATGTCGCGGCTGCACGCCTTCGATCTTTCGGGCCTCGGGATCAACGTTGATTGCCTGCCGGTTCTGGACGTGCCGGTGGAAGGCAGCAGCAACGTGATCGGCAATCGCGCCTATGGCGGTGATCCAGCAACTGTGACGGCCATGGGGCGTGCCGCTGCCGACGGTTTGAAGGCGGGTGGCCTTCTACCTGTGATGAAGCACATGCCTGGCCACGGGCGCGGCTTTGCGGATTCACATCACGAACTGCCGGTTGTCACCGTCTCGCGCACGGAACTCGAGGCGCACGATTTCCCGCCGTTCATTGCCATGAAGAACGAATTGATGGCGATGACGTGTCATGTTGTCTTTGCGGCCATCGACTCGGAGCGTCCGGCAACGACCTCACGCAAGGTCATTGACGGCGTCATCCGCGACCATATCGGCTTCAAAGGACTGTTGCTTTCCGATGATACGTCGATGAACGCGCTTGCTGGTACGATCGGTGAGCGCGCCGCCAACATCATCGGCGGTGGATGTGATATCGTGCTGCATTGCAATGGCCACATGGACGAAATGCAGCAGGTGGTCGCAAACGTACCGGTCTTGCAAGGCCAGTCGCATTTGCGGGCAGAAGCGGTGCTGAATGGCTTCCCGACAGCTGACAAGGCCGACGAGGCCTCGCTTCGGGCCGAATTCGATGCGATGTTTGCAACGGTCTGATTGCGAAAGGAACAGGGCAGGGTGACGACGGCCAAGGACACGGAACTGCCACAGACGGCGGCTACGCCGATGGACAAGCTGTGGCAGGAGAGCGGTGCTGAGCGCGCGACCTCCGATCCGGCCCTGCTGATCGACGTTGCCGGCTTCGAAGGTCCCCTCGACCTCTTGCTCTATCTCGCCCGCAATCAGAAGGTCGATCTGTCCCGCATCTCTGTTCTTGCGCTGGCGGAGCAATATTTGCAGTTCATCGAAAGCGCGCGGCGGATACGGATAGAGCTTGCTGCCGACTATCTCGTGATGGCCGCTTGGCTTGCCTACCTGAAATCGCGTCTGCTGATCCCGCAGCAGGCCAAGGACGACGGGCCCTCCGGCGAGGAGATGGCGGCGACGCTCGCTTTCCGCCTGAAGCGCCTCGAGGCGATGCGCGAGGCCGCGAGCGGTCTCGTCAACCGCAACCGTCTTGGGCGGGATATCTTCGCTCGCGGCGCGCCGGAGCACATCCCCGATAGACATCAGTCGGCATATGATGCGAGCCTCTACGATTTGCTGACGGCCTATGCGTCGCTCAGGCAGCGTCAGGCAGTGACGCAGGTGACGATCGCTCGACGCAATGTCTGGTCGCTGACGGACGCCCGCGAGCTTCTGACTCGCATCACCGGCGAGATCGGCGACTGGACAGCCCTCGAATCTTATCTCTTGCGTTACATGGCGTCGCCGGAAGACAGGGTCACGGCGATTGCCAGTGCCTTTGCAGCCTCCCTCGAACTTGTCCGCGAAGGTAAACTTGAAATCCGCCAGGATGGAGCCTTCCAGCCGCTCTACATGCGGCGAGGCCCGAAGCATGCGACGCTGCAGGTCGTCGAACAGGAGCGACCGGCGTGACCGATCTGGAAGACGAACGCATTGATAGCGCCATGACGGAAGATTCAGACGAGGAGGTTCGTGCGGAGAGCGAGGCGGAGCGCATTGCCGAGGCGCTGGTTTTTGCGTCTGCCCAGCCCGTGTCCGAAAGCTTCATTGCGGACCGCTTGCCTCGCACCTTCAACGTCCGCGCCATCATGTTGCGCCTGAAGGAGCAATACGCCCATCGCGGCGTCAATCTCGTCCAGGTAGATGATGCCTGGGCGTTTAGAACGGCAGCCGACCTCTCTTTCGTCATCAGGCGGGACGAGAACGAAGCGAAGAAGCTGTCGCGCGCAGCCCTAGAAGTCTTGGCGATCATCGCCTATCACCAGCCGGTGACGCGCGCCGAGATCGAGGACATCCGAGGCGTACAAACGTCTCGCGGCACGCTCGATGTGCTGATGGAGGCAGGTTGGGTTCGGTTCCGCGGTCGCAGGCGGACGCCGGGCCGCCCGGTCACGCTCGGCACCACCCGGGATTTCCTCGACCATTTCGGCTTGGAAGAACTGCGCGACTTGCCGGGGCTGGAAGAATTGAAGGGAGCGGGGCTGCTCTCCGGTCGCATACCGGCCAATTTCAATGTACCATCGCCTATGATGAACGACGAGTTGACCGAGGACGAAGATCCCATAACGCAACTCGATCTCGAGGAACTCGGCCTGCTTGCGCCGGGTGGCGGGTCCGAAGACTGATCGGATTTGTCGTGGTTCCGCTACGTGTCGCGAAAACAATGCCGATCACGGTTTTTCGAATGTGTAATCTCTTGTCACAGAGGGCGATACCGTGACATTAAGCGACAATCCAAGGGGAACTTTGATGTTGGAATTGGTGTAGGAAGCTCTTACATCTGGAAACATCGCAACAGGGAGTTAGCGTAATGGGTTCTTTTAGCATGTGGCAC
>Ga0102589_1004761_pt1 | contig 12454 bp, 12 predicted proteins | sample AraplaMF_Col_mLB_FD_76858 | JGI IMG/M metagenome (GOLD analysis project Ga0102589, IMG submission 76858) | Arabidopsis root microbial communities from the University of North Carolina, USA - plate scrape MF_Col_mLB | ecosystem: Host-associated > Plants > Roots > Endosphere | place: USA... | reverse complement strand
TTATTTATCGTGCTGAGAAGTTGTACAACCTGTATCAGAGGGGAACTGGAAATGCAACGCCAGATTGTTGAAAATCCTCATTTAAATCTTATTCAAGATAAGTACTCAATTAGTGCAATAATATTTTTTGTTACTGCTTCAGCTGGAGTAAATGCTTCGGTTATAGTTTGTCACTATTTGGGTTATAAATCAGTCCATTTATCTTTATCTGGATTCTCCCCTAAACTAATGACCTTTTCTCTTTTTCATAGTTTCGAATTAGGTCGGGATCTCTAAAAATCGCGTACGTTCCAAACAATCTCACCGCGCTCGTCCCACGTACTGTGATGCCGCTCAAATCCTATTTTTTCTAGCACTCGTAAGGATGCAATATTCCAAGCGCGTACAGTCGACCAAAGTCTGTGGCGCTCGGTAGCAATCGCAGCGTCCAGCACAACGGATGCTGCCTCAGTCGCATAGCCTTTACGATGAACACGGCGGAACAACTCGTATGCGATCTCCGGCTCTTCAAGTGTGGAACGACCGATAATCAATCCACAGTATCCGATGAAATCGCCTCGGTCTCGGCGGCGAATAGTGAGAAGGGAAATACCATTTTCGACTGCTCTCTTGCGCATCTCGATAATCTGGCTACGGGCGGCGTCAAGAGTCGGCATGTCCACACCACGTTCGCCAATTAGTTTTCTCATCCAGACTGAATCGGATTCCTCCCACATACCCAGCTCAAGTCGTTCGGTTTTCAGTTGGAATGCCATAGGTTCAAAGAAAGCTGTCATAGTGGAAACCTCCTAGTTATGTCAATGCACCTCATAATAGCTTCGCACCTCATCGCCACATCAGGTTGGAAACCCGGTTGATTCATGAATCTATTTTCAAAATCTCGCGAGGGTTTATAGCAACAGTATACAAAAAAATAGTGTTATTTTATGCATAAGCAATTACCCTACAAAATAGACCTCTTTATCAATCTTTATTATAAATTATCAAACTTTATTTTAAATCTACAGTATAAACATTGTATGAAAGTTTGTTACCCTTATTAAATAGAAACTTGCTTTATAGAATAATTTTTTTATATGATAAAGTGGGCTTATGCTTAAATGAAAAAAGGAGAGTGACCTAGATGACAAACCAAAATGAAACGAACGCTTTACCACCAAAAACATGTACGATTGAACGTCTCATCACGATTCAGGAGGACATTGAAAAAGTGCTTGCAGGACAGAAAACGGCTACTCGCCGCAACGGGAGATATGCGGATGTCGGGGAAGTGATGGAGCTTCAAGGTCACCGGTATGTTGTGGAGAAGGTCTATTCGCAGTCACTTGGCGAATTGACTGATGAGCATGCCCGTCAAGAAGGCTATGCGAATGTGGAGGAATATAAGCAATCTATTCTGTCTCTTCACCCCGGCATGCCGTGGCTGCCAAATATGAGAGTTTGGGTTCATGAGTTCCGTCCCATCGAAGGTTAATGTGATATAAGGATGGACATGTTGTATCGACTGCTTCTGTATATACATATTTTCAGTGCAATCTTATCCATCGGCCCATTTTTTGTATTGCTTCCGCTCATCAAAAAACTGCGGGCTTCAGAGGACCAAGCACAGCAGGCTTATCTGGATGTATTCCGATTTTCGGTCAGGCTGGCCAAGCATGCCGGGCATGTGCTGGTTACATCCGGGGTTCTGCTTGTACTGGCGGGCCCTTGGACTTGGAGGACCCCTTGGATAGTGATGACCCTTATTCTCATGGCGAGTTCATTATTTTTCCTGGCCCGCGCCTTTTCGCCGACCATTCGGAAATTCAGCGAAACGGGCCAAGACAAGGACGCCTTGATTCAATTGTTGCGGCGTTCTGTTTGGATTTACATTGTTCTTTTAATGGCGATGTTATGGTTCATGGTGACAAAGCCTGCGTTGTGGCAGGGGTGATAGGTCTAGGGCGAATAGCGGCTTTGTGTGATTGCCGTTTGAATTCGCTGGGCGGCATGGAACAAGGACAAGCCAAAACTGGCTTGTCCTTGTTGTAGTTACGCTTTGAAGAGGTGATGGAATAGCCTTTTACGATCTGGACCTATTATCCCAAAGCAAGGTTTTTGCCTGAGTTGCGCAGTTTTATCATTTTGAGGTAGTATTACTTTGTTTTTGTTGAACATTTAGATAGGATATTCTTACTTGTGAATGCGTGAAAAATTTAATTAAAAAATATGAAAGTTTTTTGATTTGTTACATATATTTTAGTGAAAGGCCTTTCACCATTTTATCACCTAGGGGGCAATCATAATGAAATTTTTGTCGTACCTTACAGTAATTCTGGTGATTCTTGGCGGTTTGAATTGGTTGTTTGTTGCATTGGATTATAATGTAGTTGAGAAATGGTTTGGTTCTACACCAGTTCTTGTTGATACCATTTATTGGATTTTTGGTCTTGCTGCTCTTTATCAAATTTATGATCGGTTCTTTACGGATAATTAGCTCTTATAAATTTATGAATGGAGTGTTAAGCGAAAGGCTTAACACTTTTTTGTATTTTTATGAATACAAATGTATCTGCAAACGGTTCCATTGCGTCTTGCACCTTAATAAGGCAAAACAAATTGACCGTATATTTTATATGGGTTATAATTCAGAAAGTTTAAAAAATAATAAATATAGAAACAGGGAGGTTATACAGTTGATGGAGAGAGTTTACAATTTTTCAGCAGGACCATCTATACTCCCTTTGCCAGTTTTAGAAAAAGTGCAAAAGGAGCTTTTGAATTATAACCGGACAGGCATGTCTATTATGGAAATGAGTCACCGATCTTCAGAGTTTCAAAATATTATAGATGAAGCAAGTAGCTTGCTTCGTGAATTGATGTACATTCCCGAGAATTACGACGTTCTATTTTTACAAGGAGGGGCATCCCTGCAGTTTTCAATGGTTCCATTAAATTTAATGAATGAACATAAAAGAGCTGGATATGTCCTTACAGGGTCATGGTCTAAGAAAGCCTTACAGGAGGCTCAGAAAACTGGAGAAGTAGAAGTTATTGCTTCATCGGAAGAAAATCAATTTTCAACGATTCCACATGTTGATGTTTCAATGATTACGAAAGAACTAGATTTTGTTCATATAACAACGAATAATACGATTGAAGGAACCAAATATGTTGAATTACCAAAATTAGAGAATATTCCACTTATTGCTGATATGTCTTCAAATATTTTATCTGAAGAATACGATGTAGAGAAATTCGGTTTCATCTATGCAGGAGCACAAAAGAATTTAGGGCCAGCAGGACTAACAATTGCAATTATTAGAAAAGACTTAATTGGTAAAGCGGATACCTCTTGTCCGACAATGTTAAACTATGAAACTTACAGTAAAAATAATTCCTTATATAATACACCACCATCCTTTAGTATTTATGTGACGAAGCTAGTATTAGAATGGTTAAAGGAGCAGGGAGGGGTATCTGCGATTGAAGAACAAAATAGAAAAAAAGCAGCGATTCTATACGATTTCCTAGATGAATCGAAATTATTTACTTCACCGGTTGATCCTGTATATCGTTCGCTTATGAATATTCCATTTACAACACCATCCAATGATTTAAATAAGCAATTTTTACAAAAAGCTAATACGTTAGGGCTTGTTACATTGAAAGGTCATCGCTCAGTTGGTGGCATGCGGGCTAGTATTTATAATGCGATGCCAGTAGAAGGCGTTCAACAATTAGTAGATTACATGAAGGGTTTTGAGCTAGAGAATAGATAGGGAGATGGGGAAATGTTTCGCGTTCAAACATTAAATCAGATTGCTGAAAAAGGTTTGCAAATTTTTGACGGAGAGCGATATGAAGTTGGAGAAGGATTAGAACATCCCGATGGTATATTACTACGGAGTTTTTCCTTACATCAAGAAGGTTTTTCAAAGGATTTAAAGGCGATTGCAAGAGCGGGGGCTGGTGTAAATAACATTCCTGTAGAACGTTGTACAGAAAGAGGGATTGTTGTTTTCAATACACCAGGGGCAAATGCGAATGCAGTAAAAGAGCTTATTCTTGCAGGTCTTATTATGTCATCACGTAATATTATAAGTGGGGTTAGTTGGGCAGCTGGGTTAGAAGGTCAAGAAGTTCCGCAGCTTGTAGAAGCAGGGAAAAAACAATTTGTGGGATCAGAGATTGCAGGAAAACGACTTGGTGTTATCGGACTTGGTGCGATTGGAGCTCTTGTCGCAAATGATGCATTATCTCTTGGTATGGATGTTGTAGGGTATGATCCATATATATCTGTTGAAACAGCATGGCGCTTATCAACACAAGTACAACGTGCATTTAGTTTAGATGAAATCTTTTCGACATGTGACTACATTACATTGCATATTCCACTGACAGATCAAACGAGAGGGATAATTGGAGAACATGCTGTGCAAACAATAAAAAAGGGTGTCCGTCTCTTTAACTTCTCAAGAGGAGAACTTGTGGATGAAGTTACGTTAGCAAAAGCTTTAGAAGAAGGGATCATTAATCATTACGTAACTGATTTTCCAAATGAAAATGTAATAAAAATGAAAAATGTAACGGCAACTCCACATCTTGGAGCCTCCACATATGAGTCTGAAGAGAATTGTGCGATTATGGCAGCTCGCCAGTTACGTGATTATTTGGAAACAGGAAACATCCATAACTCAGTAAACTATCCAAATGTGGAACTGCCTTATGTTGGAAAGAAACGAATTACAATTATGCATCAAAACGTTCCAAACATGGTGGGGCAAATTACAGGGTGTTTAGCGGAACATCATATTAATATAGCTGATATGATAAACCGTAGTAAAGGCTCTTTTGCATATACAATGATTGATATTGATAATGGAATTGATGATATAATTAAAGAAAATGTAGTTGGAAATATAAAGGGGATTACAGGTGTAGTAGCTGTTCGAATGATTGTATAAAGGAGAGAGAGATTTGGCGACAATTCGACCGTTCAGGGCAATTCGTCCAGTATCTGATAAGGCTGCACAAGTTGCAGCACCGCCGTATGATGTGTTAAATAGTAAAGAAGCAAGAGAAATTGTAAAGGGAAATCCATATTCCTTTTTACATATCGATAAAGCTGAAATAGATTTAGACCCAGCCGTTTCACCATATGAAAACAGCGTATATGAAAAGGCAAGTGAAAATCTACAACGTTTAATCCAAGAAGAAGTATTGATTCAAGATGAAGAGCCATGTCTTTATATTTATCAATTAACAATGCAAGGGCGAACGCAGTCTGGACTTGTCGTTTGTACATCAATTGATGAGTATACCGATAATACAATAAAAAAACATGAGCGGACTCGTCACGAAAAAGAACAAGATCGTATTCGTCATGTAGATGTATGTAATGCGAATACTGGTCCTATTTTTTTAACATACCGCACAAAAGAAGCTGTAACAAAGTTAATTGCAAATTGGCAAGAAAATCATACGCCAATTTATCAATTTACTGCCGATGATGGTGTGGAGCATGTAATATGGAAAATCGCAGAAAATGATGCGATTTCGGCATTGGTAGAATTATTTGAAGAGATTCCATCCCTATATATTGCAGATGGGCATCATCGCTCAGCATCTGCTGTGAAAGTAGGGCTTATGCGTAGGGAACAATATCCGAACTATACAGGTGAAGAAGAATTTAATTTCTTTTTATCTGTGTTATTCCCTCATGATGAACTATCGATTTGGGATTACAATCGTGTCGTGAAAGATTTAAATGGTTTATCTGAGGAACAATTTTTACAGCAAATTTCACAATACTTTTATGTGGAAAAAGCAAGTGTATCCCCATATAAACCAACTGAACCAAAATCATTTGGTATGTATTTAGATCAGTGGTGGTATAAACTCACTGTAAAAGTAGAAACATTTGATTCCCATGATGTTGTAAAACGTTTAGATGTTTCTATTTTACAAGATCATTTATTGAGTCAAGTATTACAAATTCACGACCCACGTGCAGATAGCCGCATTGATTTTGTTGGTGGTATTCGAGGTTTAGAGGAGCTAGAGCGCCTAGTAAATCGTGGTGATTATAAAGTAGCGTTTGCTTTATATCCGACATCAATGGAGGATTTATTAGCAATTGCAGATGCGGGAGAAGTTATGCCGCCAAAGTCCACTTGGTTTGAACCGAAGCTTCGTAGTGGACTTTGCATACATTCTTTAGAATAGAGAACAGACAGTATATCAAATTCAAGACATATAAATAGTAAGAGTAAAGATAGTATGAATAGCTTTTACTGAAAGACATGGGAAATGCGGATTGATTTCCAAATAAAGACGTGTTATTTAACGAATATGAGAAAGAAGAAGAGGAGTGGGGAATACCACTCCTTTTATCACGACATACTTTCGTTGCTTTATTAAAACATGTTTTAGACTATAGAAATAAGGTCTTCCTTTTGTCCCTACATAATAGAGTTGTTAAAAATAGTAAAGTCGTTTAAAAGATAATGAATTTCTTTAAAAAGGTGGTGTGAAACTCAATTTTTATACCATCTTTTCTAATTTCTTTGTACAATGAAGAGAAAGAATATTCCGATATTAATTCCGTTAAGAAAAGGGCGATTCATGATTGGAGATGTTATACTGTGGAGATTTTTGACATAGTTAGTGTAGACGAAACAAACTTGGAAAGAGAAGGATGCTACTGTCTTCGTAGCAAACCAAATTCAACAGGATATATAAATAAAAATAGATGGTTAATGGAAAGATTTAAAGAAGGTTTAAAGTATATAAAAATAATGGAAGATAGCAAACTAGCAGGATTTATTGAATATGCACCGATTGAATACTCTTCAAGAGTGGTTTATGGCGAAAATTATATCGTTATTCATTGTCTTTGGGTACATATAACAGGTAAGGGTTATGCGTCGAAGTTGATTCAGCAGTGTATGAAAGAAGCAAAAAAACAAAATAAGAATGGTGTTATCGTTGTAACGAATTCGAATACTTCTTGGACACCAAGTAAAGATATTTTTATTAAAAATGAATTTATTGAAATCGCACAAGCACCTTATGGGTTTGAATTGCTAGTTTATAAATTTGATGATTCTCCTAATCCATATTTTCCGAGCGACTGGAATGAAAGACTTCAAACTTTTCATGAATTAACGATTGTAAGAACACAACAATGTCCATTTATCGAGGTTGCTTCTGATAACGTTTTAGAAGCAGCAAATAAGTTGGGGATAAAAACTATAATTATTGATATTCAAAGCAGAGAAGAGTTATTAAAACTGTCACCAACACCATACGGCATATACGGGGTAATCTTTAAAAATGAATTAATTACATATCATCGACTAACGATACATTCGGCAATGAAACGATTGAAAGAGTTAGGTTGATTCAAAATCGGGAGCAAATAGTTCCATAAAAAATGTATGAGACTGAAATGTATTGATACAATTATATTCTTCTTACTATCCCCACCTTATCATATAAAATAAAGTATGCTATGCAATTTTTAGACAAGAAATAAGAACGATTGTAAGAAAATATACGTAAAAAAAAAGAAAATGTATTAATTCTTGTATAAAGCTTTTAAAAGAGAAAAAGGTCTCATTCTGATGAATATAGAATTAGTCTCTGTGTTTATTGTGCATAACGGGGATTATGGTAAATAAAAGAGGAGTGATATTGAATGTTAGATGTTTTAAAGCAACAATACAACTTTATTAGCTCTACCAGAGAAAATTTATTTACATTTTTGGAAGAAATCCCGCCGCAAAAATTGCACAGCACAGTTCCGAATTTCGGAAGCGGTAGCATTATAAAGACCCATATTCATGTAGCCGATTGCTATCGATACTGGCTTGGATCATTCGCATGTAACAAAAAACGATCAGACTTTTCGTTTGCTACTGATTATGAAATTGAGCATTCAGATGTCGAGTTGGTTCGTGAAAGGTTTGAGTTAGTAGATGAGATTGTACAACGTTTTTTTGATGAATTCAATACGCGCTGGTTCGAAAATATAGAAAATGAAGTGAAATGGCAAAAAGAACCGTGGAGTACGACTCCGCTATGGCTTTTAACTCATACTGAGACACATGAGTTTCATCATAAAGGACAAATCGTATCAATGGCACGTCACCTCGGATACAATCCTCCTAACACAGACCTTGATTAATTCAAATGTATTAAAAAATAATCTACTATAACTGCCGAGAACAGAAAGTATGTGAAGGATTGGTTTTTCTGTTTAAATGCAAATCTTATATTGTTATAGCCTACATTAGTATAGGTATTTTTGTTACAGGTATCATTGGATGGAACGGAAAAATTGAAGCTATACAAGATAATAAAAATACATCATCCTTTGGAGTTAAAGGATATCACCAAAAAACAACGTAACTTTTGTATCAATCTAATGGTTCTAAATGTAATGAAATTCACGGCATTAAGATCGTTAGGAGGAAGTAAAGTGTCAAATAAAATAATGAGTTACATTGACAACCAGATGGTAAAAATTCCAGAAGGAGAAGTGGAGCTAAGGGACGATAGAATAAAAAGTAAATGGAAAGTGGCAATAAGGCCATTTCTTCTTGCACAGTATCCTGTAACTGCGGATCTGTACTATGGGATTACAAATCAGTCACCTAATTCTTTTGATAAAGATCTAAAACCGGTTGTAAATATTTCTTGGAATGATGCCATCTCTTTTTGCAATCAACTTTCACAGAAAGCTGGACTGAAAGAGTGTTATTCTATAAGTGATAATGGTGAAAATATTATTTGTAATGGGGAATCTGATGGCTATCGACTTCCTACAGAAGCAGAGTGGCAATATGCATGTAAAGCGGGGACTACTGGTTATAGATATGGAGAGATTGATAAGATTGCTTGGTATGATGGAAATTCAGGTGGCAAAATCCATGAAGTAGGAAGAAAGGAACCGAATGCATGGGGTCTGTATGATATGTTAGGGAATGTTTGGGAGTGGTGCTTTGATTTATATGATGAACAAGTGTACGGCTCCTATCGAATTTTTCGAGGAGGTAGCTGGGCTGAAGAGGCCAGGGGGTGCGGAGCTTCATGTCGTCGTCGTAGCCATCCGACATTTTACATTGATGACCTTGGGTTCCGGCTTGCACGGTCATTTTAACTTCCTCAAACGAGTGCACTTTCAGGGAAGTACAGCTCAACTAATAGAGAGTGAAAGTAAAATAAAAAAGAACCTGTATCTTTAATTGCTTGGTAATCAAAGATACAGGTTTTCATTTTTATACTGTCTTTTTCTTGCAAAAAACACAATTGTTTCTTAATGTAATGTTGTAGAGAGATAAACAAGGAAGGGTTTAACGAATATGATACATATTTTATTAGCAGATGATGATAAGCACATTAGAGAATTATTACATTACCACTTACAAAAGGAAGGGTTTAAAGTTTTTGAAGCTGAGGATGGAAAAGTAGCGCAATCTATATTAGAAAGGGAAAATATTCACCTTGCTCTTGTCGATATTATGATGCCGTTTGTGGATGGTTATACTTTATGTGAAGAAATTAGAAAGTATCATGATATACCTGTTATTTTATTAACTGCAAAAGACCAACTAGTGGATAAAGAGAAAGGATTTGTTTCTGGAACAGATGATTATATTGTAAAACCATTTGAACCAGCAGAAGTAATTTTTCGTATGAAAGCTTTGCTTCGTCGTTATCAAATGTTGAGTGCGGACGTTATCACGCTTCATGGGACAACGATTGATAGAAAAAGTTTTGAGGTGAAATGTAATAATCAAACCATCTTATTGCCATTAAAGGAATTTGAATTATTGTCACAACTTGCTGGGTATCCTGGTAGAACATTTTCAAGAGAAGAGTTGATTGAACTTGTTTGGGGAATGGATTTTGAAGGGGATGAACGGACAGTTGATGTTCATATTAAACGTCTTCGAGATCGTTTTTCAAAACGAACAGATGATTTTCAAATTAAAACAGTACGTGGACTTGGTTATAAGTTGGAGCTGAAATAAGATGAAGTCACTTTATTCTAGATTTGCATTGATTACGATTGGGATTATGCTTCTTAGTAGCATAATTGGTTTTTTATTAACCAATGTGTATTATCAAGTGAAATTAAAACCGTATAATAGCGAAAAGATTTTACGTTATGCTGAAGAAATAAAGCGCTTGTATGAAAAACAAACGGAAGAAAATAAGGATGAGTATTTGCATTCAATTGCAAAATTAGGGTATGAGATTTATGTAGTAGATGATCAAAAACAGGGGAAACGTATTGGAAATGCTTTTCGAAAGACAAAAATTAGCGATGAAACAATTAATGAAGTCTTACAAGGGAAAACATACAATGGTGTTTCTACTTATCCAACTCGACTATTTATAACAGGCTTTTTTGATAATGAATTAATTAATAGCGTTGGGGTTCCACTGAAACATGGTGATAAGCAGTATGCTTTATTTATTCGTCCTGATATTCAGCAGCAGTTTGGTGAAATGAGGATTTTCTTAGCAGTGTTGCTAGGATTTATTGTTGTATTAAGTATCATTTTTATTGCAATTGCAGCTCGTTATATCGTTCGTCCAATTCAAACATTTACTAAAGCGACGCAGAAAATTGCGAGTGGTGAATATGATATTGAATTAGAAGAAGGACGAAAAGATGAAATTGGGACATTATCTACAAGTTTTAAAAAGATGACAAAAAGTATAAAAGAGTTAGATCAAATGAGACAAGAGTTTGTTTCCAACGTGTCTCATGAATTTCAATCTCCGCTATCTTCCATTCAAGGTTTTTCGAAGACATTACAGTCAGAAAAGATGACAGAAGAGGAACGGAAACATTATTTGCAAATTATTGAGACTGAAAGTAAACGAATGTCTAGTTTATGTAAACAGTTACTCACGCTTGCTTCTTTAGATAAAGAGGAAAAGGTTCTTCAAATAAAAGAGTTTGATTTGCAAAAACAAATGAAAGACGTCATTTTTATGTTGGAATGGAAATGGCGTGAAAAAGATATCGCGGTTGAATTTGATGTTCCTAACGTGAATATAAAGGGCGATGAGAATTTACTTCATCAAGTGTGGACAAATATATTTACAAATAGTATTAAGTTTACAGATAGTGGTGGAACCATCGCATTTGCTGCCCGAGAATTAGAAACGAGTGTAGTAATTTCAATCTCAGATAGCGGGATTGGTATGGGGAAAGAAGAAGTGGATCGGATTTTTGATCGATTTTATAAGGTGGATACAGCGAGGGCTCGTAATGTAGAGGGAAGTGGCTTAGGATTATCCATTGTGAAGAAAATTGTTGAATTACATAATGGGAAAATATCGGTGGAGAGTGTAAAAGGAGAAGGTACGACGTTTCAGATTGAATTACCGAAATAATGAGAAGGGCTGATTTAAAGAGGGAATCTTTAAATCAGCCCTTTTTTATAGGATCCCATATAGGATTAAGTGATAAAAATGTTAAAAGAAAATATGTAAATCGAACGAGGTAGATTATTGGAGTTAGCCATTTGAAAATGGGTAATTTATAGTTGGATTACACTGGGAATGCAACACAAATAGTATAGAAAAAATTGAAGGGCAACTTTTTAAAAGTGCTCATTATGTAGCTGACAGCTAAACGGAGGGGGTGTTTACAAATAGAGTAAATTTGTAATGTAAGTAGAAGATTGCGTTTTTTACTCATGCTTCTTTATATATTGAAGAATAAAATTAACATATCAATGAATTGAAAGGAGCAAATGAGGTGAATACATTATTATCTGCAAAGGATGTTACAAAAATTTACAATAAGACTGAATTGCCTGGATTAAATAAAGTATCTTTTGATATTGAATCAGGTGAATTTATTGGCATTATGGGTGCTTCAGGATCTGGAAAGACAACTTTATTAAATATACTATCAACTATTGATACACCAACAGATGGAGATGTTTTGATAAATGGCGTCAATATTAAAACACTTAATAATAACAAATCTGCAGATTTTAGGAAGGATCATTTAGGCTTTATTTTTCAAGAGTATTTTTTACTTGATAGTTTAACGGTACAAGAAAATATTGCTGTGCCACTTACATTGTTAAACAAATCTCCAAATGAAATTGAATTGACTATAGAAAGTTTAGCGAAGCGCTTTGGCATATTCGAACAATTATCAAAGTACCCTAGTCAACTTTCTGGAGGACAAAAGCAGAGGGTTGCGGCAGCAAGAGCGATTGCGAAGCAGCCAAGTATATTATTTGCAGATGAACCAACCGGCGCGTTAGATTCAAATTCTGCAACAGAGCTACTTCAAAAGTTAAGAGAGGTTAATGAGGATCTTCATACAACAATTTTGATGGTAACCCATGACGCTTATGCAGCAAGTTTTTCAAGTAGAATCTTAATATTCAAGGATGGGAATATTTTGAAAGAATTAAAAAGAAACGAAAAGGGT
>Ga0102589_1004760_pt1 | contig 12454 bp, 10 predicted proteins | sample AraplaMF_Col_mLB_FD_76858 | JGI IMG/M metagenome (GOLD analysis project Ga0102589, IMG submission 76858) | Arabidopsis root microbial communities from the University of North Carolina, USA - plate scrape MF_Col_mLB | ecosystem: Host-associated > Plants > Roots > Endosphere | place: USA... | reverse complement strand
ATCTTCTTCGCCTGACGCTGGCCGATGACGTATTCGTCGAGAACCTTGATGATGTCCTGGGGCGTGGGAACGCCGTCACGGGACTTGACCATCGAGGACTTGTTCTCCTCGCGGATGATGTCCATGCACAATTCGACGCATTCATCGCAGATGAACACGGTCGGTCCGGCAATAAGCTTCCGGACCTCGTGCTGGCTCTTTCCGCAGAAAGAACAATAGAGGGTGTTCTTACTGTCGCCGCCGTTGCTGCCGCTGACCTTGCTCATATCACTTTCCTTCCAGCACGCCGCATTTCGAACGCGAAATTGCGGTCCACTCAATCAGCTCCCTGACAGCACTCCCTACCCGGAGTTTCTGCCGACAAGGGCTTCAGGGGCTACGAACCGGGTCCGATCCAATCATGTCCGGGTACCGGCGGCAACGAATTCCCCTTCGAATGCCGAATGCTATGTCACAAAAATTCAACATAGCATTAATAGTTACTATTAGCGTCTCCGCCGCCAGATGAAACCCCTAGTTCAATCACAAATGGGATAGAACTGTGGCGGCGAAAACACCATCCCTATTAATTACTAGGCCTGATCGCCTTCCATTTCGATGCGCGATGTCAGAACCTTGTCGATGACGCCCCAGGTCTGGGCCTCGTCCGCGTCCATGAAATGGTCACGATCGAGGGTCTTTTCGACCTCCTCGTAGCTGCGGCCCGTATGCTTTACATAGACTTCGTTGAGGCGGCGCTTCATCTTCAGGATGTCGCGGGCATGACGCTCGATATCCGATGCCTGGCCTTGGAAACCGCCAGAGGGCTGGTGAACCATGATGCGGGAATTCGGCGTGGCGAAACGCATGTCCTTATGGCCGGCGGCCAGAAGCAGCGAGCCCATGGAAGCAGCCTGGCCGATGCACAGCGTCGAAACGGCCGGCTTGATGAACTGCATCGTGTCGTAGATCGCCATGCCGGCGGTAACCACGCCACCCGGCGAATTGATGTAGAGCGCGATTTCCTTCTTCGGGTTTTCGGCCTCGAGGAAGAGAAGCTGGGCGCAGACGAGCGTCGCCATATGATCCTCGACAGGACCTGTCAGGAAGATGATGCGTTCCTTGAGCAGGCGGGAATAGATGTCGTAGGAGCGTTCACCGCGATTGGTCTGTTCCACAACCATCGGCACGAGGGCCATAGCGGTATCGACTGGGTTTCTCATGTGCGTCCTTTTAACGTCTTTCCGGCGAATGCCGGGAATCAAAGAAAAATGCCTTGTCCCTACATAGAGTGTCCCAGCCCCCCTCTTCAAGACACGCATAAGGATAACGTTAAGAAGTGGGCGCGGCATATGGCTTTGGCTTTCCCTATCCCGTTTCTCCCAAACGCCTGTTAACGGCGAGGCCCCGCTTTTGCCCCTCACAATTTTTCTCTGTGGCAGGATGAAGGAAAGCTTACCGCATTCGACTGAACTCATGGACATTTACCGGACGGAAAGCTTACCGGCAGATATCGCTGAAATTGCCGATCGCAGATTTGTGCCATTAATCAAACAGCGAGCTTCTTCGGCAAGGATATGGCCAACACTCAAGAGGTTGATGCCGTGTTCAATGTCACTACAGGTCTGTCCATCTGGTGCTCCGAAGCCCTCACGCTGGCTCTGGTTCTGTTCGTGGCCTGGCGCCACAACCAGAAAAGCGGCGCCTACCTTTATTGGGGGCTCGGCTTCCTGTTCAGCGGCATCGGCTTTGCGCTTGCTGCGGCCCGCGGCGAAATCCCCAACCTGCTTTCCATCGAGATCGGCAATACCGTTGCTCTGCTCGGGCAAAGCGCCTGGGTCGCCGGTTTTCTGGCGCTCGACCGCAGGAAGATGGAATGGTGGGCGCTGCTGCCGCCGGCAATCTGGCTTGCAGGCGTCTTCCTGCCGTGGATCAACGAGGATTATTCCAACCGCGTCATTCTCTACAATCTCTCCTCGGCGACCGGCGCGACTGCGCTCGCCATGGCGGTCGCCATCGGCGACATCCGTCGCGAGCGTACGCGTATCAAGCTGATGGCGATCTTCGTGCTGCAGGCCTTCCTCTGCTTCGGTGTGGCATTGGCAATGGCGCTTGTTCTCCCTTCGGATGGGGAAGCGACGAATTTCGGCGGCGCGGCCGCCATGGCCACCGCCTTCCTGCTCATCATCGCCTTTGCGCTCACCTGCCGCCTCATCATGGAACGGTCGGAACGCCACCTGCGTTTCCTGACGCTGACGGATTCGCTGACCGGCGTGCTGAATCGCCGCGGCCTGCTCGGCCATTTCGACAAGATCCAGGAAAAGGCACATCACGATCAGTACCAAGTCGGCGTCATCCTCTTCGACCTCGACCATTTCAAGCGCGTCAACGACCGCTTCGGCCATCAGTCGGGCGATGCCGTCCTCACCGCCTTCGCCCGACTTGCCCGCCAGTATATCCCGAACAATATCTTCGGCCGCATGGGCGGCGAGGAATTCGCGGCCTTCGTGACCGTCCGCGACCAGACGGAAGCAGAAGCGCTGGCGGAATCGATCCGCGCCGAATTCTGCCGCTTGCCCGTCAGCACGGGTGAGGCACTGATCCCCGCCACCGTCAGCGTCGGCATCGCACTTTCCTCGGCGATCGAAGCCAATATCGACCGGCTGGTGTCGGCCGCCGACCGGGCGCTCTATTCGGCGAAGGCCGCCGGCCGCAACTGCACCGTCGTCTTCGGCGAGGAGGAAACCGCGGCACCGGCACCTGGCGAACCGAACACCAATGCCGGCGAACTCGTGCCGACCGTCGACGATCAGGTGGAAGCACTGCGCCGCATGGGCGTGCTCTCGCGCGCCGGCTGAACCACTATCTTTCCGAGGCCCGGCAAATCCGCTAAGCCTCTGGCCATGATGATACCGCCCTTCCTCAAGATCGATCCAGCAACCCGCCGCGTGTCGCTCGACGGCAGCGACCCGGCCTTCTACGGCAACCCGAACGCGGTTTATGCCGCGCTTCATGCCCATTGTCCCACCTTCTATTGGGAAGAGCAGAAGCAATGGTTCGTCACCGGCTATGATCATGTGAACGGGCTGCTGCGCGACCGCCGCTTCGGTCGGCAGATCCTGCATATCGCCAGCCGCGAAGAACTCGGCCTACCCGAACCCGAGCCGCATATTGCCGCCTTCGATCTCGCCGAGCGTTATTCGCTGCTGGAGCTGGAACCGCCGGAACACACCCGGCTGCGCACCCTCGTCAACCGCGCCTTCGTGTCACGCCATGTCGAGAAGATGAAGCCGGAACTGGAGGAGCTTGCCGGCACCCTGATCAACGGCTTTGCCAGCAAGGGCGAAGTCGAGCTTCTCTCGGCCTTTGCCGATATCATCCCGGTGACGATGATCGCCCGGATGATCGGCATTCCCGAGGAAATGGGACCACAGCTGCTGAAATGGTCGCATGCCTATGTGCGCATGTACATGTTCGGGCGCACCCGCGCGGACGAGGACGCCGCCGAGCAGGCCGCGAGGGAATTTTCCGATTACGTGAAGACCATCATTGCCGAGCGCCGTGCCGAACCGCGCGACGACCTCTTGACCCACATGATCCATACCGAGCACAAGGGCCAGTATCTTACGGAAGACGAGCTTGTTTCGACGACCATCGTGCTGCTCAATGCCGGCCATGAAGCGACGGTCCACCAGATCGGCAATTCGGTGCGCATCATTCTGGACAGCGGCTACGATCCGGCCGAGCTATTCCGCGACGAAGCTGCCACCGAGCGGACGGTCGAGGAGTCGCTGCGCATCTGCGCGCCTGTTCATATCTTCCAGCGCTGGGCACTCGAACCCGCAGAGATTGACGGCATAGAGTTCAAGCGCGGCGACAAGATCAGCATGATCCTGGCCGCCGCCAATCTGGATCCGGCAAAATTCAGCGATCCCCTCACCTTCAAGCCCGACCGCAACGAAGCGCCCAACCTCTCCTTCGGCGCCGGCATCCATTTCTGCATCGGCGCGCCGCTGGCGCGGCTGGAGCTCAACGTCGTGCTGCCGATCCTGTTCAAGCGCCTGCCGGGGCTGAAGCTTGCGAAGACGCCCGTCGTCAAGGACGTCTATCATTTCCACGGCCTCGATCGCCTGGATCTCGTCTGGTAGAGCATCGATCCGACACCCGAAAATAAGAGAGGCCGGCACGCGCCGGCCTTTTCTTTTAAGCAAAAGAATGTCGTATCAGCCGTAACGGCCGGTGATATAATCTTCCGTGCGCTTGACCTTCGGCGACTGGAAGATCTGCGCCGTCGGGCCGTATTCGATCAGCTCGCCGAGATACATGAAGGCGGTGTTATCGGAGATGCGGCTTGCCTGCTGCATGTTGTGGGTGACGATGACGATCGTGAACTCGCCCTTCAACTGCGCGACCAGCTCTTCGACCTTGGCAGTCGAGATCGGATCGAGGGCCGAGGTCGGCTCGTCGAGAAGCAGGACTTCCGGACGCAGTGCCACGCCGCGGGCGATGCAAAGACGCTGCTGCTGGCCGCCGGAAAGGCCGAGGCCGCTGCCTTTCAGCTTGTCCTTGACCTCATCCCAGAGGGCGGCCTGACGCAGCGCCTGCTCGACGCGGACGTCCATGTCAGCCTTGTTGAGGCGCTCGTGGTGACGGATGCCGTAGGCGATGTTGTCATAGATCGACATCGGGAACGGCACCGGCTTCTGGAAGACCATGCCGACGCGGGCACGCAGCTCGTTCATCGAGAAGCTTGGATCGAGGATGTTCTTGCCGTCGAGCTTGATCGAGCCGGTGGCGCGCATCTTCGGATACAGCATGTAGATGCGGTTCAGGATGCGCAGCAGCGTGGACTTGCCGCAACCGGACGGACCGATCAGGGCCGAGACCTGCCGCTCAGGGAAGCTCAGGCTCACATCCTTGATCGCATGGGCGTCGCCGTAATAGAAATTGACTTTCTCGAGGGCGATCTTGTCTTTGGCCATCGGCTTTTCCAGCTTGCTGGTGGCATCGAAAGTGTCTGCAGACTGAAGCATCATTTCCCACCTTTTCGGTTCAGGACGGAGCGTGATACGACGCTCAGGATCAGAACGACGGCCGTCATCACGAAGGCGCCGGCCCACGCGAGATTCTGCCACTGCTCATAGGGGCTCATGGCGAACTGGAAGATGACGACGGGAATGTTCGCCATCGGCTGCGACATGTCCAGGCTCCAATACTGGTTGTTCAGAGCGGTGAACAGGAGCGGCGCAGTTTCGCCCGAAATGCGGGCGATCGCGAGCAGGATACCGGTGAGGATACCCGTGGAGGCAGCGCGATAGAGGACGTTGAGCGTGACCTTCCAGCGCGGGATGCCGAGCGAGAGTGCGGCCTCACGCATGACATCGGGAACCAGCCGCAGCATCTCGTCGGTCGTGCGCACGACGACCGGCAGGAAGATGAAGGCGAGCGCGATGCCGCCGGCAAAGCCGGAGAACCGCGCCGTCGGGCGGACGACCACTTCATAGACGAACAGGCCGATGATGATCGACGGCGCCGAGAGCAGGATGTCGTTGACGAAGCGGATGGCCTCACCGATCTTCTTGCCGCGAGCGAACTCCGACAGATAGGTGCCGGCCAGTACGCCGATCGGCGTGCCGATGATGACGGCCAGCGCGACCATCAGCAGGCTGCCCATAAAGGCGTTGGCAAGACCGCCGCCATCTTCGCCGGGCGGCGGCGTCATTTCCGTGAGAAGGCTGGGGCTCAGCGCAGACAGACCGTGGATCAGCGTCGTCCAAAGTATCCACACCAGAAAGACCAGGCCGAGTACGGTCGCCAGGCAGCATAGCGTCAGGGCGATTGCACTGCCGATCTGGCGGCGACGGTAAAGGGAGCCCGAATAGGTAGCCATGATTATTCCCCCCTCTGCTTTGCCATACGCACCAGCATCAGCTTGGCGGCCGCCAGAACGATGAAGGTGACAACGAAGAGGATGAGGCCAAGCGCGGCGAGCGACGACCGGTAGAGGTCGTCCGAAGCCTCGGCAAACTCATTGGCGAGCGTTGCGGCAATCGAGGTGCCGGGCTCCATCAGCGACACCGCAATGTTATGGGTGTTGCCGAGGACGAAGGTCACCGCCATGGTCTCCCCAAGCGCACGGCCGAGGCCAAGGAAGATGCCACCGACGACGGCGGTGCGGGTGTGTGGAATGACGATGTCGCGCACCACTTCCCACCTGGTCGACCCAAGCGCGTAGGCCGATTCCTTCAGCTGTGCCGGCACGACGAGGAAGACGTCACGCATGACCGAGGAGATGAAGGGAATGATCATAATGGCCAGCACGATGCCTGACGTCAGCATGCCGATCCCGAGCGGAGCCCCTGAAAACAGCACGCCGACCAGCGGGATCGGACCCAGCCAGTCGATGAGTACCGGCTGGATGTAATCCGACATGAAGGGAGCAAAGGTGAAAAGGCCCCACATGCCGTAGATGATCGAGGGGATACCGGCGAGAAGCTCGACGGCGCCGCCGATCGGCCCGCGGATGGAGCGCGGCGCAACTTCGGTGATGAATACCGCAATGCCGAGGCTGACGGGAACGCCGATGATCATGGCGAGGGCCGAGGTGACCAGCGTACCATAGATCGGCACGAGGCCCGCGAACTGCTGGGCAACCGGATCCCATTCCGTGCCGGTCAGGAAGCCGAAGCCGAAGGTGCGGAAAGCAAGAAGCCCGCCCATGGCCATTGAGATCGCCGCTGCCAGCAGGGCGGCAAGAACGAACAGGCCGCAGCCCAAAACTATCCAGTAAAAAATCCGATCGCCTGCAGCGCCGTCACGGCGCTTCACGCCCGCTGTGTCGGCGGGCAGCGATGCCAATGCTTCGCTCATATCCGTACGCTCTGCTGCTTTGAGGGGGTGTCAAAGGCATTCGGGCGGAAAGCTTGGCTTTCCGCCCCGACCGCAGTTTCGTCAGGATCAGCTCTTGAAAGAGGCCGTCCAGTAATCTTCGATCTGCTTCACGAGCGTGTCCGGAAGCGGAACGTAGTCGAGCGAGGACGCTTCCTTCTGGCCCTTTTCGAGAGCCCACTTGAAGAAGGAGAAAGCAGCCTTGGAGCGTTCAGCGTCCTTCGGCTCCTTGTACATGATCGCCCAGGTGGTTGCCGTGATCGGCCAGGCCTTTTCGCCCGGAGCGTTGGTCATGATCAGGTAGAAGTCCTGAGCCTTGCCCCATTCTGCGCTGGCAGCGGCAGCCGAGAAGCTCTCGGCATTCGGCTTCGGATACTGGCCGGCAGCGTTCTGGATGAGAACGTAGGGCAGCTTGTTCTGCAGGGCGTAGGCGTATTCGACGTAGCCGATGGAATCCTTTACGCGGGTGACGTAAGCAGCGACGCCTTCGTTGCCCTTGCCGCCGATGCCGACCGGCCAGTTGACGGCGGTGCCTTCACCGACCTTGGACTTCCAGTCCGGATTGACCTTGGAGAAGAAGTTCGTCCAGTTGAAGGAGGTGCCCGAACCGTCCGAACGGTGAACAACGGCGATCTGGCTGTCGGGCAGCTTCAGGCCCGGGTTCAGATCGGCGATGGCCTTATCGTTCCACTTGGTGACGTTGCCGAGGTAGATATCAGCCAGAACCTTGCCGGAGAGCTTCAGTTCGCCTGATTTGATGCCCTTGACGTTGATGACGGGAACGATGCCGCCGACAACGAGCGGGAACTGGCCGAAGCCGCCAGCCGTCAGATCTTCCGGCTTGAGCGGGGCGTCAGAAGCGCCGAAGTCAACCGTTGCAGCCTTGATCTGAGCGATACCACCGCCCGAACCGATCGACTGGTAGTTCAGCTTGTGGCCGGTTTCCTTGTTGTAGTCTGCCGACCACTTCGAAAGAACCGGGTAGACGAAGGTGGAGCCGGCGCCGGTAATATCGGCGGCAGAGGCCGAGACTGCCAGAGCGGCAACCAGGCCAGCGCCGAGGCAGGCCGAAAGAAGTTTCTTGGTGAGCATTTGCGACTCTTCCCTGATGGAACTAGAGGACGACGAGGTCCCGCGCCATGGAGGGGGTGTCCACTGTCGAGGGCGCAGAATTTCCTCGTCACGGACAGGGGGGCTAGGCGCCTATTATTACAGTTTGATGACGATTTCCGACGGTCGCTGCGACGTGCAAACCTGTGCATAAGTCGCTGAAGTCACTGACTTTCCGAATGAATCGTGCGACTAACAGAGCCTTAGCGAAGGAGGTGCGGACCCATTGCCGCAGGGCTGTGGTCGATTGCCGCAGCCATGCATGAAAATGTCGTCTTCAGACATCGAAATGTTCAGAGGACCGGACGATCACCTCAGACGCGTGTGCCGCAATCCATGCGACATCACGCTGCATGCTCTTGAAGTTTGCTGGATATGTCGAGCGCCGACATAGGCTTTCCGATCAGATAGCCTTGCAGTTGGTCGCAACCGGCTTCTCGCAGGATCGCCGCCTGGCGCGAGGTCTCAATGCCCTCTGCGGTGACGGGAATCTGCAGAGCGGTCGCCAGAGAGATGGTTGCCCGCAATACGTCGGCACCATTCGAGCCTTGGTCGAGAGCGGACACGAGCGAACGGTCGATCTTCATTCGATCAAACCCGAACTGCCGCAATGCCCCAATGCTTGCATAACCGCAGTCAAAGTCATCAAGCGCGAATTTTATACCGACCTGTTTGAGGTGATCTATCGACCGGCGAGCCTGTTCCGGATTTGTCATGAGAACGCCTTCGGTGATCTCCAGTGTCAGGCGCTTCGGATCAAAATCGAGCTCCTGCAGGAGCGAGATCACTTCGCCGGCGAATTCCGGATTGCAGAGTTGGACCGGCGAAACGTTCACCGACAGTGCCAAACCGGGCCAATTCTTGGCGTGCTCGATCGATGTCTTCAGCATATGAACGCCGAGTGCATCGATAAGGCCGCACCTTTCGGCGAGCGGGATGAAGATCTCCGGGCTGATGTTTCCTGTCGGGGTTCGCCAACGTGCAAGTGCTTCAAGACCAGTGACAGCCCCTGTGGTGGCGGAGACGAGCGGCTGGAAAAAGGCTTCGATCGTACCATTGCTGATGGCGCTCTTGAGCAAACCTTCCATTTCGGCGACCCGTTGGCGCTCCCGATCCAGCTCTGGATCGTATTCGATCGCCCGGCCTCTGCCATTTGCCTTGGCGCGATAGAGCGCCATGTCCGCCCTGCGGAGAAGCTCCAAAGGCGGCACGTCTCCGTCACGTGCGGCAGTCCCGATGCTTGCGCCGACTTCGATCGTCCGCCCATCGATTTTGAAGGGCTCGGAAAACAGCGCCAGAATAGTCTCTTCTATCTCTTCACGCGTGGCGGTTCCAATCTGCACCAGCGCAAACTCGTCGCCCCCCAGCCGGGCCGCGGCAACAATTTCAGGGTGGCAGGCGATCAGCGCGTTCGAGACGATCCGGATCAGATCATCCCCTACCGCATGCCCCCAGGCATCGTTAACGGCCTTGAACCCATCGAGATCGATCAGATAGAGCCGGGACGGCGCAACATCAGTGTCCTCCAGCTCTTCGAGCAGCGCAAGAAGCCCGTGCCTGTTCAACAGGCCGCTCAGGCTATCGTGGTTCGCTTCGAAAATCGCCGCTTGCGCCAATCGGCGCAGGCGCCGGGCCTCCAATGCGCCCACCAGCAGAACGCCCACCAGGAACATCACAAGGATGATGACCGCGGCCGCAACGTAAGGATAAACCTGATGAAACACGGCGTTTCCGGGCGCTTTGCTGGGCCAGATAAGATGGCCGATGACGCCACCCTTGATGTCCGTGATCGGTGTGTTCAGCAGGCCCGGCTCGGGCGCGGCTGCAAGGCGCAATCCTTCGAGTTCGTGCTCGTCTGAAAGCGTATCGAGAACTTCCGACGTGAGATCCTTGTAGAGGCTCAGCACACTCAGCTTCGGAAGCTCGCCTTCTGCAGTGAAGGGCTGGATTGCCTGTGACACGATCAGCGCGATGCCTGTTTCGGTCTTGATGAAATTGACGACCGGCGCCTGTCCGGAATCGGCAGCTTTGTCGATCTGCCGGTAAAAGGCGGTGCCGAAAAAGGCACTCGGCTGGAAGGGCTTGCCTTTGGCATATGCGGAGACGATCGACGAGCGGTCCGGACCGATCACGACCGCGCCATCATAGAGCGGATAATCCGCGCTGGTTTTACCCCAGTTCTCATAGGCCCAAGCCGCCGCGGCAGGAGATGAGATCGCTTGATAGGCATCATCCCACACGGCGTTGTCCGTGGTTGTGGCGCTCAAGCGACTGACAAAGGCCGCAATCGCCGCACGGGCGGCGCGAGTGGCCCTGGCATCGTCGATCTGGTTTGCAGATCGGGTCATCTTGACCACGACATGGGCCATGAGGCCTGTCAGCACGAGAGCGACGACAAGGAAGCAGACGGTTGTCGCAATGATGGAAGATGTTTGAGTCCGAACGTGCCTACCCGCAAGATTCGACGACATGCCAATCCCGAAAAGATGAATTGCAAGGGCATGTCTGTGGTGACGGCAGGAGACATCATGTCCGCAATGCGCTGCAGATAAGGCCTATCATTTGATGATGTAGGTACCGTTAATGAGAATGATCAAAAACACTCTATCTGTTCAAATCTTGATCACATAATCCTTGCGAGTCGTTTCAACGACTTCCCAGGTTCCCTTGAAGCCGGGCCTGAGGATCATCCGGTCGCCCGCCTTTAGATGAACCGGCTCGCCGCCGTCTTCGGTCACGATGGAATGGCCGGAGAGGATGCTGAAATATTCCCATTCCTCATAGACGATCCGCCACTTGCCCGGCGCCGCCTCCCAGATGCCGGCATAGAGACCCCCTTCGGCTTCTTCCAGGTTCCAGGTGCGGAATTGCGGATTGCCGGAAATGATGCGTTCGGCGGCTGGCGCGCCGACTTCCGGTTCGACGCTGTCGATATCGAAGGGGATCGCGTTTGTCATGGTCACCGCGCCGAAGTCAGAAGTTTCAGGCCGAAGCCCATGAAGATGATACCGGCCGCGGCATCGAGCGTTTTACGGCCGCGCGCATAGGCGCCGGCAACGGCAGGGTTGCGCAGCACCGTCAGCACGAACGAGTACCAGATCGAGGAGACCAGAACCATCGTGGCGACCGCTGATGCACCCTGCATCCAGCTATGTTCGGCCGGCAGCGTCGCCGCAAAGAGTGAGGCGACGAAAACGGCCGATTTCGGATTGGCGAGGTTGGTGGCAAGCCCCGAATAGAAGGCCTGTTTCGGGCCGATCCCTGCCCGCCCGGCCTGCGGCTCCAAGCCGCCTGCCCTGCGCCGCGTGTTCCAGACGAGTTTCGCGCCAAGCCAGCAGAGATAAAGCCCGCCTGCGACCTTCAGGAACAGATAGGCGAAGGGGGCCGCCGCAAAGAGCGCGCTGATTCCCAGCCAGCCGGCGAGCCCCCAGCAGAAAGTGCCGAGGATGACGCCGGCGATGACGGCCACCGCGGCACTTCGCGACCCCTCCAGCGCCGTTCTGATTACGATGAAGAAATTCGGCCCCGGCGTGATGGCGGCCACCGCCCAGATGGCCGCAACGGAAAGCAGGAACATGAAAACCTTTCCTCAGATTTTCGACAGCGACTGCTCGAGATCGGCAATAATGTCCTTCACATCCTCGATGCCGACCGAGAGGCGCACCACGTCCGGTCCGGCGCCGGCGGCGATCTTCTGCTCGTCGGTCAGCTGCCGGTGCGTGGTGGAGGCCGGATGGATCACGAGGGAGCGCGTATCGCCGATATTGGCGAGATGCGAGAAGAGCTCCAAGCCCTCAACCAGCGCCTTGCCGGCCTCGTAACCGCCCCTGACGCCGAAGGTGAAGACGGAACCCGGGCCTTTCGGCGAGTAACGCTGCTGCAGAGCGTGGTTCGGGTTGTCCTCAAGACCGGCATAATTTACCCAGGCGATCTTCGAATGGGCTTTCAGCCATCTGGCGACATCAAGCGCGTTGTCGCTATGGCGCTGCATGCGTAGCGGCAGCGTCTCGATGCCGGTCAGGATCAGGAAAGCGTTGAAGGGCGAGATCGCGGGGCCAAGGTCGCGCAGGCCGAGCACGCGGCAGGCGATCGCGAAGGCGAAATTGCCGAAGGTCTGATGCAGCACGACGCCGTTATATTCCGGCCGCGGGCTGGAGAGCATCGGGTAGTTGCCGGTCTTCGACCAGTCGAAAGTGCCGCCATCGATGATGATGCCGCCCATGGAGTTGCCATGGCCGCCGAGGAATTTGGTCAGCGAGTGCACGACGATATCGGCGCCGTGCTCGATCGGCCGGATGAGATAGGGTGTGGCCATTGTGTTGTCGACGATTAGCGGCAGATCGTGACGATGGGCGATTTCGGCGATGGCCGCAATATCGACAAAGGTGCCGCCGGGATTGGCGAGGCTTTCGATGAAGATCGCTCGGGTCTTGTCATCGATCCTGCTCTCGAAATCGTCAGGATTTTCCGGATCGGC
>Ga0102589_1004759_pt1 | contig 12456 bp, 10 predicted proteins | sample AraplaMF_Col_mLB_FD_76858 | JGI IMG/M metagenome (GOLD analysis project Ga0102589, IMG submission 76858) | Arabidopsis root microbial communities from the University of North Carolina, USA - plate scrape MF_Col_mLB | ecosystem: Host-associated > Plants > Roots > Endosphere | place: USA... | reverse complement strand
ATCGAAGGTCTTCGGCAGCCCGATGAAGGCAGCGCGAAGGTTGCGGGATATGACACCCGCACGGATCTTGGCAAGGTGAAGACGGTGATCGGCGTACAACTGCAGTCGACTTCGCTATTCGAGCTCTTGAAAGTGAAGGAAATTACGAAGATGTATGCCAGCTTCTATGAGCATACGGTGCCGATTGGCCCCCTGCTCGCGAGTGTGACGCTGGAAGAGAAGCTCAATGACCGGGTGAAAAATTTATCCGGTGGGCAGAAGCAGCGTCTTGCCATCGCATTGGCACTCGTAAACGATCCACAGATCGTGTTCCTTGATGAACCAACGACAGGACTCGATCCGCAAGCACGGCGCACCCTCTGGGATATTATTCTGAAAATGCGCGATAACGGCAAAACCGTCGTCATCAGTACGCATTACATGGATGAAGCTCAGCTGCTCTGTGATCGGATTTGTCTAATGGATCAGGGGAAAATTATTGCACTCGATACACCACGGAACCTCATTTCGAATATGAACTCGGAGAGTGCAGTTGAATTCCGGATACCTGAAGAATTGCAATGGAACGATGAGCGGAAGGAACATCTGCTGAGTGAACTGCAGCAGTTGAGTGGCGTACGCATTGCGGAGTTCCGCAAGGACACGTATGTGCTCTATACAGACGATCTTCAACAGACGCTGACGGACTTCATTGATCATTGTAAAGCGCAGGACATTCAATTCGCAGACTTACTAACACGAACAGCGACATTAGAAGATGTCTTCATCCATATGACCGGAAGGAGCTTGAGAGAAGAATGAGAGCCTATGGCCAATTAACGATCGCACAGCTCCGGTTATTCGGACGCAATAAGCAAGTGTTGTTTTTTACATTGTTTTTCCCGGTCTTCTTCATGGTGATGTTCGGTTATTTGTTCAGCGGCAACGGCAGCCTGAGCATTTATGGCGGTCTTATTGATCTGGATCAGACGACGGAATCGAAGGCTTTCGTCGCAGCGCTTGATCAGCAGAAAGAAATTTTGAAGCTGGATAGCGAAACGCCTCAAGCCGATGCGATGGAGAAGTTGAAGCAAGGCGACAATCAGATGGTTATCGTCATTCCGAAAGGCTATGGGGATAAGCTGAAGGCGGCGATGGCCTCTCCTGAGGCTGCCATTGCGGAGCATGGTATCGTCGAAGTGTACTATGATGAGACCCAGGCACAGAAGTCAGGGGCAGCATTAAATGCCGTGTCCCAGGTTGTCGACGGTATCAGTAAAAGCTTCCTGAAATATAATCCTGTGGTGACAATTGAGCCAAAAGGCATTGAATCCCTGAATCTGAAATATATCGACTTTCTCGTACCAGGGATCGTGGCGATGATGATCATGTCGAACAATTTAAATGGTGTGGCAGGGCAGATCGCTTCCTGGCGGGAGCGCGGCGTATTACGCCGGATGCAGAGCACACCACTCAAAGCATCGACCTTTATCGCAGCACAGATTACGGCAAGACTCATCTTAAATGGCGCACAGGCGTTAATCCTGTTGCTCATTGGTTCCATTGGTTTCGGCACGCAAATGAACGGGTCTTGGGCGCTGCTGCTCGGATTTGTTATCATCGGGACACTTGCGTTCATGGCGATTGGATTCATTATCGCGGGACTTGCGAAGACGCCGGAAAGTGCTGGCCCAATCGCAGGCTTTATCTCGTTCCCGCTGATGTTCCTCGGCGGCGTGTTCTTCCCGATTCAGAGCATGCCGGCATTCCTGCAGCCGATCATCAAGGCGCTTCCAATTGCGCATCTCAGTACGGCGCTTCGTCAGATTATGAACGTCGGCGCTGGCATTACCCAGTTATGGAGCGAAGGATTGCTGCTCTGCGCCTGGATGATTGTTGCGTTTATCGTGGCTAGCTTTACGTTTAAGTGGGAATAGCATGACCCAAGAAGACCTCCATTCACATGGATATGACACCTGTGAATTGGAGGTCTTTACTTCAAAATATAAGAATTTATATGTTTCACGAATAAACTGTTCTTATATTTCTCGCTTAAACGCTTCCCGTCCTTACAAGGACGACGAAGTCGTTTATGCTTGTGGTTACAGCTTCCTATCTAACCAAGGACGTAGAATAGGCAGCACGCTCGCAGCCTGCATCGCTTGGGTGTGGTCGAGTCCTTCAAGCAAGTCGACGTCCCAACCGTAAGCCTCAATTTCTTGGCGTCGCTCTACCAGCGGTCCGCTGATGTCGACATGGACATCACCCCAATCCGATCCGTAATCAATCTTGTCGGCGGTACCGGCAAAGCACAGCCTTGGGCAGGAAATTGCCGTTTGAACGGCACGGTCATCGAATGGTTGTAGATGCTCGTACAAGGTGACGAACTGCCTAGTCTGTGCCTCGCTCATAGTAACATCGACATTCGACCAATCATAGTCATCCGTATTGCCGTCCCATGCATCATTTGTTGTTGGTTCAGAACTTAAGCTCTGCGGGGGAGCGATGGTCATCTCATTCGTCGCCCGTGTTACGGCCAGCATTTCCTTGTACGGCCCGTCGATCGGTGGGAATCCACCCATGATCAGTGCAGAGAGTCGGTTGGTTCGAATGGCGAGCTGCATACCGCTTAGGGCAAGCCAGGAATATCCGTAATAAGCGAATGTATCTGCACCAGCTGCGCTTGCAATGGCTAGAAAATCTTTTGCAATGTTCGAGGACGTTAAGGTATCAGGTTTCGCATGCTTGAATACATGACCTTCATAGTCGAAGGCGATGATGCGATAACGATCTCGAAGACCATCCACGATGGATCGGCCTAGAGCCGGATCGACGCCCCATTTCAACATTTCCTCTGCCTGAGCTCCCTCTATGATTTGCGTATTGACGGGAAGAAGCAAGCTGGGACCTTCCCCGTAAATTTCGATTTCGATCAGACTTCCATCATGCATTTCTACTTGAATCATCGTAAGTCGTCCTCCTACCCTAATTAACGTATTCAAGTTCTACTCTACAACATTGATGCAAGTGAGAAGGTAGCGCCAATATGATCTTTTTAGAGCAGGGGATTTTTCTTATAAAAGATTCTTAAAGCACTTTAAGGTTTTAATTGAATGTTTGCATTGAACGATCGATTTGAGTTAACTTAATGATCAAGTATTCAAGCGAAGTGAGTGAATGCATGCGATGCACGGGCAACAATTTTACAAACCCATTGAGATTGCAAGAGAGCTTCAGATCAGCACAAGTGCATTAAGGCATTATGAATCCTGGGGAGTTATTCCTACTCCAGAACGTACGGAGAATGGTTATCGACGGTATACGAAGGTACACTTGTCGTATTTTCGTTGTCTTCGAGCATTGATTCCAGGCTTCGGCTTCAAGATGACTTATGACGTCCTGCGCCAAATTCAGAATTCCGCACTTAACAACGCGCTCTGGTTAATTAACGAAGAGCAGTCCAAGCTGCTGGAGGAGAAGCGTATTGCGGAGCAGACACTAGCCCTGCTGCAAGATCCCCAATTAATAACCGTGAAAGATAAGCAGATCAAAGGCTTGATGACCATTGGCGAAGTGGCAGCGATGACCGATGTTCAGACTTCGGCGATCAGGCACTGGGAGAAGGAAGGGTTATTATCACCCGTACGGAATCCTGACAACGGATATCGGCTCTATTCGCCATTGCATGTGAGACAAATTTTATTGATTAGCACCTTGAGGAAGACGGTGTATTACTTGGACAAGATGAAAGAGATCGTTCAAGCCGTTGAGCATCACAGCATAGAGAAAGCTACAGCAGTCGCCGAAGATGCACTCCTTCGGATTCATCGGCGTAATCGGCAGCAATATACAGGCGTCCATCAATTGATGGAATTATGTAAGGAGATTGGGTTGATAGGGGATGAGGGGGATGCTCGTCCCTCCATTCATCACACGTTCGATAAGGAGCGGGACCATTAGCTTCTGATCTAGCGGCAGGATCTTAGCAGATCCCCTATGCAGGAAGCTGGGAAATATAGTGAGAAAACTTCTGTCGAAGTACTTTCAATTCTATTGTGGTAAAATAGAGAGATGAAGATCATGGTCATGGGAGAGATTACATGTTAGAGCAAGCTCAAAAAGCTTTGCAGCAATACTACGGATACCCGTCCTTCCGCGAGGGGCAGAAGAAGATTATTACGAGCCTCCTTGAAGGCCACGATACACTCGGCATTATGCCGACGGGTGGCGGGAAGTCGATCTGCTACCAGATTCCTGCGCTTCTCTACCCGGGAACGACGCTCGTAATATCCCCGCTCATCTCACTTATGAAGGATCAGGTAGATGCACTGAATACGGTAGGTATTTCAGCAGCATATATTAATAGTTCGCTGACGACACGGGAAGTCAATGAGCGGCTATCCGCTGCGCAGCGTGGTGAGCTTAAACTGCTCTATGTTGCGCCAGAACGGCTTGACTCCGATTGGTTCTGTCAGCGTGTCGAGTCACTGCAGATTTCTTGTGTTGCGATTGATGAAGCACACTGTGTCTCCCAATGGGGACATGATTTCCGGACGAGTTATCTCGCGATTGCGCCATTCGTACGAAACCTTCGGACAAGGCCGATCCTTGCCGCATTCACCGCGACGGCGACACCGGAAGTCACACAGGATATGGCGAGGCTGCTGGAGCTTACCGATGCTAATCTGTTCGTAACAGGATTTGGGCGCGACAATCTGGCGATGCAGGTGCTGCGTGGTGAGAACAAACGGGACTTCGTGATGAACTATGCGCAATCGCATGCATCGCAGCCTGGGATTATCTATGCAGCTACGCGTAAAGATGTGGACGAACTGCACACGGCGATGCATCGCAAAGGTCTGAATGTTGGCAAATATCACGCAGGGCTGTCAGATGAGGAGCGTGCACACAACCAAGAAGCCTTTATTTATGATGATATTCGGGTGATGGTGGCAACGAATGCCTTTGGCATGGGGATCGACAAATCCAACGTGCGTTACGTCATTCACTACAATATGCCAAAAAATATGGAAGCCTATGTCCAAGAAGCGGGCCGGGCAGGCCGAGATGGCGAACCGAGCGAATGCATCTTGCTCTTCGGACCACAGGATATTATTACGCAGAAGTTCTTGATCGAACAGAACATGCAATCCCCGGAACGCAAGTCGAATGAATATCGGAAGTTGCAGACGATGGTAGATTACTGCTATACGCCGAAATGTCTCAATATTGCGATTCTCGATTATTTCGAAGATCAGGGTGAGCGCAAGCCTTGCGGTCTTTGCAGTTCCTGTAAGGATGAACGGGAGCTCGTCGACATTACGATTGAGGCGCAGAAAATATTCTCCTGTATCCATCGTATGCGCGAACGATTCGGCGTCTCGATGATTGCAGGCGTGCTTCGAGGCTCGGCGAACAAGAAGGTGCTGCAATACCGTTTCGACCAGCTGCCGACCTATGGGGTGATGCGTAAATCGACGGACAAGGAGATCAGTGATCTGATCAATGTCTTGATCGCCGAAGGCTATCTGATGTTGGCTGAAGGGCAGTATCCGATTGTCAAAATCGCTCCGCTCGCCGTTGAGGTATTGAAGGGTCAGCGCCAAGTGTTACAGAAGGTGCACAAGCAGCCGGAAGCAAGGCCTGGCTCCATGGACGAGACCTTATTCGAGCAGCTTCGACTCATCCGCCGGGACTTGGCTGCGAAGGCTAAAGTGCCGCCGTATATTATTTTCAACGATGCGACGCTGCGTGAGATGGCTGAGCTCAGTCCGACGACCGAGAAAGCCATGCTGCGTATCAAAGGGGTCGGAGAGCAGAAGTTCCGTAACTACGGCGCGCCGTTCCTGCAATTTTTCCAAGAGAAGAGCATGCAGGAGAGCCATGGTTTTGAAGACTAGACCGGCTAAATTTGCTAGAATAAGAGCATTCTAATAAGAAGTAGATGAAATACAAATTTGCACAGAACGAGGTCAACACATGAAAGTCGTACTATCTACGCTAAATGCGAAATACATCCATACATCACTTGCGCTGCGCTTCCTCAAAGCGTTCAGCGAGAAAGACTTCCCGGATATTGAACTGGCCGAGTACACGATCAAAGATCCGGTCATGAACATCGTGTCTGACCTATTCCGCCGCAAACCCGAGGTGATCGGATTCTCCTGCTATATTTGGAACATCGAAGAGACGATTGAGGTCATCAGTATGGTGAAGAAAATTATGCCGGAAGTGAAGATCATCCTCGGCGGTCCTGAAGTTTCCTATGATACAGACTATTGGATGGATCGTCTTCAGGACGTGGACTTCATCGTGATGGGGGAAGGGGAAGAGACCTTCCATCAGCTGCTGACTGAAATTCAGACGACGCAAAAATATCATTTCGTCTACGGCCTTGCTTATCGTAAAGGGACTGAAGTGATACTGATGCCAGGCCGACCGAAGCTGGATCTGGAACAGGTGCCGTCACCGCATCGTTTTGCCGAGGATCTGCCGGATTTATCGAAGCGTATTGTTTATTTTGAGACGAGCCGGGGTTGTCCATTCAGCTGTCAATTCTGTTTGTCTTCGATTGAAGTAGGCGTGCGGTATTTCGATATTGAGAAGACGAAAGCAGATATCATCTATCTGATTGACAATGGGGCGAAGCTGATCAAATTCGTGGACCGGACCTTCAACATTAAGCGGGATTACGCGATGGAGATGTTCCAGTTCTTAATCGATAATCACCGCGGATGCGTGTTCCAATTCGAGATTACGGCGGATATTATGCGCCCAGAGGTGCTGGACTTCTTATCAGAACATGCGCCGCCAGGGGTATTCCGCTTCGAGATCGGCGTACAATCGACGAACGATGAGACGAATGAGCTGGTGAAGCGTCGTCAGAACTTCGCGAAGCTTACGCGTACGGTTCAGAAGGTGAAGGACAGCGGGAAGATCGATCAGCATCTGGATTTGATCGCAGGTTTGCCGCTTGAGGACTATGATACATTCCGGAAGACGTTCAACGATGTGTTCGCACTGCGCCCGGAAGAATTACAGCTCGGGTTCCTCAAAATGCTGCGCGGTACGGGGATGCGAATCGATGCGCATAAGTACAACTATATTTATATGGATCATGCGCCGTATGAGATTCTTGGTAACGATATTTTGCCGTTCTCGGATCTGGTACGGATTAAGCGGGTAGAGGATGTGCTGGAGAAATATTGGAACGCCCATCGGATGAATCATACGCTCGAATATTTGATTACCCAGGAATTCGACTCAGCGTTCGATTTCTTCCAAGCGTTCGGCGATTATTGGGAAGGGCAAGGCTGGCAGAAGATCGGACATCAGCTCGAAGATCTGTTCACGAGACTCTACAGCTTCCTCCAATCACGAGATACCAAGCAGATGGACATCATCTTGGGGTTGATGAAGTTCGATTACTTCCTCAATCACAAGTATAAGCCGCGTAAAATCTGGTGGGATTTCACGATGGAGAAGAATGCGTGGGCTTCGTATATCAAGGAAATGGCGGAACATCCTGACCGGATATCAGCAGACTTTGCAGCGTTAGGCCTATCGGAGAAGGAGCTTCATAAGCATGCGGTTATCGAAGTACTGCCATTTGATTTACACGCGCTGATCGGGGATGAAGCGAAAGTACAAGAGCAGTCAACTTTACTCATCGTGCTGTACCAACAGAATGAACAAGAGAAGCCTGTCTATTACACGATGCCGTTGCTTGCGGCGGTTGTTGAATAGAGGTTGGAAGAAGAACGACCATCGGGGAGCCGGTGGTCGTTTTTGCTGGGATTTTCATGCTGACGCAAACCCAATCAATCCGAAAAAATCGTTAAGAGATTGGAAAACAAAATGATTACACCTATCAAAATAAACGATGTGCCATTCTAGACGGTATCACCAGATGCAAGTCATAGAACGTTGAAATGCAATAAAGACCGCAAGGGATATCCCTGCGGTCTTGTTCTGCTTAAGCTTGAGCTGATCGCGATTCAATCTGATGGTCCAGCCAAGCGATCGTATCGTTCGTGACCTCATCTCGATTGATTTCGTTCAACATTTCATGGCGACCGTCGCGGTACAGCTTCGAACGCACGTTGGATAGACCAAGCTCTTGATAGAGCTTCAGCAGTTGCCGTACGCCTTTCCCGTGCAGGCCAACAGGATCTCGATCCCCCGAGAAGACGTAGATCGGTAGATCCTTCGGAATACGCTGCAGCTGCTCGGGTTGATGGATTTCTTGCAGTAGGCCGAAGAAATGATAGAAGAAGCCTGATGTGCAGAGAAAACCGCAATATGGATCGGCGATGTATTTGTCGACTTCAGCTGCATCACGGGATAGCCAGTCGAACTCTGTTCGCGTTGGGCGGAATGCACGGTTGAACGAACCAAAAGACATGTCATTGAGCAGCTTGCTCGGATGTCGATCGCCTCGAAGTGTCATCTCGAGCTTTGCGATGGCGCGGCCTGGACCTAACAATCCTCTTGGACCATTTGTTCCGGATAGAATAATCCCATCGACCAGATGCGGGTATTCAACCATATATTTTTGGGTTAGAAAAGAACCCATACTATGCCCCATGAGATAAAGCGGTAGTGTGGAATGTGTATTGCGGATATGCTCGCTCACTTGGGCCATATTTTTAACTTTCCAGTTGAAACCATCATCGCCAGGGTGTCCTAAATCCTCAGTCGATGCGGCGGTACGGCCATGGCCGCGATGATCATGGGCATAGACGATATAGCCTTGCTCTGTTAGCGCTTCGGCGAATCTGGCATAACGAGCGGCAGTCTCCGCCATGCCGTGCGCGATTTGCACAACCCCTTTACAGGAGGCATCGTCTGCGTCAGGGCGCCAATGATAGATATAGAGATTGAATCGTTCCTCATCTTGTAGGGTGAAATTCGTTGTCTTCATTCGGCTCATCCTCTCTCATGATCTTATAGCAAGAGCGCAGCTACGGCGCTGCGCTCTTGAGGTCTAATTATAGAGTAGAACGAAGCACTGTACAGTGCCCCTCAAGCGAGTACTTGCCTAAGTTTGCAGGAAGCAAGAAGCATTGGCCGGCTTGAAGCGACTCTTGGCCGTTCTCCCACGTTAATGTTCCTTCACCTTCGCAGACGATGAGGATTACGAAGCTCTCAGGTGTTGTAGTCAGCTGCCATGGCGCTTTTACGATCCCTTTTTCCACGTGGAAGTAAGGTGATTTGGCAAGTGTTAACCATGTGTTAGGTGCAGTATCCGTCTTCATGTATGTTGCGCCCGAATCGCCGAAAGCGACCGTGTTCAGGGAATCTTCGATGTGAAGCTCACGCAGTTCGCCATCCAGACCTGGACGGTTGTAATCGTATAGACGGTACGTCGTATCGGAGTTCTGCTGAATTTCAGCGACGACGACACCGGAGCAGAGCGCATGCACAGTCCCAGCTGGGATGTAGAAGGAATCGCCAGGAGCGACTTCAACTTCTTGCAGTGTGTCCATCACTTCATTATTTTCTAGTGCATGAGCAAGCTGTTCGCGGGTTACGCCTGGCTTCAGGCCGTAGATGATTTTGGCACCTGGCTTCGCATCAAGGACGTACCACATTTCCGTCTTGCCGAGCTCGCCCTTCGGCAATTTCTCGTAATCATCGTTCGGGTGAACCTGAACAGATAGGTCGTCGTTGCAATCGAGCAATTTGATCAAGAGCGGGAAGCGAGTATCTGCATCGATGTTCGAGTTCGTACCGAACCATTCTTTGCCAACCTTGTGGCGGATGTCTTCTAAGTTCAGGCCTGCAAATTCGCCGTTAATGACTTTTGTCGTACCGTTTGGGTGATCGCTGATCATCCAGCCTTCGCCGATTGCGCCATCCGGCATGTCAAGTCCGAATTGCTCCAGGGCGCGGCCTCCCCATACTTTTTCTTTCATCTCAGCTTTGAATTGAATTGGGTATGCTTGGGTCATGTTGAAATATTGCTCCTTTCAAAATAAACAGCGATTATAGTGAAAATGTATATTAGGATTCCGAGTGGAGTCGTACTAGACTTGCGCAGCAGGTTCGAAAAATTCGAGCTGCTCGCGGTCAGGTCCTTCGAAGAAGAAGTATTTGCTTCCATTCGGAATCGTAACGATTTGATCATGAATCAGTGAAATGCCAAGTTCACGCAGACGTGCATGCTCTGACTCAATATCTTGCACGGTGAATGCGACGTGATGGACTTTGCCTTCATTCGGGAGCTCGCCGTTATTCGGCTTCTCGACGAGTTCGATCTCCGTCTGGCTTGCCCCTGGGAAAGCTAGAAATGCAAGACGCACTTGATCGTTCGGCTGCAAGATATGTAGTAATTGTAACCCGATTACGTCCTGATAGAAAGTGATGGATCGCTCTAAAGATTGTACCATAATACCGACATGTTCAATTTTCTGAACGCTCATGAATCCATTGCCTCCTAAAAATTATTAATGTAGCGTTTGCTACAGAACAACTGCAATGATCTATCGCTTCTCGATGGCAATGACGTATGGCGCCTTCGGACGCTGCGTCATCCGGTACAGAATGGTCTGGCCTTGACTCGCGGGCAAGGCCGCAGCCCATGCTTCGACGGCATCGCCTTCGGTATCCCCGCCTTCATGGCCGGGATACACGACAATCGTTACGATGCCGCCCGGTCTCAGCACGCGGAGCGCGGCTTCGAGCGCAGGCAGCGTCGTCTCCGCGAGCGTAATGACGCGCGCGGACGCATCCATCTCGGCCACCGGCAGGTAGCCGAGATTGAACATCACGGCGGCGACGTGCCCGTGCGCCGCCTCGGGTAGTGCCGCCGCAAGCTCGGCATGGCTGCGGAGCAGCAGCCGAGCAGCGGCGAGGCCGCCAGCGCCCTTGCGCATCGCGCGGGCGCCTGCGGCAGGCTCTGCCGCGCCAGCTTCGCCGGGCGCGGCCGCCGCATTCAGCCGCTCGCGCGCAAGCTCTAGCGCGAGCGGCTGAATGTCGAAGCCATAGACGGTGCCCTGCGGGCCCACCGTCTTGGCGAGGAACAGCGTGTCGACACCGGTGCCCACGGTGGCATCCACGACAATATCGCCCAGCTGCGCGCGTTCAGCGACGAGCTTCTGGGCGAAGCTCAGTACGGAAAGGAAACCCATATTAACGTCGTCTCCAGAATTTGCCCTGCCATGAATCCCGTGCTTTGAGTTCAGCGTCAATGGCATTGAGCACTTCCCATTTCTTAAGGCTCCACATCGGACCGATCAATAGATCACGCGGTGCGTCCCCCGTCAGACGATGGACGGTCATCTCCGGTGGGAGGAATTCGAGCGAGTCGACAATTAGCTTAATATATTCGTCTTGCTCCAAGAAGCGGAGCAGTCCAGCTTCATATTGTTTCACCATCGGCGTTTTGCGCATGAGATGGAGGAGGTGGATCTTAATGCCCTGCACATCCATCTGTGCTACGGCGCGACCTGTATCCAGCATCATTTCATGGGTTTCCTGCGGAAGTCCATAAATAATATGAGCGCAGACGCGAATGTTATGCTTACGCAGCTTGGCGACCGCATCGAGATAACATTGCGTATCGTGCGCGCGGTTAATGAGCTCTGACGTGGATTCATGAACGGTCTGGAGGCCCATCTCGACCCAGAGGTACGTACGCTCATTCAACTCCGCCAAATATTCGACGACATCGTCGGGCAGACAATCCGGACGTGTTGCGATGGAGAGGCCGATAACGCCAGGCTGCTGCAAAATAACCTCGAAATATTCACGGAGCTCTTCGACCGGCGCATACGTATTTGTATAGGCTTGGAAGTAGCCGATGTATTTGGCGTGAGGCCATTTCTGATGCTGGAGATCCCGAATCTTATTGAATTGGGTGACCAGATCGTCACGTCGGCTTCCCGCGAAATCACCAGATCCCCTAGCGCTGCAGAAGGTACATCCGCCCTTGGCAATGGAACCGTCGCGGTTCGGACATGTAAATCCGGCGTCCAGCATAACTTTAAATACTTTATCTCCGAACTGCTCCCGCATTTCGTAGTTCCATGTATGAAATCGTTTATCTCCCCAGAGCTTGGGATGATTCGGTTCAGTCGTTATCATTGGTGATGCGTGCTCCTTTATTGCCAGTTAAGCGATTTTTCTAGATCGATAATCATTTTACTATTGTACCAATAAAGGAACGAAAAATCGAATAAATTCCCATGAAATGAGGCGAAGTGAGGCCATTTATCACTTGAAAAACCTTACATGTTATGTTATATTACAACTATCAGCAAGAACGATTTAACCTCGCATATATGCTTCATAATTTCATATTTTTCTTGTTTCTGAACACAATAACGTTAAGAGGTGATGTCAATGCATACCGAAGTTAAAGGTTCGCAAGGAACAGAGAAAGTGTTGGTTGAACTGACGCTGAATGAAGCCATGGCACTGACAGGTGTCCGTTTTAATGAGAATCGAGAGGTAGCTGCTTCCGCTCGTCGTAAA
>Ga0102589_1004756_pt1 | contig 12465 bp, 8 predicted proteins | sample AraplaMF_Col_mLB_FD_76858 | JGI IMG/M metagenome (GOLD analysis project Ga0102589, IMG submission 76858) | Arabidopsis root microbial communities from the University of North Carolina, USA - plate scrape MF_Col_mLB | ecosystem: Host-associated > Plants > Roots > Endosphere | place: USA... | reverse complement strand
CATATCCCATCAGATAGCGCTTCGTTCCATCCTCTTCAAAGTCATAAAAATACCCGTAGAGCAGATTGTGTGCGGGTGACCCAATATCTCGTTTATTCGATCATGCGTGCCATCATTCCAAATTCGTCGAACGAATTCAGGAATTTCTTTGTAGGGATCGTTATAGATGGTGATACTTTTCCCAATGACCGTAGATTCGACTTCTTCCATCATGCGATAGTTAAAAGCAGACTCCCCTTTGATTTGAATGTGAAAGGAGATTGGAGCGAAGGACTTCAGCTTCACATCCGTTTTCTTGGCAGCAGATGGCGTTACCCCATGTAAACGTTGAAATGCCTTGGAGAAGGCTTCGGGCGATTCATACCCGTATTTGAATGCAACATCAATTACTTTGCTGTTCGATCCCGCCAATTCTTCTGCTGCAAGCGTCAAACGCCGATTGCGAATATACTCTGTAACGGTAAAGCTCGTTAAGGCATGGAACATCCGTTGGAAATGATATCGGGATGACAAAAGCTGAGCGGGCGATAGCATCGATATCATGCTCGGTATGCAGATGTTCCTCTATGTAATCAATTGCGTTGCGCAGCATGATGAGTGCCTCCATATTCCATCGTCTCCTTTCCTGCATTCAATGTATCGTTGTGATGCATGTATGTCCTGTCTTTATGTGCGCGGATATGTCAGACTCTTCTTATTAGTACATTTTAGCGCTAATTATACCTGTTGGCGTCCGCCGTGCTCTATGAAAACAATTGCTTATTGCCTATAACGGGAAAGACTCTTGTTATATTTCAGAAGTTCTGGGACAATAATAATCAGATTATATAGAGGAAAGTTCAAAAAGTCCGCTGCGACCTTTTTGAACTATTTTTAAAAGCACTTATAAGTATGTAAGACAGAATTTTGACGTGTTGAAAAGAGGGCACTAAATGAATAAGCAATCCATCTATGGATTAACATTGGATCAGTTGGCCGCTTGGTTAGAGGAGCGGGGGCATAAGAAGTCACGGGCATCCCAAGTGTGGGATTATCTATATCGCAAGCGGGTCAAGGATTTCACTGATATGACAGAAGTAAATGAAGCCAGCGTAGCACTGCTGTCCGAACACTTCGTTATTCATACGCTTAGCGAGCATGTGAAGCAGCAATCGGCTGACGGCACAATCAAGTTCTTGTTCAAGCTGCAGGATGGCAACTTGATCGAGACGGTATTGATGAGACACAAGTTCGGGCTGTCGGTATGTGTGACGACTCAGGTTGGCTGCAACATCGGCTGCAGCTTCTGTGCGAGCGGACTGCTGGCGAAGAGCCGCGACTTGTCGAGCGGCGAGATTGTGGAGCAGATTATGAAGGTTCAGCACCATTTGGATGCAGTGGGTGAGGGTGATCTGGTCAGCCATATCGTCGTAATGGGTATCGGAGAGCCATTCGATAACTTTGAGAATATCGTAGACTTCTTGCGGGTTGTTACCGACCATAAAGGTCTGGCAATTGGAGCGAGACGAATTACGGTATCGACGAGCGGATTGGCGAATAAGATTAAAGACTTCGCAGATATTAATCTGCGGGTGAACTTGGCCCTGTCCTTGCATGCGCCGAATGATGAGCTTCGCACGCGCATTATGAAGATTAACCGCGCCATTCCGATTGCAAAGGTGATGGAAGCGATTCGGTACTTCATCAACACGACAAACCAACGGGTGACGCTGGAGTATATTTTGCTGAAGGACGTGAACGATCAGCAGGAGCACGCACTTGAGTTGGTGCAGCTGATTCAAGAGTGGAAGATGCAGGACGAGGTCAATGTGAACCTGATTCCGTACAACCCTGTTGATGAGCACAGCCAGTATCAGCGCAGCGAGCAGGAGTCGATTCGTGGCTTCTATGATGTCATGAAGAAAAATGACATTAGCTGCAGTGTACGGTTGGAGCATGGTACAGACATTGATGCAGCTTGTGGCCAGCTTCGCAGCAAGCAGATTAAGAAAGAAAGCGGTGCTGGTGCCGATCAGGCAGCTATGAGCTAAATAACATTTTGTAGTCAACAAAAGGCGTACCTACCAATGGGTAGGGCGCTTTTTTTCGTGCTGTCTATGAGAAAGTTCTTTGTCCGTCATGCTAAATTTTGCTACAATAAAACCACGTATTCTTATCGAAATTACATAGAAATAGTTTATATGGTGCTGTGCATGCGCAGCTTAATAGGGAAGTCGATGCGAGTTCGACGCGGTCCCGCCACTGTAACGCAGAGCTGACAATCAAGGCTTTTATCCACTGTTAACTGAGTTAACGGGAAGGTAGATTGTCGAGCGATGATGCGAAGCCAGGAGACCTGCCATATAAGTGCTCTATATTTCTCACGAGGATGGGAGGGGGATGTTTATTCGTGCTGCTAGTAGGAGATTACTAGTGTATTTAGCTGCACCGAAGTGGTTACCTAACATCTTTCTAACATGGAAAGGTGTTTTTTTATTGCCTTCATATCGACATATTAAGGAGATCAGACATTGAAGATGATTACGAACAGAATGTTGAAGAAGAGCTTGTCTGCATTACTAAGTATCGTGTTGTTGTTATCTCTTGTACAGCCACAAGTCATAAGAGCGGCTAGTGGGCAGGGTAATACACAACTAAATAACATGATTGAACATACAGTTCAATACTATAAAGATTATTATAATGATGCTTCTAATCAAGATGCTGTAAGTGATTCATGGTGGGAGCTTGTTGCTCTGTGGAGCGCGGGTCAAGATTTGCATGATGGGACTTGGAGATTACCTAAATGGGAAACAAAAGAGCCAAGACTTCGTCCAAATGCAGGAGGCACCGATCATATTCGATATATTTATGGCTTACTTGCGTTAGGAAAGAATCCGGCTCACGCTTGGGAAACGAACCGGAATCTGTGGGCGGAGCTGGCAGCTCAGCAAGATCCAGCAACGGGTGCTATCGGTGGAGTCAATAAACACATTTGGGCAATGATTGCCTTAAGCACCGGTGAAAAGCTTGGTCAGGATACGGGATCATGGAATGCCGCATCCAAGCAAAAAGCACTCGATTATCTGCTTAAAGCACAATATGCTGACGGAGGTTATGGACTGTCAGCTACTGGAAGCTCGGGTGATACTGACATTACTGGTATGGCGCTGCTTGCACTTGGTCAATACCAAGGACAGAGCGCGGTAGATGCGGCAATTGAACGAGCTAAGGAATTGTTGAAAAACCGCCAATTGGACAACGGAGGGTTTGATTCCGTTGGTACATGGGGATCCGGAGATAATTCCAATAGCTTATCTACATCCGTATCGGGATTGGTTGCTGCAGGCGATGATGTCTTGTCAGCAAAGTGGCAAAATTCCGGCAACACAGTTATTGATGCATATGCACGTTTTCAACAAAATAGTGGATCATTTAAATGGAAAGTAACGGATAACGCTACAAACCGGATGTCCACCGAGCAGGCTCTTGTTGCATTGCTCGATATCAAGCATGGAAAATCGGTATGGAGTCGCCTCGCGGAAGTGAAACTTCCACCGGATCAATCACAGATTAATGTGCAGGTAAGTGTCAAGGGGATTGAAGATGTCATTTATCAACCTAACCTAATTTCCTTGGATGCGACCATTAAAAAGCACACTGCGTTGGATGTATTAAAGTTAGCGCTGGATCAAGTTAATCCACCAATTCCCTACCTCACTTCGGGGAATGGGGATCAAGCAAGACTAACTTCTGTTGCTGGACAAAATGAAGGAAAGCTAGGCGGCAGCGATAGTTGGAAATACAAGGTGAATGGGAATGTTTCATCTGTAGGGGCAGGCGCATACGAGATAAAAGATGGCGATAATCTCTACTTCTACTATGGTCGCCAACCAATGATTTCTACAGTCTCTTCTATTCAACAGGGTGCCGTAAATCCGACGGTCGAAGTGCAGCTCGCGGGGGATACCTTTACGCTCCAAGCGTCGCAGATTGACAGTTGGCTCGTAAAGCCAGGAACGACTGGACTGAAACTAAAATCAGTTTCACTTCTTAATAGTCAAAAAGCAAAGCTTGTATTTGAAGGCCGTGCTGTTACTGGCGACCTAACGGTTCAAGCTCTTGGAGCTGCCGTAACGGGACAAGAGGAAAGCAATGGATTGGTAGTTAGCTTGGAAATTCCTAAATCGATTGGGACTGCCACATTGTCCGTAGAGATTAGAACCGTCGGTCAAGGAGATATCATTGCACCTGTAGCAATACCATTGTATGAAGGAGATACAGCCTTCACAGCTTTAAAAAGAGAACTCGAGGATCGAAACATTGACTTTGACTATAGTGGTTCAGGCAAATCGGTTTATATCAAAGGCATTGATCCACTTTGGGAATTTGATGAGGGGCCGTTAAGCGGCTGGATGTATTCCGTAAATGGGGTATTTCCGAATTATAGCGCGGGGATATATACATTGAAGGACGGGGACGTTCTCCGTTGGCAGTACACGACAGATATGGGTAAGGATATTGGTTCGATAAACGATCCAAGCCCGTCTGGAGACAAGACAATTGTAGTAGGTGAGAACGAAACCACGGTAAATGTGGGGTCGGAACAGGAACCTCTTTCAGAAAATAAAGTGACACTTGTATTTTCAAAGGATGAGCTGCCCCATGTAGCTTCCGTTACGAGCAGTACATATTTAGAAATCCAACCGAGTACATTTGTAATTTCTTCATGGGATCGAAAGCTCGAATTGCCTAGAATTTTAAGTGGAAGCGGTGATATTTTACTTTCTAGGCTGAATGAAGGCTTGTCCCCTTATAACAAAGAGGCAACAGAAATTGATTCCCGTATTAAGCTTGGCGGCGATCAAGATATTCATGTTGATAAGCATGCAACCCTTACTTTGAAGGGGCAAGGCAATAAAGAAGCAGCGCTCATGGATGCCAACGGATCAATCGTAATCATTCCTAAATATGATGATGAGTTGCTTAGATATGATGAGTTCTATTCATATGCCAATAGTGTAGGCGACCTAGTCATTAAGACTAAGCAATTGGGTGAGTTTCTAGCATATATCGCAAAAATAAAAGATACACCCGGCGGAGATAACGGCAATGGAGGAGTCGTTGATCCACCGGTAACTGGCTCAGTAACACTCTCTGTCGAGAAACATTCTATTGGGGAAGGGGACATTATTACTCCTATTTCTGTACCCCTATTCAAGGATGATACAGCGTTTACCGTATTGGAGAGACTGCTAAAGGAGAAGGGGATATCTTTACAATATGCGGGGTCAGGGGACTCGCTTTCTGTACTGTCTATAGCTGACCTAGGTGTGTCCGATAAAGGATCTAACAGTGGGTGGATGTACTCCGTTAATCAAAAGTTCTATGCTCACAGTGCAAACAAGCATAAGCTGGTTGATGGGGATGTCCTTCAATGGAGTTTCACCTGTAATTTAGGGCTTGATATTGGTGGATTACCATCAGGGGATTCTCATTTTCAGTTAAATGAACATACCAAGGAAGTTCTTGTGGGAACGGAGCAAAACATGCTTTCCTCACAAAAGTTGACATTAGAATTCAGAGCGGCAGAACTTCCTAAAATTCTGGCGAATCATACAATTGCCAACTTGAATATTGATAGCGGTACTGAAATTACCTCTCCTTGGAATAATGAATTGGAAATGCCACGGAGTTTGGAAACGAACGAGAGTACGCTGCTAGCTAAAATCAATGCTGAACTGTCATTGAATAACAAAGAGACTTCTCAAATTGATTCCCGTGTAAAAGTCGGCGGTGATCAGCATATTCAATTCAGTAAGCATGTCACTCTTACATTTAAGGGTCAGACGAATCAAGAAGCAGGATTTGTTAATGCAAGTGGGGTATTTACCCCAATCCCGAAATATAGTGATTCATCGGCACGAAAAGACGAGGTTTATTCATACGTTCAAGACGGAAATTTAATTGTTAAAACGACGCACTTTACTGAGTTCGTAACTTATCGTACTAAGGTCAAAGATGATGCGGGCAATGGGGGCGTTGTCAACCCTCCAACCACTAACACAATTACGCTATCAGTTGAAAAGCGCACAATTGGCGAAGGCGATATTATAGCACCAGTGCGCGTAGAACTTCAGGATGGAGAAACGGCCTTTACAGCAATGAAGAGAGCAGTCGACCAAAAAGGCATTTCTATCGATTACACAGGTTCGGGGCCTACGCTTTATGTTAAAGCTATCGACGACTTGGGAGAGTTCGATAAAGGTCCCGAAAGCGGTTGGGTGTACTCTGTAAACGGCAAGTTCCCGAACTATAGCGCTGGTATCTATAACCTGAAGAAGGGCGATGTCCTTCGTTGGCAGTATACGACGAACTTGGGTAAAGACGTCGGCAATAAATTTGATGGAGGTACAGAAACCCCAGGAAAGCCTGGATTGCCAGTTCAACCAGGGGGGGCAGGAACGGGCGGTGGCGCGCTTACACCGAAGCAGGCAGAAGAGTCTGCTAAGCTTAAGAGCCTTATTGACGGTGCTTCAGCATGGATACTAAGCAACCGCAAATTCACCGTTCAAGACAACTTTAATGATTGGGACGTCATGGCGCTGGCACGTTCAGGTAAGCAAGTTCCGTCTACGTATTACGCGATTCTAGAAAACTATGTAAAAGAGAAAAAAGGAGAATTCCGATTAGTTACTGACTATGAACGCATGGCTTTGGCCGTTACGGCAATCGGCAAGGATCCAAGTAATGTAGCAGGCTACAACCTCTTAGAGAAAATCTATAATAATGGGCGCATGACAAATCAAGGCACGAACGGTCTTGTGTTTGCTTTATTAGCCATGGATGCGAACAAAACAGTCGTTCCAAACGATGCACTCTGGACAAGGGATAAGCTGATTCAGCAATTGCTTGCTCAACAAAATACAGACGGCGGGTTCCCGCTTAGCAAAGAGTCTAATGCTGTGAGCGACATCGATATGACTGCTATGTCACTGCAGGCATTGGCGAAATATCAAGATCGCAAAGAGGTCAAAGCAGCCACAGATAAGGCTTTGTCTTGGTTGTCTTCGCAACAACTCGCTAACGGCGGATTTAAAGCATGGGGTGTGGAAACGAGTGAGAGCATCTCGCAGGTGATTATTGCGCTGTCCGGTCTTGGAATTGACTTGGAAGACAAGCGATTCGTGAAGAAGGATGGGGATTTGCTGAAAGGACTGCGCACGTATCTGAATACAGACGGCGGATTTGCGCATTCACGAGGCGAAGCAAGTAATTATATGGCTACACAGCAGGCATTGCTTGCGCTGACAGCCTACGATCGCCTGTTGACGAATCGAGCAAGCCTATATGTGATGACGGACGCCGCATCGACGGGCACGCAGAAGCCAAAGGATGAGAAAACAACGTACACAGACGAGGCCTCCATTTCTGCTTGGGCAAAAGAAGCAGTCCATAAAGCGACGGAACTCGGGTTTATGCAGGGTACGGGTAAAGATAAGGACGCATCCCAATTTGAACCGAAGCGGGAATTAAGTCGGGCTGAGTTCGCGGCATTGATCGTGAAATTTGCTGGTTTACAGCCACAAGGCACAGATTCAGGATTTACCGATGTAAGTGCTTCGTCTTGGTATGCAGGATATGTTGCCACTGCGAAAGAAAAAGGTCTGATTTCGGGTGTTTCGGCAAATAAATTTGCACCGAACCAGGCGATTTCGAGACAAGAGATGGCAGCTATGCTCGTACGAATGAAGGGTCTTCCGAAAGATGCAGATTCATCGGCAGGACCGAAAGATCAACAGCAAGTAGCTGAGTGGGCATTGCCCTACGTCAAATATGCCTATCAAGCAGGTCTGATGTCGGGTGAGGACGGTTACTTTAAACCACAGCTTCATGTGACACGGGAAATGGCTGCTGTTGTCATGGTAAGACTGCACGGCATTCAATAATTTGCACGATCAGAAAGAAGGAGAGCAATCTCCTTCTTTCCGTATGAGCGGAACTACATGATAGCAAGCTTGCATCATCAACGAGTATGCATGGCATAGAGGTGAGGACATGTCCGAATGGTTTGCGTGGATAAAGCGCAACAAACAGAGATGGATAGCTGGACTGGCAGTACTGGCCATTGTAATTGCCACGGTATGGGTATATGGCGGAAATGGCAGCCAGCCGAAGGATGAGAGGCTGGCTGGTCATACAACGGCACAAGAGCAAGAGCACCCGAGCCAAGCCTCTAAGGATCTGGCAAGTGAGACTGCTAATCTATCCGAACAGAAGCAGGATCAAGGGAATCCAGAATCGTTGCCTCAAGCAACAGCTGATCCCAAGTCTGATACAGTGCAGGGCATAGGAAGCAAAACAGGAGACACGGATAACCCAGATCACAAGGACACACGCTCTGATCCGTCTACTACAAGTAAAGAATCGGCGAAGGAGAAAGGCCAACAGAAAAATCAGGTTACTGAAACAACGCAGGGAAAAAGCATCGTAAGTAAAGCAACGGAGTCTTCTGTGAAATCGGATGTAACTCCAAAGGATAAAAAACCTTCTGGCACGTCTCCTTCTGCAAAAGAGAGCAAGGGGAATGCAGGCGAAAAGGAGAGCAAGGGCAGCAATAAGCAAGATGGACAGTCTACACCGAACAAAGGAGTTGCTTCTCAGCCAGATGCAAAGCCTCCACAGACTACTACCGTGCAGCTTACGATTGTGGGATCCTCGGATGTCGGTACGATCATGGGCACAGAGGAAATCGAAATTGGCGATTCGGAAACCGTAATGGATGTATTGAAAAAAGCGACGCGTGCTAAGAAGATTCAAATGGACTTCAGCGGTTCCGGTGCAACTGCTTATGTAAAAGGTATTGATAATTTATATGAGTTCGACAAGGGATCAGGGAGCGGCTGGATGTACAGCATTAATAGTAAATTTCCCAACCGCAGCGCAGGCGTATGGCCGATTCATCCTGGAGACCATATTCAATGGCTGTATACGGAGGATCTAGGCAAGGATTTAGGAGCGGGTACTGACGACGGACTATGGGATGGGGAAAGTTAAATGATACACGGCTTCTCCACATTACATCCGCGATTATGTTTCGCATATTTTGCCGTACTGCTGCTCTCATGCATGATGTTCACGCATCCTGTATATTCAGTCCTTACTTTACTTAGTATCGTTCTATTGAATCTATCCTTGGATGGAGGGAGATTGCTCAAGAAGGGGATTAAGGGATACTTAATTATGGCTATAATTATTTTCTTGCTCAATCCCTTCTTCTCTAGTCGTGGAGCTACGATTCTATGGTATGTATTCGACCGTCCGATTACATTGGAATCGATCATATATGGTGCTCTATTCGCATTATCACTGCTCAATATACTGCTGGCATTTGTCGCTTACAATCTCGTCATCACGCCGGAGAAATTATTGTACCTATTAACGCCAATCGCCCCGCGAACGGCCTTTATCATTACGGTAACCCTCCGTTTTGTGCCGCTGTTGACGAGACGGCTGAAGCATATTATGACGGTTCAACGTGTTCTTGGTTACCTGCATCCGAAAGCCAGCAAGAAGCACTTTATGCGCGAAGGCATGGAGACCCTGCATACGTTAATTAGCTGGTCGCTGGAAGAAGCGCTTCAGACAGCTAGCTCTATGCGTGCGAGAGGATATGGCGTTGGGAAGAGGACGAGTGCAGTATCCTACAAGATGGACAAAAGGGATGTCCTTGTATCATGGATCATGGTCGTGACAGGAGCCAATATTGTGATTGGCGGCTTGTTCGGCGTTAATCGGTTCCAAGTGTATCCACGGCTGCAGTCGTTGGAGTGGTCGCCACAGATTTGGCTGCATGCAGCATGTTACTTGGTATTTATCTTCATCCCGATCGTAATGAACGGAAAGGAAGAGCTGTTATGGCGCACTATCAGATCGAAGATGTAAGTTTTCAGTATCCCAATTGTTCAGAGAAGACGCTTGATCATATCACCATCACCATAGAAGAGGGAGAATTCGTGCTGCTGTGCGGCCCATCAGGATCAGGAAAAACTACACTGCTTCGCCAGCTTAAGCGGGAAGTACGGCCGGAAGGCAATCGGAGTGGCAGTATTTATTATAGAGGAATTGGTCTAGATCAACTTGATGAGCGACGATCCATTGAAGAAATCGGGATGGTATTTCAAGATCCAGACAATCAGATTGTCATGAATACGGTGTGGCAGGAATTGACCTTTGGCATGGAGAATCTCGGCTATTCTACCGCGCAAATGCAACGAAGAGTAGGGGAACTCGTACAGTTCTTTGGTATGGAGGAATGGCTTCATCTACCGATACATGAGCTATCTGGCGGGCAAAAGCAGCTGGTCAATTTGGCGTCCGTAATGACATTAAGACCGAGGGTACTGCTGCTGGATGAGCCTACTGCTCAACTTGATCCGATCGCAGCCAAAGAGTTCATCCAATTGCTCTCCCGAATTAATGAAGAATTCTCCCTTACGATTATAATCAGTGAGCACCGAATTGAAGAAGTTGTTCCCCATGCGACGCAGCTTGTCATGCTGAATCAGGGGCAAATTGCATATCTTGGCACTCCTGATCAGGTGATGAAGCAAATATGGAAGGATGAAGATGCATTATTTTTGCCGTATCTTCCATCTATCGGTCGGCTTTATTTGGAAATAGAGAAAGCCAGCGATGCCCGAGCTGTACCTATGAGTGTGAAAGAGGGAAGGAGATGGCTTGCTGGCAAGCAAGAACAACGGCAAGCTGCTGGGAAGAGCCTGTCTGAATCTGTGAAGGTTGATTGGGAGCAAGTAGAGCCATTGTTAACATGCAAAGAGCTGTATTTTACCTATGACAAAAATGCTCCCCTCGTCCTGAAGCGATTGTCCCTATCGATTCATGAGGGTGAATTCTTCGCCCTGCTTGGCGCCAACGGATCTGGGAAGTCCACCTTGCTGCAGCAAATTGCGGGCGCACATAAGCCTCAACGAGGAGACATCTTGTATGCGGGCAAGTCCTTGCTGCGGAAATCTACAGTAGAGCGAAGTCGGATGATTGGGTATGTCGCACAGAATCCGATGCTCTATTTCACTAGAGACACGGTGAGGGAGCAATTGATGGATCGGCTAAGGCGGTTAAGCGAGCATAGCAGCATCGAGAAGCTGAATGAACTCGTAGCACGCTTTGACGTCGAGTCTATTATGGATAAGCATCCGTTCGATATAAGCGGGGGGCAGCAGCAGAAAATAGCGCTCATGCTTGTCTTATTGGCCGATCCGAAGCTGCTGCTGCTGGATGAGCCGACGAAGGGACTCGATCCTATTTCCAAGCACCGGTTGGCTGAATTGCTTGAAATGATACGGGCGGGAGGCACCACAATTGTCATGGTCAGTCATGACATCGAGTTCGCGGCCAGCTATGCATCAAGATGTGGCTTGTTATTCAACGGCGCCATGGTCGCAGTAGAAGACACACGCTCCTTCTTGCAGAGCAACTACTTCTATACAACAACGATTCATCGCACAGTGGGAGATGTTCTGCCCGAAGCGATCACGGTGAAGGATGTATGGGAACAATGGGGAAATTAAAAAGAACGATCTACGTGGGAAGTATGGCAGCAGCCGTAGTCGTAATGGCAGTTGTGTTATGGATGGACAAGTACTACTTGCCCCTGAGCTTTATGATGATCGGGCTCGCGATGCTGCCCTTCTTCATCCGCTTCGAGCGAAAGACAATGAAGGCGGAAGAGATTCTGCTGATTGCGATGCTTGGTGCGATTGCGGCTGTGAGCCGCGTGCCGTTCGCGCCACTGCCAAGTGTGCAGCCAACATCCTTCGTCATTATGATGTCTGCGCTCGTATTTGGGCCAGAGGTAGGGTTCCTCGTAGGCAGTATCGCCGCAGTGGTATCGAACATGTTTCTTGGACAAGGGCCGTGGACGCCGTGGCAGATGTTCTGCTGGGGCATGATTGGTTTTACGGCAGGCCTGCTGAGAAATACACGATTCATGAAGAGCTTGTGGGGCAAGAACATATTCGGGTTCTCGTGGGGATTCCTGTTTGGTTGGATTATGAATCTATGGTTTCTGATCGGCATGTATGATCATTTGAACTGGAAGGTATTCGCATCTGCTTATGTCGCCAGCTTTTATTTTGATTTAGCACATGCATTGTCGAATGTATTTTTCATTACGATTTTCTCAGCGATATGGATCAAGATACTGCTGCGGGTGAAAACGAAATACGGATTATTACCCTCGAACGACAAGTAACTGGCGAGCAATCAGTATGTCCACGTTTTATAGCCTAAATCAATGTTCTGAGAGTCAATTTTATTCATAAATTTAGTAATTTTATACCTTGACCCCTTGCACCTTCTTCGATTAACATAGGATCTATAAAGGGGAGTAGCTGTTACAATAAAGTCGTCATTACGAGGATAATCCTCCGGCTTTGTTGGCAACTTCGATTGTTAGCGAGACCT
>Ga0102589_1004753_pt1 | contig 12467 bp, 9 predicted proteins | sample AraplaMF_Col_mLB_FD_76858 | JGI IMG/M metagenome (GOLD analysis project Ga0102589, IMG submission 76858) | Arabidopsis root microbial communities from the University of North Carolina, USA - plate scrape MF_Col_mLB | ecosystem: Host-associated > Plants > Roots > Endosphere | place: USA... | reverse complement strand
ATGATGATGAAGTTCTGGAAGGCCGCCATCTGGTCGAATTTTTCAGACCACAGGCCGGCGATCACGCCCAGTGCGCCCAGCATGGCGGCGCCCAGCACCGCGAACAGCACAATCCACAGCGGCGCCACAAAAGCCGGCTGGCCGAAGAACACGGTGACGGCGAACACGCCCACGCCCACCAGCAAACCGCGCGCAACGGATGAGCCCACATAAGCGAAAAACCAGTGCCAGTGCGATAGCGGCGTGAGCAGCACAAACACCAGGCTGCCCATGATCTTGCTCTGGATCAGCGAGGACGAGCTGTTGGCGAACGCGTTCTGCAGCACGCTCATCATCACCAGGCCGGGCACCAGAAAGGCGGTGTAGCTGACCTGGTTGTAAACCAAGACGCGGTCCTGCAGCACATGGCCGAAGATCAGCATGTAGAGCACGGCGGTCAGCACCGGTGCACCCACGGTCTGGAAGCCCACCTTCCAGAAGCGCAGGGTTTCCTTGTACAGCAGTGTTTGCCAGCCGGTCATGCCGCCACTTTCGAAATGTCGATGGCCACGGGTTCCTTGGCCGCTTTGTCATTCATGACGTCGAGGAAAACATCTTCGAGGTCGGCTTTGCGTATCTCAACGTCTTCGGCCACCAGGCCCGCTTCGCGGATGGCCGCGAGATATTGCTCGATCTCATGGGCACTGTGCGCCGGGAACTGCACGATGCGGCCGGTGATGCGGGCTTGGGCCGCCAGCCGCGCGGGCAGTTCGGTGTCGATCTTGAAACGCAACACGTTGGAAGATGCCGCCTTGAGCAATTCGGAAGTTTGCGCCAGCGCCACCACCCGCCCCTGCTTGAGCATGGCGATACGGCTGCACAGGGCTTCGGCCTCTTCCAGGTAGTGCGTGGTCAGCAGCACCGTGCTGCCCTGCTTGTTGAGTTTGGCGATGAACTGCCACAGGGTCTGGCGCAGTTCCACGTCGACGCCGGCGGTCGGCTCATCCAGCACGATGACCTGGGGTTTGTGCACCAGGGCCTGCGCCACCAGCACGCGGCGCTTCATGCCACCCGAGAGCTGGCGCATATTGGCATTGGCCTTGTCGGCCAGACCCAGGCTGACCAGCAATTCGTCTATCCAGTCGTCATTGCGCTTGATGCCGAAATAACCGGACTGGATACGCAGCGCCTCGCGCACGGAGAAAAAGGGATCGAACACCAGTTCCTGCGGCACCACGCCGAGCTTGCGCCGGGCGCTGGCATAGTCGGCCAGCACGTCGCTGCCGTGCACCTTGACCGTGCCGCTGCTGGCGCGCGACAAGCCGGCCAGTATGCTGATGAGGGAGGTTTTTCCAGCACCGTTGGGCCCCAGCAAGCCAAAAAATTCACCCTGCTGGATATCGAAACTGACGTCGTCCAGTGCCTTGACGACGGGACCCGTCTGATTTCGCGCGGAGGAATAGGTTTTGGAGACGGACTGGAATGAGATCGCTGGCATGAGCCCGCCATTTTAAGGGCGGATGCCTTTTTTACCGGTCGGGCCGCCGAATGCCCTGCCGGAAGGTGACGCTGGTGGCGCCCGCCTCAGGCCGCGCCTACGGGAGCGGCCGGAATCAGTTCCGCCACGCCATACAGGCCCGCCAGCTGGCGCAGCCGTGGCGGCAGCCCCGCCACCGCGAAGCCTTTGCCAGCGGCCAGAGCCTCGCGCCGGCACTCCAGCAGCACGGCCAGGGCGGAAGAATCAAACTCCTTGAGGGCGCTGGCATCCGCCACCACACCGGCAGGCTGGGACTGCACGGCCTGCTTCAGGCCGAGGGCAAACCCCGCGGCCTCGGCATGCGTGAGTACGGAAGGAAGCGTCAGCACCGGCAATCCGCCCGCTCAGGGTTTCTTGGCAGCCGTGCCGCCGTTGCCGCTGCTGTTGCCGTTATTGGACTGGTTACGCTGCACCAGGGAGGCGATCAGGCCGTCCACGCCTTTGGTGCTGATTTCCTGGGCAAATTGGGTGCGGTAGGTTTCCACCAGCCACACGCCCAGCACGTTGAGGTCGTAAATCTTCCAGCCCGTCGGGGTTTTTTCCATGCGGTAGTCCAGCTGGACGGGGTCGCCGCGGCCCAGGACTTCGGTGCGCACCACCACTTCGGTGTCAGCCGGTGCTGCGCGCAGGGGCTTGACGCTGACCGTCTGGTCGCTGACCTGCGCCAGGGCGCCGGAATAAGTGCGGATCAACAGGGTCTTGAACTCGTCCTGCAGCTTCTTTTGCTGCTCGGGCGTAGCCTGGCGCCAGTTGCGGCCCACGGCGGCGGCCGTCATGCGCGTGAAGTTCACGTTGGGCATGATCTTGCTGTCGACCAGGGCCAGCACCTTGCTCAGGTCGCCGGCTTTCACCGCCTTGTCGGTCTTGATGTTGTCCAGCACTTCGGCCGACACGCGCTTGATCAAGGCGTCGGGTGCTTCGTCAGCGGCGGCGCGCGCAAACGGCGCGGCACCCAGCAGGGCGAGGCTGAGAGTTGCGGTCAACAGGTGGGCAAGGGTTCTGCGTTTCATGGTGCTCCTTCGGTGTCGAAACAGACGGTTGCCATGGCATGTCGCGCCGGGGAACCGGTGTTTCGAAGTTATTTTGCGGGATGTTTCCGGACTGGGGATGAAGTTATTCGGCAGTCTTGTAAATATTGGCGGCATCCGGCTTCACAAGGCCTGCCTCCCAGCAAGGCCTGTAAAACCTGTTTCACCTGCTTACTTGGCCGCTGGTGCCGGAGCGGGCGTCGGCGCAGGCGTGGCCGATGCGCCCTCAGGCAGGTCAAAGCGTTCTTCCTTTTCCGCCGGCGCATTGCCAATCAGGCTGTTGCGGCGCTGCTGGTAAATGTCGCGGGTAAAGCTGTATTTGTCGAGAGCCGCCTGGTCGAGCACGTCCCCGGCACTCAGCAGGTTGGCACGGACATTGACGGCGCGCAGCGTCGTCAGGGAGTTGCGGACGCGCACATTGTCGGCCTGGCTGACAGCATCCAGTTGGTAGTCCACCACCAGCCCGGCGGTATCACGCACCGAGGAAGGACCCAGCACCGGCAGCACCAGGTAAGGACCGGAACCCACACCCCAGACACCCAGGGTCTGGCCGAAGTCTTCCGTGTGCTTGGGAATCTTCATTTCACTGGCCACGTCAAAAATGCCGCCCAGGCCCCAGAGGGTATTGGTGGTGACGCGGAACAGGCTGTCGGCGGCCGCTTCACCCTTGCCTTGCAGCAGGTTATTGACCATGGAGATAACGTCGGAAATGTTGCCGAAGAAGCTGGTGACGCCAGTGCGCACGGGCTGGGGAGTGACGTCGCGATAGGCAGTGGCCACCGGCTTAAGGACAGCGCGGTCCAGGCCCTCGTTAAAGCCGAACATGGCCCGGTTGAAGGGCTCCAGCGGGTCGCCCGGATTGGCGCCCGGGCCGGTTGCGCACCCCTGAAGCAGTGCCACTGCGAGAACGGCACCGGCCCACCCTGTTGATTTTTTCATGCTGTTGCTTTTCATTTTTTTTCTGTGTTCGCTGGTGGCGGTGCAGACCCTGATCCGGAACTGCTGTCCGCCGCTTTACTGTATAAAAACTGGCTGATCAGGTTTTCAAGCACCACAGCGGATTGCGTGTTCTTGATCACGTCCCCCGCGGCAAAATTCTTCTCGTCCCCGCCGGCCTCCACGCCGATGTACTGTTCGCCTAGCAGGCCGCTGGTCAATATCTTGAGCGAGCTGTCCTTGGGGAACACATAGCGGCTCTCCATAGCCAGGCTCACGCTGGCCTGGTAGGACTTGTCGTCAAAGCTGATGTTTTCCACCCGCCCCACCACCACACCGGCGCTCTTTACCGCGGCGCGCGGCTTCAGGCCGCCAATATTGTCGAATTTCGCCGTGATCCTGTAAGAAGAGTCGAAATTCAGTGAGAGAAGGTTGGCGGACTTGAGCGCCAGGAACAGGATGGCCAAGCCCCCGATCAGGACAAACAAGCCAACCCAGAGATCATTTTTTGAGCGTTGCATCGTTTTCTTTCAGTGGCCCGGCAAGGCGGCCCGGCTCGCGCCTGCGGTTTCAGCCCTGCGCCATCCCTTCAAGGCAGACACTGGAATGGCCGATTTTCTCATGGGCAAATTAAAAATGTTTGAAAGCAGTTATAGGGTTACAGGCTGAACATGGACGCGGTCAGCAGAAAGTCCAGCCCCAGCACGGCCAGCGAAGCCACCACCACGGTGCGCGTGGTGGCGCGTGAGACACCTTCGGGTGTGGGCTGGGCCTCGAATCCCTGGTGCAGGGCAACAAAGGTGACGGTCACGCCGAACACAAAACTCTTGATGATGCCGTTGCCGACGTCGCGCCAGACGTCCACACCGGACTGCATCTGGCTCCAGAAAGAGCCGGCGTCTATGCCAATCATGACCACGCCGACCAGCCACCCGCCCAGAATGCCGACGGCACTGAACACGGCGGCCAGCAGGGGCATGGCAATGATGCCGCCCCAGAAACGCGGCGCCAGGATGCGGCGCACCGGATCCACGGCCATCATTTCCATGGCGGACAATTGTTCGCCGGCCTTCATCAGGCCGATCTCGGCAGTCAACGCCGTGCCGGCACGGCCGGCAAACAGCAGGGCCGTGACCACCGGCCCGAGTTCGCGCACCAGACTGAGCGCCACCAGCAAGCCCAGCGCTTCAGCCGAACCATAGCGCTGCAGCGTGTAGTAGCCCTGCAGGCCCAGCACAAAGCCCACAAAGAGGCCGGACACCGCGATGATGGCCAGCGAATAGTTACCCAAAAAGAAGATCTGGTCGCGCACCAGGCCGAAGCGGGCCAGGGCCGGCCCGCTCAGGGTCACCAGCCGCGCCATCAGGCGCGCGGCATAACCCATGTCAGCCAGCTGGCAGCGTACGGCAAAGCCAAGGTTGGAAATCAGGCCAATGGGGCTGTAGCGGCTCATGCGCGCTCCTTTTGGGCCGCGGTATCGTTGCCGAAGTCGGCTTCCACGCCCGGCCCCGGGTAGTGGAATTTCACAGGGCCCTCACTCTCGGCATTGACGAACTGGTGCACCAGCGGATCGGCGGAGCGCCTGACTTCATCGGGCGTGCCCTGGGCCGCGATGCCGCCGTTGGCCAGGATGATGACTTTGTCGGCGATGCGGAAGGTTTCTTCCAGGTCGTGCGAAACGATAATGCTGGTGATGCCCAGCGTGTCGTTGAGCTGGCGTATGAGCTGCGCTGCCGTCCCGAGCGAGATCGGATCCAGCCCGGAGAAAGGCTCGTCGTACATGATGAGTTCGGGGTCCAGCACGATGGCGCGCGCCAGCGCCACGCGCCTGGCCATGCCGCCGGAAATTTCGCTGGGCATCAGGTCGCGCGCACCGCGCAGTCCCACGGCGTTGAGTTTCATCAGCACGATGTCGCGAATCAGCCGCTCATTGAGCACGGTGTGCTCGCGCAGCGGAAAGGCCACGTTGTCGAACACGCTCAGGTCGGTGAACAGCGCGCCGAACTGGAACAACATGCCCATGCGCCGGCGGGCGGCATACAGCTCTTCCTGTACCAGACGGCCGATGTCCTTGCCGTCAAACAGGACAGCGCCTTTGGTGGCTTTCTGCTGGCCGCCTATGAGCCGCAGAACAGTGGTCTTGCCGCCACCCGAAGCACCCATCAGCGCAGTGACCTTGCCGCGCGGCACCGACAGGGTGACCTTGTCCAGGATGACGCGGTCACCCGCAGAACCCGGGTAGGAAAAGGTCACATCCTTGAATTCAACCAGTGATGAAGCGGAGATGTCGGCCATGGAGAAAGGAAAAGGCCGGGGAGCGCACCGGCGAGCTAGGGAATGCCCTAATGATACGGGGGTTTGGCCCGACCATCCCTGGAAGTAATACCAGCCGGTAATACCGTGGGGTCTCCGGTCCCCTTTATCCCAAGCCATGGCCGCCGCGCACCCCAGGTGCAAACCTGGGGCTTACCTGGCGCAAAAGGCGGGCGCAGCGCTTACGCCTTACGCTTAACGAGGCAGGTCGCTAAAGCCCATCAAGAACTCGTCGACGGCGCGCGCGGCCTGGCGGCCTTCGCGAATCGCCCACACCACCAGGCTCTGTCCGCGGCGGATGTCGCCGGCGGCAAACACCTTGGGTACGTTGGTGGCGTAGCCGCCGCTGAAGTCCGTGCTCGCCTTGGCGTTGCCGCGGTTGTCTTTTTCAATCCCGAAAGCTTCCAGGACGGAGGCCACCGGCGAGACAAAGCCCATGGCCAGCAGCACCAGGTCGGCCTTGAGAGTCTGTTCGGAGCCCGGCACTTCGGCCATCTTGCCGTCCTTCCACTCGACACGAACCGTTTTCAGGCCGGTGACCTTGCCTTTTTCGCCGATCAGCTCCTTGGTGGAGATGGCGAACTCGCGCTCGCAGCCTTCCTCGTGCGAAGAAGAGGTGCGCAGCTTGATGGGCCAGTAAGGCCAGGTCAGGGGGCGGTTTTCCTCTTCCGGCGGCTGAGGCATCAATTCGAATTGCGTAACGCTCGCAGCGCCATGCCGGTTGCTGGTGCCCACGCAGTCGGAGCCGGTGTCGCCGCCGCCAATGACGATGACGTGCTTGCCGTCGGCGCGCAACTGGCCCTTGACCTTGTCGCCGGCATTCACCTTGTTCTGCTGTGGCAGGAATTCCATCGCGAAGTGCACGCCGTCCAGGTCACGGCCGGGCACAGGCAGGTCACGCGACTGCTCGGCACCGCCGGTCAACACCACGGCGTCGAAGTCTTTTTGCAGCTGCTCGGGGCTGATGCTTTCCTTGGCCCAGTTGGTGACTTTGGAGTCCTTGGGCAGGCTGCCCACCATCACGCCGGTGCGGAAGGTCACGCCCTCAGCCCTCATCTGCTCGACACGGCGGTCGATATGGACTTTTTCCATCTTGAAATCGGGGATGCCGTAGCGCAGCAGGCCGCCGACGCGATCGTTCTTCTCGAACACCGTCACCTCGTGGCCGGCGCGCGCCAGTTGCTGGGCCGCGGCCAGGCCGGCCGGGCCGGAGCCGACGACGGCGACCTTTTTGCCGGTCTTGTGCTTGGGCATCACGGGCTTGACCCAGCCTTCGGACCAGGCACGGTCGATGATGGCGTGCTCGATGGACTTGATGCCGACGGCGTCGTCGTTCACGTTCAGCGTGCAGGCGGCCTCACAGGGCGCCGGGCAGATGCGGCCGGTGAACTCGGGAAAATTGTTGGTGCTGTGCAGCGTGTCGATGGCGTTTTTCCAGTCGGCGCGGAACACCATGTCGTTGAAATCGGGAATGATGTTGTTGACCGGGCAGCCGTTGTTGCAAAACGGCGTGCCGCAGTCCATGCAACGCGCCGCCTGCTTGTTGGCCTGCGCGTCGTCCAACCCGATGACGAATTCGCGGTAGTTCTTCAGGCGCTCCGGCACGGGCTTGTAGCCCTCCTCGATGCGCTCGTATTCCATGAAGCCGGTGATTTTTCCCATGATGAGGTCCTGTGCGATTCTTTTTTAAGCTTTCCCGGTCGCCGGCCCATCATCACGGGCGCGGCGGTTCCGGTTCAATGCAAGCGTGGGGTGCGGCGACCTACTTGGCGGCCACGGCTTCCTGGTTGGTGGCGACCTGGGCCCGGGTGGTCTCAGTGGCCGCCTCCAGCCGGCGTTCCTTGCGCTCGATCAGGGCCCGCTTGTACTCATTCGGGAAGACCTTCACGAACTTCAGGCGCGACTCACTCCAGCTGTCGAGCAACTCGCGTGCGCGCTTGCTGCCGGTCCAGCGGTGGTGATCCTGCAACAGGCGCTTGAGCAATTCCTCATCGCTTTCGCCTGCATGCCATTCGGCCTTGTCATGGGTGTGCTGTTCGGCCGTGGTGACGACGCGGTCCATGGAAACCATGGAGGTGTTGCAACGCGTGGCGAAGAGGCCGTCCTCGTCGTACACATAGGCCACACCACCGCTCATGCCGGCGGCGAAGTTGCGGCCGGTCTTGCCAAGTACCGCGACGGTACCGCCCGTCATGTATTCGCAGCCATGGTCGCCCGTGCCTTCAACCACCGCCGTGGCGCCCGACAGGCGCACGGCGAAACGCTCGCCGGCCACGCCGCTGAAGAAAGCCTCGCCGGTGGTCGCACCGTAGAGCACGGTGTTGCCGACGATGGTGTTCTTCACCGCGTCGCCGCGGAAGTCAATGCTGGGACGCACCACGATGCGTCCGCCGGACAGACCCTTGCCGGTGTAGTCGTTGGCGTCGCCAATCAGGTACATGGTGATGCCTTTGGCCAGGAAAGCGCCGAAGGACTGGCCGCCCGTGCCTTCCAGCTGTATGCGCAGGGTATCGTCGGGCAGGCCTTGCGGGTGGTGGCGCGTCAGCTCACCCGACAGCATGGCGCCCACGGTGCGGTTGACGTTGCGCGCGACCTCGATGAACTGGACCTTCTCGCCCTTTTCAATCGCCGCTTTGGATTTTTCAATCAGGCGCACATCCAGCGCCTTGGCCAGCGCGTGGTCCTGCTCCATCACATGCAGGCGCGGCACGTCGGCCGGCACATTGGGCTGGTAGAACAGGCGGCTGAAATCCAGGCCCTTGGCCTTCCAGTGTGCGATGCCTTTTTGCGTGTCGAGCAGGTCGGCGCGGCCTATCAGGTCGTCAAACTTGCGCACGCCGAGCTGCGCCATGAGCTGGCGCGCCTCTTCGGCGACGAAGAAGAAGTAGTTGACCACATGCTCGGGCTTGCCGCTGAACTTCTGGCGCAGCACCGGGTCCTGCGTCGCCACGCCGACGGGGCAGGTGTTGAGGTGGCATTTGCGCATCATGATGCAGCCTTCGACCACCAGCGGCGCGGTGGCAAAGCCGAACTCGTCGGCGCCCAGCAGCGCGCCGATGATGACATCGCGGCCGGTTTTCATCTGGCCGTCGGCCTGCACGCGGATGCGGCCGCGCAGGCGGTTGAGCACCAGGGTCTGCTGGGTTTCGGCCAGGCCGATTTCCCAGGGCGATCCTGCATGCTTGATGGACGACCAGGGCGAAGCGCCCGTGCCGCCGTCATGGCCGGCAATCACCACGTGGTCAGACTTGGCCTTGGCCACGCCGGCCGCGATGGTGCCGACGCCGACTTCGCTGACCAGCTTGACGCTGATGCTGGCGCGCGGGTTGACGTTCTTCAAATCGTGGATCAGTTGGGCCAGGTCCTCGATCGAGTAGATGTCGTGGTGCGGCGGAGGCGAGATCAAGCCCACGCCGGGCACCGAGTAACGCAGCTGGCCGATGTACTCGCTGACCTTGCCGCCGGGCAGCTGGCCGCCCTCGCCGGGCTTGGCGCCCTGCGCCATCTTGATCTGGATTTGGTCGGCCGACACCAGGTATTCCGCCGTGACGCCGAAGCGCCCGGAAGCTACCTGCTTGATGCGCGAGCGCAGCGAGTCGCCGTCCTGCAGCGGCAGGTCGACCTCAACCTGTTTGGGGCCGATCACGCTCTTGAGGGTCTCACCCTTCTTGATCGGGATGCCTTTAAGCTCTTGCCGGTAGCGGTTCGGGTCTTCGCCGCCCTCACCCGTGTTGCTCTTGCCGCCGATGCGGTTCATGGCCACGGCCAGCGTGGCGTGAGCCTCGGTGCTGATGGAGCCCAGGGACATGGCGCCCGTGGCGAAGCGCTTGACGATCTCCTTGGCCGGCTCGACTTCATCAATCGGGATGGCCTTGGAAGGATCGATCTTGAACTCGAACAGGCCGCGCAAGGTCATGTGGCGGCGGTTCTGGTCGTTGATCAGTTGGGCGTATTCCTTGTAGGTGTTCCAGTTGTTGGAGCGCGTGGAATGCTGCAGCTTGGCGATAGCGTCAGGCGTCCACATGTGGTCTTCACCACGCACGCGCCAGGCATATTCGCCGCCGGCTTCCAGCATGTTGGCGAGCACCGGGTCGCTACCGAAAGCAGCGCGGTGCATGCGCAGCGCTTCCTCGGCGATCTCGAACACACCTATACCCTCCACCTGGCTGGCCGTACCGGTGAAGAACTTGGCCACGGTGTCGCGGTTCAGGCCTATGGCCTCGAACAGCTGGGCACCGCAGTAGCTCATATAGGTGGACACGCCCATCTTGGACATGATCTTGGACAGGCCCTTGCCGATGGCCTTGGTGTAGTTGTAGACCGCCTTTTCAGTGCTGAGCTCGCCCGGCAAGCCCTTGGACAGCTCGGCCAGGGTTTCCATGGCGAGGTAGGGGTGCACGGCCTCGGCCCCGTAGCCGGCGAGCACGGCAAAGTGGTGCACCTCGCGCGCGGAGCCGGTCTCCACCACCAGGCCGGCGGTGGTGCGCAGGCCTTCCTTGACCAGGTGCTGATGGACGGCCGACAGGGCCAGCAGGGCCGGAATGGCGATCTGCGTGGCGCTGATGCCGCGATCGCTCACGATCAGGATGTTCTTGCCGTCCTTGATCGCGTCAACAGCCTCGGCGCACAGCGATGCCAGCTTGGCCTCGACACCTTCATGGCCCCAGGCCAGCGGATAGGTGATGTCCAGGGTGTAGCTCTTGAACTTGCCCTGGGTGTGCGCCTCGATGTCGCGCAGCTTTTGCATGTCGGCCACGTTGAGCACGGGCTGGCTGACTTCCAGCCGCATCGGCGGGTTGACCTGGTTGATGTCCAGCAGGTTGGGCTTGGGGCCGATGAAGGACACCAGCGACATCACGATGGCTTCGCGGATCGGGTCGATGGGCGGGTTGGTCACCTGCGCGAACAACTGCTTGAAGTAGTTGTAGAGCGGCTTGTCCTTGTTGGACAGCACGGCCAGGGGGCTGTCGTTACCCATGGAGCCGGTGGCTTCCTCGCCGTTGGCGGCCATGGGGGACATCAGGAACTTGATGTCTTCCTGGGTGTAGCCGAAGGCCTGCTGGCGGTCGAGCAGCGGAATGTCGGAAGCGGCGGGTGCGCTGGCAGCAGCGGCCTTGCCTGCCTTGCCGGCCACGTCATCCAGCTTGATGCGCAGGTTTTCGATCCACTGCTTGTAGGGCTTGCTGTGCGCCAGCGTGGCCTTGATTTCCTCGTCGTCCACCATGCGGCCCTGTTCCAGGTCGATCAGGAACATCTTGCCGGGTTGCAGGCGCCACTTGCGCACGATCTTGTGCTCGGGGATGGGCAGCACGCCCGATTCCGAGGCCATGATGACCAGGTCGTCGTCAGTCACGCAGTAGCGCGAAGGGCGCAGGCCGTTGCGGTCCAGCGTGGCGCCGATCTGGCGGCCGTCGGTGAACACGATGGAGGCCGGGCCGTCCCAGGGCTCGAGCATGGCTGCGTGGTATTCATAGAAGGCCTTGCGGCGCTCGTCCATGGTGGTGTGCTGTTCCCAGGGCTCGGGAATCATCATCATCACAGCCTGGCTGATGGGATAGCCGGCCATGGTCAGCAGTTCAAGGCAGTTGTCGAAGGTGGCTGTGTCGGACTGGCTGGCAAAGCTGATCGGGTAGAGCTTTTGCAGGTCGGCACCCAGCACCGGCGAGGACATCACGCCTTCGCGCGCCTTCATCCAGTTGTAGTTGCCCTTGACGGTGTTGATCTCGCCGTTGTGCGCGACGTAGCGGTAAGGATGAGCCAGCGGCCACTCGGGAAAGGTGTTGGTGGAAAAGCGTTGGTGCACCAAGCCCAGCGCCGAGACGCAGCGCGTGTCGGTCAGGTCGCGGTAGTAAGTGCCCACCTGGTCGGCCAGCAGCAGGCCTTTGTAGACCACCGTGCGGCTGGACATGCTGGGCACGTAATACTCTTTGCTGTGCGTCAGGCGCAGGTTCTGGATGGCCGCGCTGGCGGTTTTGCGGATCACGTAGAGCTTGCGTTCCAACGCGTCCTGCACGATTACGTCGTTGCCGCGGCCAATGAATATCTGGCGCAGGATGGGTTCTTTTTCGCGCACTGTGGGGGACATGGGCATGTCACGGTTGACCGGCACGTCGCGCCAGCCCAGCAGCACCTGGCCCTCGGCCTTGACGGCGCGCTCGAGCGCCTGTTCGCAAGCGAGGCGGGAGGCGTGTTCTTTGGGCAGGAAGACCATGCCCACACCGTATTCGCCGGGCGGCGGCAGCTGGACGCCCTGCGCCGCCATTTCTTCACGGTACAGCGCGTCAGGCAATTGGATCAGGATGCCGGCGCCGTCACCCATGAGTTTGTCTGCGCCCACTGCGCCCCGGTGGTCGAGGTTCTCGAGGATCTTGAGGCCCTGCTGAATGATGGCGTGGCTTTTTTGCCCTTTGATGTGGGCCACAAAACCGACACCGCAGGCATCGTGCTCGTTGGCTCCGGCATACAAACCGTTTTCTTCAAAATGCTTGATTTCAGCAGCCGTGGTCATGGCAATTCCTCTTCGGGAGGGATGAGATGTGAAAGCCTGAAAGGCCTGCAGCGCCGCATCCCCGGTTTCATAATTTTTCGCAGGGAATGGGGAGCATAGTGCAGTGCAACAACAATGCCAAGAAGATTAAATAGGGTCAGATTCGAATTAAATATCGATAAAATCA
>Ga0102589_1004751_pt1 | contig 12471 bp, 13 predicted proteins | sample AraplaMF_Col_mLB_FD_76858 | JGI IMG/M metagenome (GOLD analysis project Ga0102589, IMG submission 76858) | Arabidopsis root microbial communities from the University of North Carolina, USA - plate scrape MF_Col_mLB | ecosystem: Host-associated > Plants > Roots > Endosphere | place: USA... | reverse complement strand
CTGTTACAACGAATAAGAATAGGTCTAAACCTTTTTCTTCTACTACTGCAGAGATTACTTTTTCTAATTCTGCTTGGTGTACAAGAACGTCATTTGTATCAACAGCGTTTACTTGTGCGATTTCAACTTTTGCATCTCCCATTTGGAACTCTTTTGCATCAAGGGAAATTAATTGTTCCATTGTTTTACCGCTTAAATCTGCACCTGCTTTTAACATGTCTAAGCCGTAGCTTTCAGCATCTACACCAGCGATTTCAGCTAATTCACGAGCTGCTGCTACGTCTTGGTCTGTGCAAGTTGGAGATTTAAATAGTAACGAATCGGAAATGATTGCAGATAACATTAATCCTGCAACTTCTTTACGAATTGCAACGCCGTTTTCTTTGTACATTTTATTTAAAATTGTAGCTGTACAACCAACAGGCTCACAACGGTAGTATAAAGGATCGCTCGTTTCAAAGTTAGCAATACGATGGTGATCGATTACTTCCAATACACGAACAGATTCGATATCATTCGCACTTTGTTGACGCTCGTTATGGTCAACTAAAATAACATGGCCCACTTCGTTTGCTACTGTCTCAACAAAACGTGGTCCTTCTACTTTAAAATAATTTAAAGCAAATTGTGTTTCACCGCTGATTTCGCCTAAACGAACAGGCTCAGCGTTCATTCCTAATTCTTTTTTTAGCTCTGCATATGCAATTGCAGAACAAATTGCATCTGTATCTGGGTTTTTATGCCCGAAAATAAGTACTTTTTCCATGATTTCACCTCTCTACAAAAGGATATCTTAAAGAACAGGATATGACAATATTTTAGGCGAATTTTTTTAGAAATAATCAAAGTTTCTTTTAGATTTACGTGAAAAATAGAGACTTTGTACCGATGCTCCGTTTAAAAATGTCCCATATGAAAGATAGTATTGGATTTTATCCCGCTATTCGTGGGCAGTAATACTCCCACCTCAAAATTCGGCGAAAACATTGTCCAGCTCCAGCGGCTAGAATCTCCGGTCGTTTCGCCCCCTCGGACAAGGCAAAAAGCGCCTCTCTGTCAGGGGCGTGGGCGTCCTGCGATTCTGAGCGAGCCGCTTCCGCTTTTCTTAAGAAGTTAGGTGGGAGATAAACTGCCCGTAAAAGCCCGATTGGTGAGGGCTGATAATCAGTGGGGGATGAAGAAAACCCCCACTGATTAAAGTTTCACTTTATAAATAGTTGCGATGCCTACCTTATGAATATTTTATCATATTTTTCCAATTCATTATTACTCTTTAATATTTATCCCATATTCCTTAAACCAAACATGAATTTGCCCTAAATGCGCCAACAGTTGCGGGCCTGTCATAAGCTGCCCAAACCACGGCGTTTGAAATGCACTGCCGCCTGTTTCAATTAATCCATGCAACTGGTCGTAATCAAATAATTCATGGAGAATGGACTGTTTATCCGTTAATAGCTCTTGTAGCCATGAAGTGACAGCCTTCGTGTAGTATGGATTATGGGTTTTCGGGTATGGACTTTTCTTTCTATATAAGACATCATTTGGCAAGACACCTTCTAACGCCTTGCGCAATAGACCTTTTTCGCGGTTTTTATACATTTTCATTTCCCAAGGAATATTCCACGCATATTCGACAAGGCGATGATCAGCAAACGGCACACGCACTTCTAAGCTAGCGCCCATACTCATTCGGTCTTTTCGGTCAAGCAGTGTTGTCATAAACCAAATCATATTTAAATAAAATAGTTGCCTTCTTTTTGTATCCAGTATGCTTTCCCCTTCTAACAACGGGGTTTCACGCACCGATTCTTCATAGCGATACTGAACATACTCTTGCAAATTTAGTTTTTTACGCCAGTCTGTTTTTAACAATTGTTCACGAGCCTCTGTTGATCGCATCCACGGAAACGCACTAGATTGTAAATCATCTTCGCGGTAAAACCACGGATAACCACCAAAAATTTCATCAGCGCATTCCCCTGATAAACTTACGACAAAATCTTGTTTAATTTCTCGGCAAAACCATAGTAAGGAAGAATCGATATCTGCCATCCCTGGCAAGTCACGAACAATGACCGCTTCAGTTAAATATTTTGCTAAATGTTCGTTAGAAATCACGCAGCGATGATGGATCGTATCAAATGTATCTGTCATTAACGTAATATACGGAGCATCTGAATTCGGCTGAAACGCATTGGATTTAAAATATTTTTCGTTATCTTCATAATCAATCGAATACGTATGAAGCTTCCCTTTCCCTTCTCGTTCATACGCCATCGCTGCAAATGCGGTAATCGCGCTGGAATCGACGCCGCCCGATAAAAATGTACAGAGCGGAACATCTGATACTAACTGCCTTGTAATGGCATCTTGCAATAAAAACCGCACTTGTTCTACCGTTTCTTCAAAATTATGTGTGTGCTCTTCGCTCACAACATTCCAGTAGCGCCAAATTTTTAAACCATCTTTCGAAAATGTAAGTGCATGACCTGGGCGTAATTCATCAATTCCAGCAAATATACCATGCCCCGGAGTTCGAGACGGACCTAATCCAAATACTTCTGCTAATCCCTCTGTCGTAATCTCCGCCTTCACATCAGGATGAGCTAAAATCGCTTTTAATTCTGAACCAAATAATAATCGCCCAAAATCATGTTTATAAAATAGCGGCTTTACCCCTAATCGGTCACGCGCAATAAAGACTTTTTCTTCCTGTTCATCCCATACAGCAAATGCATAAATACCATTTAAATGATTGACGCACTGTTCTTTCCATTCCACATAAGAAGCGAGCAACACTTCTGTATCAGAATGTCCCTTAAATGTATAACCTCTTTGCAGCAATTCTTTCCGAATATCTTCTGTATTATATAGTTCGCCGTTATAACAAATGGCGTATCGTTCTTCTTTTTTCTCCCGCATCATCGGTTGTCTACCGCCTTCTGGGTCGACAACTATTAACCGTTTATGGCCAAAAGCAACATGATTTTGAAGCCAAACGTTCGTGTCATCCGGGCCTCTTTTTGCGAGCGTTTCTGCCATCTTCGTTACTGCTTCTTTTTCTTGCAATAACACTTTTGTATAATCAACCCACCCTGTAATACCGCACATTGCGATCACCCTTTCTCATCTCATATCTGCAGTCTGTTTTTCCCCCGCTATTTGTGGGCAATAAGACCCCCACTTAAAGATTAAAAGAGAAACGAAGAAGATAAGCGGAGATCAACTGCTCGTAAAAGCCCGATAACTATCAGTGGTAGATAAAGCCCACCATTGACGGAAGTTTCACCTTATTCTATGCCCAATTTTAATTGTATGTGCATTAGTTATAAAGAAAGACCGAAATGTCTATAACAAGAACAGAAACTTCTATTAAAAAAGGAGCGAACACGAATGAAACAGCGTAAACATATTTTGTATAGTCAACCGCGTGCTCATACAGTTGGAAATGTTGAATATATAAACGAAGAATGGGTATTTTTTGACGAAGAAAGCGATGAAGCTTCTTTATTAGAAGATATGATTGAAGATGGATTTGAGATTTTATATAACAATAATTGGTTACCCGCTCGTTTTTATGAACATAACATTTTGCAAGTAGCAAATGAACATCATCCGCTGCAAAACGGTGAGACAATTCGCATTCGAAAAAAGTTACTGACAAGCTATCATGAATGGATCGAAGAGCTTTCAGATTCATCCTTTTCACTTGTCATGGAGGCATTACAATCACTGGGCTACTCTCTTTACGATTGCATCTATGCTCACAACTTTTTATCTTTCCAGCCTAGAGAACATTCATGCGAAGGCGTTAACATTCTCTTATTTGATAATGAAGAAATGATTTGTGCCCTCCATCACCATTATGTCCGTTACACAACAAATAATAAGGATTTATTTAAATTTACAAACACGGATGGGAATGAGTTACATTTACAAAATTAACATAATAATAAAAATGAGGATGTTACCAAAGGGATAACATCCTCATTTTTTCTATTAAGCAAATGGCGAAAACCCTATCGGTAATCGTAAACCAAGATATAATACTACTACAAACGCAATAACAAATTGAGTCCAAAACGCCCCTGTTGCTTTCTGTTTACTTGCTTTCACAAGAACCATTTCCATTGAAGCAATTACCCAGATGCCAACAAGCATTTTAATTCCATATAACATCGGCATCCAGTTCACGTTTTTGTAAACTAATAACCCTGATGCAATAATTAAGATGTACAGCAAGCGAACTACCATGTGCAGGCCTTTTGCCTGTTTTCCACTCGTATACATCGAATATGCCACGAAAAACAAAATAACCCCAAGCGCCCATGCCGTAATGTGCATATGTACCATATCAATCTCCTCCTCTTTTTTACAAACTTTTTCACTTTACATGATACCACGTTCATTTCTTTTGAGGAAATATTTAGCTTTTTCCTTACTTAAATGATATAATATTTAGAGTATTTACAAACTTCTTGTAAAAACAAAAGGGGGAACTAGCATGATTCAAACAAAAGACATTATCGAATTAACAGAAACATACGGAGCAACTAACTACCATCCACTTCCGATTGTAATTGCGAAAGCTGAAGGTGTTTGGGTAGAAGATCCAGAAGGCAACCGTTATATGGACATGCTCAGTGCATATTCTGCTGTAAACCAAGGTCATCGTCATCCAAAAATTATTCAAGCGCTTATTGACCAAGCAGGGCGTGTAACATTAACATCACGTGCATTCCACAGTGATCAATTAGGCCCTTGGTATGAAAAAGTTGCAAAATTAACTAATAAAGAAATGATTTTACCAATGAATACAGGTGCTGAAGCTGTCGAAACTGCTATCAAAACGGCAAGACGCTGGGCATATGATGTGAAAAAAGTAGAAGAAAATAAAGCTGAAATTATTGTGTGCGTAGATAACTTCCATGGCCGTACAATGGGCGCTGTATCTATGTCATCTAATGAAGAATATAAACGCGGATTTGGACCAATGCTTCCAGGTATTGTTGTGATTCCTTACGGCGACATCGAAGCATTAAAAGAAGCAATCACACCAAATACAGCCGCATTTATTTTAGAGCCAATCCAAGGCGAAGCTGGTATTAATATTCCACCAGCAGGTTTCTTAAAAGAAGCATACAATGTATGTAAAGAAGAAAATGTATTATTTATCGCAGATGAAATCCAAACAGGCTTAGGCCGTACTGGAAAATTATTTGCATGTGATTGGGACAATGTGATTCCTGACATGTACATCCTTGGAAAAGCGTTAGGCGGCGGTGTATTCCCAATTTCTTGCGTTGCTGCAAGCCGCGAAGTTTTAGGCGTATTTGAGCCAGGCTCTCACGGTTCTACATTCGGTGGTAATCCGCTAGCTTGTGCAGTTTCTCTTGCTTCTCTAGAGGTACTATTAGAAGAAAAATTAACTGAACGCTCTTTACAATTAGGCGAAAAGCTAGTAAATCAATTACGTGAAATTGACAATCCAATGATTACAGACGTGCGCGGAAGAGGATTATTTATCGGTATCGAATTAAATGAACCTGCACGCCCTTACTGTGAACAATTAAAAGCATCCGGTTTACTATGTAAAGAAACACATGAAAATGTAATCCGCATTGCTCCGCCTCTTGTTATTTCTGAAGAAGATTTACAATGGGCATTCGAAAAAATTAAAGAAGTATTATCTTAATAATAAAGAAGGTTGCCCGTTAAAAGGCAACCTTCTTTGTGCTATACAATGGTTCTAATTATATACAACAGACTAACTAAAATAGGAAACATGAGTAAAATACCGATGATACAGGATATCCAAACATGCTTCCATTTCCACCAGCCAACTACATTTCCTCTCCAAAACAAAAACAATGAAAATGGAATGACTAAAAAGAGAGCTGTACCGAGACCAGGTACATATCCTCTCTTCAAAATCGCACCAACAAGATGAACAATCCCATTCATAAAAATCATAGCCTGTGTAAACAGGATCACATATAACGTAACCTTCTTCAAAAACAGATTGTGTATTAATACCACCGCACACACAAAAACAGTTAGTATAAGTATCGCTAGGAAAAAATGCTTGGATTGTAGCATGTTCTCTTCCATTTGAACCGGGCGGAAATACTTTATTTCCGGAAAAAAATAATACTCCTCTGCATTATGCAATGCAAAAATAATGGGGATAAACCAGAAATACAGCGAACGCGTCGGATTATTTAACAGCATTACGAAGCGTTCCGACATTTTCTACAGTGATAGCAACCTCATCGCCAGCATGTAGAAATCGAGGTGGTTGAAATCCTTTTCCAACTCCGGCTGGTGTTCCGGTCGCAATAATATCACCTGGCTCTAACGTCATACCTTTACTTATAATTGAGATAATTTCTTCAATGGAAAACATCATATTTGCCGTTGTAGAAGATTGACGTACTTCCCCGTTCACCTTCGTTTCAATATGAAGCGCATTCGGATTATGAATCATTGAGTGGTGTACGATAGATGGTCCCATTGGACAAAATGTATCAAAACTTTTCCCAAGAAAAAATTGCTTATGCTTCTTTTGAATATCCCTGGCTGTCACATCATTTACAATCGTATAACCAAACACGTGATGCAAGGCTTCTTCTTTCGGAATTGCCTTTCCACGCTTTCCAATCACAATTGCAAGCTCACCTTCATAATCAAGCTCATTTGTCGCATGCGGATGACTATAAATTTGATCCCCCTCGCCAATTACAGTTGTCGGGGCCTTTGTAAAAATAATAATATTTTCTGGAATGGTTCCCTCTTTGTCCATTTCGATTACATGTTCATAATAGTTTTTCCCAACACAAAGAATATTTTTTCTTGGCCTTGGAATCGGAGCTAATAACTTAACTTCCGATAATGGATAATAAGCATCCTGGCAATGTTCTTTCGCCCATTCGACAATCTCAATTACTTTTGTAATAAAGGATTCTCCTCGGTCAATGCATTCTAACATCGTAATAGGAATCGTAACCTTTTCCTCTTTTTTCCGTTGCGCTTCTCTTACATGCAACACCGTTTGTGATGTTTCGTCTATAACACCAACAAACACTTTTTCATCTGTTTTTGCTGTCACAAACCGCACATTTCCACATCCCATCTTCAAATTCATACTGTAATTGTATTCGCACCTATTAACAAAAATCCTCCCGAAAATATTTTTAATTTACAATATTCTTTCTAATGTTCACATATTCGAAAAATTTTTTTGACAAAATATGTAGAATTCCTTCTTCTTTTAGCGAATACGTTTCTTTTTTATGGAAAGTTTGTATAATATGTACTACAGACACACCTAAAATTTATAAGGAGACGGAGCCGATTCTATGTTTGAGCAAGCAATTGAAAAAAAACGCGAAAAGATGAAATACTTGGCCAAACGATACGGAATGACATCTCAAAAAACGGTTAGTTGTAGTCAAGAGCTGGACAGGCTCTTAAATGTTATATTACTCATACAAATAGATGATATGCCAACTCAACATACAGACGTGCACTCCCAATGAGTGTGCGTTTTTTATTTAGAAAATAACAGACACATATTTGCACAAACGCCCATACAATAATAGAGTAAAACTCCCATCATAGACATTCGGATGAAAAAGGGACAAATACAAAAACTTTTAACATGAAAGGTGTTTTCTATGCCTGCAATGGTTGGACACGTTAATATTGTTAACGTCGGATCAAGTGGTGTATTTCACATTGGAGATGTTTTTGCCATTCGCCCCATTAGTTATTCCCGTGCATTTGCAGGAGCGGGTTCTTTTAATGTCGGAGAACAGGTAGCCATATACAATTACGAAAACATAACAAATGTAAACGATAATGATGTAATCGATCAACCAATCACTGCTACTTATTAAAGGAGGGAAAAAAATTGAAACTGTATGTACACCAAAGTATTATTATTAAAAACATAAGAATAGAGAACCTTACAACTTCAGCTGTCTTTCAAATTGGAAGCGCAGGTAGTATAAAAACATTATCAAAGTTCTCGAATACAGGTGGATTTACACAACCAACCCCTCCGCTAACAGCTCAGGGACAAATTATTTCTGTTTCCCCTCCCCCTCCTAGTTCTTCTTAACGGACTAATATCATAGACATATACCAATATACCCTCCAGATCAAAAAGGAGGCTTCTAGCAGTGAATCAAGATCTGTATACTTATTTACAACAATTACAACAAGTAATTCAACAACAACAAGAAAGAATAAATATTTTAGAAACAAAGCTAACGCAAATAACGGAGGAAATAGCAGAACTAAAACAGCGCCCATCTTCTTCAATTGGGAAAGTCGAATATAAATTTGATCAACTAAAAGTCGAAACTTTAAGTGGTACATTAAATATTGGTTTAAATCCTTTTACGAGCAAGGGCGAAATAATTGAAGACTTTGATGTGGAGACTGAAACATTAAAAGTAAATCCTGAAACTCAAGTAAATCCCGATTTTTATCAAGACATCATTCAAGAAATGCATCGCTATCTAGACGAAGAAGCGTATACCCGGATTCTTCATTTTGAGCAAGAAGAACGAACACCTCTTGATGATATGTACCGTCAAATGATGATTGATGATATAAAACAACAAATGGAACATCGTCTCCCGTACTATTTATCTCAAGTACAGCCGCATCCCGAAATTACATCGAATCCGCAGTATATGAAAGATGTCATTATTCGAGCAATGAAACAAGATATTGATAAAGCATTTCTTTCCTTTATTCAGCATATACCACGTAACTTCCGAAAGGAGTAAGTGCATATGAATTTTACTGTCATTAATCATGAAATCAAAGTCGGAAATATTCGATCTCTTGGGATATCTTCGTCTGCTTTATTCTTAGTCGGCGATGCAAACCTTATTATTTCATCTTCTATTTTAGATACACCGTTTGAATCGGTTACAGGCGGACCATTTGTACCACTCGTAACCGCTGTACCTACCACTCCTCGATAAGGAGGGCTCGTTTTGTTTCGACATATTTCCGTTGTTCATCAGTCCGATGTCATGACGCTAGGACTCAGTTCCGTTGTTCAAGTTGGTGATTCAAATCATGCAGAATTAAAAACTAGAGCGATTATCGTCCAGCGTGAAATTGCTAACTTTATTTCTAAAGAAGGAGACATGGAAGCATATAAAATATTTGTCGACGATAAAATTACAATTCCAACTCGTGTCAACGAAGTGCGAATGACAGTCATTAATACAAATCCCTTTATCGAGGTAGACTGCATTACCATTCAAAGTATGCTAAACGCCTCTTGTCTTCATATTGGATCTATTGATTACGTATTTGCAAACTCACGCATTTTACAAATTCGCCACTTTGTTACAAAAGAACCTTTTCACCAAGAACGCATATAGTACCATAAAAGGAATTTGAAGTAGGTGAAAACATGCCGTCTCTTGTCGGAAATTTAGTCGTTCAAAATAGTAACGGTTCTTTTAACTTAGGAGATTTCTATAATGTATCTCCAAAAGAAAATACGAAAGCTTACAACGGATCCGGTTCATCAAATGTTGCATTTGTTTTAAATACATTTAACGGTGTAAGTGGTACAAATACATTTGATTCCGATGTAGCTGATCAAGATCAAATCGGAACAGCATAGCGCGGAAAACAAAAAAACGGAGGGATTCCCTCCGTTTTCTCATTTTCCATCAATCTACTTGCAATACGTGACTACCATCAAAGAAATATAAATATGTTTCTTTTACAGATTGATGTAGACTTTTCTCTAACGCCTTGCGATAAAGGGCAAGCTGTGTTTTGTACCGTTCTTCTAATATTGGCCGCGCTTGTTCGAATCCACCTGGGAATCGCCCTTCAATTGTATCTGTTTTAAAATCAATTAAAACGATGCCATCTTCTTCCTCAATCATACAATCGATAACCCCTTGAACAAGGATAGATTCGTCTTGTTCATCTGTCCAATCTTGATATGCTTCATCTGCTGATAACATCATTGTAAACGGTACTTCGCGCTCTACATGCTTTGCAGCTAATAATCGTTTTCCGAGTTCTGTTTCAAAAAATGCAACAATTTTTTCCGGTGCTATTTCTTCTGCTTGTTCAAATGTTAACAGCTCTTTATTTACCATTTCCGCAATTTGTTCTTGAATTACTTCAATCGTTATTGCTTTCGCTAAGTTTACATGCTGCATAACCGTATGAACGGCCGTCCCGCGTTCTGCATACGTAAGTCCTTTTTTCTCCATAAAACGCGGACGCGTTTCAATTGGTGCACGAACTCGTTTAATAAACGACGTATCACTACCCTCTTGCGATTGGTAGTTTCGTTTAATTTCCGTAACAGATTGCTTGGCGCGGTGCGTTGCTGCATCTTCGAATCTGTACTGCCATGTTAACCTTTTATACACTTCCTCTTGCTTTTCACTGCAAAGAGAAACTGCTTTCTGCTCCCTGAGCGCTTCTAATAACTCTTGTTTTTCTTCTTTCATTGGCTCCGGTGCTTGCAACTCTGCCGCGTCAACCGCTTCTACTTTCCAGTTTGCATCATATTCGTATAAATCAGCTGGAATACTTCCTTGTCCCATCTGCAAAAGCATGTCGCTATCTTTATGTCTGCATAATGATGGTACAATCCAATCTAAATAACAAGTCGCCCCGGCACGTACATAATCCGGCAATAACCATTCGGTATGTTCGCGGGCATCTAACCATTTCTGGATTTCTTTTTCTTTATCTTTTACAGTTCCAATTAAAATGAGCTTTTCTTTCGCACGTGTTAACGCTACATATAAAACGCGCATTTCTTCGGCAATCAGCTCCATTTTCATTTTGCGCTTAATCGCAAGCTGCGATAATGTCGTATATTTAATACGCTTTTTCGGATCAATAAACTGCGAACCAAATCCGTAATCTTTATGCAGCAAGAAACGTTTCATTAAATCTTGTGTATTAAAACGTCTGCCAAGCCCTGCGACAAATACAACTGGAAACTCTAGTCCCTTACTTTTATGAATGGTCATAATGCGCACAACATCTTCTTGTTCACCAAGTGCACGTGCTGTTCCCATATCATCACCGCGTTCTAGTATCCGCTCAATAAAACGCAAGAAGCGGAATAAACCACGGAATGAAGTCGATTCATATTGACGAGCACGGTCATATAAGACGCGAAGGTTTGCCTGGCGCTGCTTACCAGCAGGAAGACCGCCCACAAAGTCATAATAACCTGTTTCACGATACACTTTCCAAATTAAATCAGATAGCGACTGCTGACGCGCAAATTCACGCCACTCTTGTAAATGCTCGTAAAACCATGATATTTTCTCATGCAACTCTTTCTCTTCCTCTAAAGGTGCGCCTTGCAAAAACGAGCGCATTACTTCATAAAAGGAGCCCTTTTTCCCATGAGAACGCAGCGTCGCCAGTTCTTCGTCTGTTAATCCAACAATTGGCGAACGAAGCACAGCTGCTAACGGAATATCTTGCGCTGGATTATCAATGACGCGAAACAGGTTCATCATTACATTCACTTCTGTCGCTTCAAAATAACCTGTCGCAAGCTCTGCATACACAGGAATACCTTGCTGTTTTAACTCTTCCATAATTTGCGGCGCCCACGGCATCGAGCGCAGTAAAATAACAAAATCACGATACGTAACAGGGCGCATGCCGTTTGTTTTTCGGTCATATATTTCATAACCAGAATCGACCATTGCTTTTATTCTTTGGGCAATGAGGCGCGCTTCTAATTGCGCCTTTTCTAATTCAACGCCTTCCTCTTCATCCGTTGCTTCGCTATCAGATTGATGGATAAACAGCAATTCTGCTGCTGTATCCGCCCCTTCCGGATAGCTCGCTCCAAGCTTTAACTCAGCGTCTTCATCATAATCAATTTCTCCGACAGCTTCGCCCATAATTTGTTTAAAAATATAGTTTGTCCCTGCGAGTACTTCATGACGACTGCGGAAGTTTTTCGCTAAATCAATTTTCATGCCACCATTGATGCCTTCAGATGTAAAACGTTTATATTTTCCTAAAAATAGTCCTGGCTCTGCTAAACGGAAGCGATAAATACTTTGCTTCACATCGCCGACCATAAATAAATTACCATCTTGCTCCGAATCTTTCGTTACAAGCTTAATAATCGATTCTTGCACAAAGTTTGTATCTTGATATTCATCAACAAGCACTTCTGTAAACTTTTGACGGTACTGCCACGCAACTGGTGATGGACGCAGTTCTCCCTCATTTGTACGCTCACTTAAAATTTGTAAGCAAAAATGCTCTAAATCTGTAAAATCAACCATCCCTTTATCGCGCTTAATCGCTTGGAACTGTTCTGTAAATACTTTTACAAGATTAACAAGCTTTTGCAGCACAGGGTGCATATCTTGAAAATCGCGTAAAAAACTTTCTGGACTGCGGCTAAATAATTCTTCATGCAGTTTCTTT
>Ga0102589_1004747_pt1 | contig 12481 bp, 6 predicted proteins | sample AraplaMF_Col_mLB_FD_76858 | JGI IMG/M metagenome (GOLD analysis project Ga0102589, IMG submission 76858) | Arabidopsis root microbial communities from the University of North Carolina, USA - plate scrape MF_Col_mLB | ecosystem: Host-associated > Plants > Roots > Endosphere | place: USA... | reverse complement strand
TTCTAAAATAAAATCATTTACATTAAAACCAGGTATAAACACAATCCAATCTCCAAATGGAGGAATGATTTATTTTTACAATAAACAACAAGGTGGTACCATTCGAACAACAGTCACAACTGGTGGAACGACTACTCCTCTCTTTGAACTAGGTAAGCATACAAAACAAGATTTAATAGACATGCTGAACCAATATCCAAATGCACATGCAGTGGAGCTAAAAGGAGAACGTGTATTAATTACGGCCAGCCCTGCACGTGTTAAGAAATATTTGCTAGGTTCTAATACAGATCCTGTACAACTCTTAAAAAAGATGGATGAAGCTACCCGAATTCAAGACAAAGTAGCTGGATTATCCGAAGAACAAGCAGACAAGCATTATATTCATTACGTAGAAGAAAATCATTCACCAGATTATTATATGTATGCGACTTCTTATCGAACTGCATATGTAGGAGATGCAATTCAATACGTGTTAGATATTAATAAATTTATAAAAGATGGTTGGGGTCCTTGGCATGAGGCAGGGCATTTGAGACAGCAATCACCTTGGAAGTTTTATAATATGACAGAAGTACAAAATAATATTTACAGCATTTCTGTAGAAAAGGCGTTTAATCAACCATCCAATTTAGAGAAAAGTGGAATTTATCCGAAAGCGTTTCAATATCTAGAACAAACGAATAAAAATTATGACGAAATTAGTGATGTTTTTGTTAAGCTTGTTATGCTCTGGCAACTACAATTAGCATATGGAGAAGACTTCTATCCTAAGCTGCATCAATTGTATAGAGATATGCCTTCTAATGAACTTCCACAAACTGGTGAAAATAAAAAACAATTATTTATGATCTCAGCATCAAAAGTAGCCAAACAAAATTTGATGCCTTTCTTTGAGAAGTGGGGATTACGTCCAAATAATGATACCATTCAAAAAGTGGCTGCATTAGGCTATCCGATTTTAACAGCAGAGATTTGGAAGGGGACGGATTCTAATCCGATTAAACCAGATGTGCCTAATACAAATAATATTTTAGAAGGAAAACAGTTTGCATGGTCAATGAAAGGGATTAGTGATTTCGAGTTTGCTAAAATCAATTTCAATAAGTCGGCTGAAGAAATGCAAGTGGACTTAAAAGCAGGCGTACCGCATCATTATTTTAATGAAACATATGCGAGTATAAAAGTACAAAATGCATCAGGCAAAGTAGTATACAATAAAGACATTTATGGAAATAAACAACAAAATGCTGAATCGCAAAAAGTTCCAGTTAAAGTAGGAGATTATATTGAGTTAACACATCTAGAAGGTGTGCATAGAGCTACTTTAACAAATGTAGATAATAGTAAACAAGAAAGCTTTGGAAAAAAAGCAATGTACGAAGTTACAAAAGAAGGTCTGAAGAAAGTAGAAAAAATGCCAGAAACAACGGTTTTAGACGGAAATCAATTTAGTTGGTCTTTAAAAGGATATAGTGATAGAGAAATTACAAAAGTAAATTATAATAGGGTAACAGAAAAAATGCAGGTGGATTTAGAAGCAGGCGTACCACATTCTTATTTTAATAATACGTATGCGAGTATCAAAGTACAGAATTCATCCGGTAGTGTTGTGTACAATAAGGAAATAGTAGGAAATAGACAGCAAACTGCTGAAAGCCAAACTGTGCCAGTCAAAGTGGGAGATTATATCGAGTTTACCCATATAGAAGGGGAAGCAGTAAATGAAAAGACACGGGCTACACTTACTAACCTTGAGAATAATAAACAAGAATATATAGGCAAAAAAAGAATCTATCAAGTTACTTCAACGGGATTAAACAAAATAGATTAACATGAAAAACATTCAAATTTTTAGTTAGATGCTTAATAGTCGTTCATTATGAACGGCTATTTGGCATTTATTTAATATAAAGTGAAATTAATTTTAAAAATATGTTTGAGGACTGAATGATGTTTAGGTGCTATAGATTTGAGAAAAAAGAAACAGAATAATAAGGTATTTGTTGATAAAGACCCTCTCTTGTTACAATATTTTACATATTTAGTATGATATATATGAGTGCTATATATTAAGGGAGGAATGGGAATGAAGAGGTTCATAACTCATGCAAATGGTAATAAGATCTTTAAAAAGTTAGTTTTAATGGTGTTACCAATGGTTCTAATGATAATGATGATAACCCCATCAAATGATGCATTGGCAGCCAACCAATCAAATGCAAGTTCACTAAAAGGTGTGAGTCTATTTAATGGAAGCTGGACTGTTGCTATACAAGCTGCAAATTTACAATATGTGTCTGCTGAGCCATCGGGAAATGTAGTAGCAAATCGTAGTGCAGTTAATGAATGGGAGAAATTTGAATTAATTCCGACTGGGGAATTATATACGTTTGCTTTAAAAGCGAAAAGTAATGGAAAGTACGTTTCGTTTGAGCCAAATGGTAGAGTAGTAGCAGATCGTACATCAATTGGGGCATGGGAAAAATTTATCTTATATAATGGTGGAGACAATAGGATATATGTATTACAAGCGCTAAGTAATGGTAGATTTATATCAGCAAATGGCGGTAGAGATTTAACAGCTAATAGTTATGTAGCTGGAAGCTGGGAAAGATTTGTTATTGTGTACTTCTAAATTTGGAAGTGTTATATTTCTAAATGATAATGACATGTTTAGTTAATAATAATGCATAATAAAATAAAGGATTAAGTACTTAAGACAAGTGTATATTTAGGTGCAAAAAGGACTACAAGTAATTGTCAGTCCTTTTTGTATGTTAAATAAGTAACTGCTGTAGATGTAATAAGAAGAAAAAGAACCCTATAGGGTTCTTTTTCAAGGCATATTAACTGTAAGGAGAATCATGAAATGCTACTTCAAATCTTTATTAGGGGAAAGATTTTGAAAAAGCTTAACATACATCTATTTTTACATAAATGTAAGATATAGTAAATCTATAATGCTTATACTTACTATTATTAATATTCAATTAAAATGGTTAACACTATGTGTATAGTGTTAATAGGTGTTTAGTGCAGTATACATTTAGAAATCTAATAATAGCCCCAAGTTGGTTATATATGTCCAATCTTAGATTTCATGTGCCAAAAAAGCCTATAGATATATGATTTCAAAGCCTAACTAACATGTAAACGATTTTAATTGAAATTGGGTGTGTATGAACTCTTATAAGTAAAATAAAAGTAAATAAAATAAACAAAGACCCTGTAAACATACAGGGGTAAGGGAACGCATAGTTTCTTAAAATCATAATAGCATATATTTTTTGTATAGCTATAAGAAGATTTTGACAAATGTAAGAACAAGATTAAAGATTTTTAAGAAATATAGTGCCGGAAAATAGATTTAAAATTCAGCTATTAACAGAAACAGAAACCCTCGTTAGCTTAATCAAATTATCTTTAAATATAAGATGTATATTAAACTTTTTCAAAAATGAATTTCTGTTCTTTTAAAAATCAGTACAAAACACAAAATCTATAAATTTATCCCTATGTAATATAAAAATAAAACTAAAAACGAAGTGCAACTTATATGTAATGTAGAAAAGAGGGGAAAAAAGTTATGGAGAATGACAATAAAGTATTTTGGAAAACAGATTGTCTTATTTTGAGAAGGTTTAGTACGGATGAAACTAACTACTTTCATTTTTATCGTTCTAATCCAGAAGTGACTAAATTTTAGTCATGGGTTAATTATCAATATCATGAGGCTAAAATGTTTGTAAATGAACAACTTAATAATAATCCTAATCAACCAGGAACTTGGTTCCAGTTCGCAATTGCTTTGGCTGAAAATAACAAAATAATTGGAGATTGTGCACTTCACACGCGTTTAAATGAGCCTCGCATCGTAGAAATTAGATTTACTCTTTCTCCAGAATATCAGGGGAAAGGTTATGCAACTGAAGCTGTTTGCACCTTATTGAATTACATATTTCATTCATTATGGAAACATAAATTGATTGCATTTTCGGATGTTCGAAATAACAAGTCTATTTCTGTGCTGGAACGTGTGGGGATGAGGAGAGAAGGTCATTTATTTCAGAATTACATGCTAAAAGGGCAGTGGATTGATGAATATCAATATTCAATATTAAAGTCTGAATGGAAGGACGCGACATAATTATCAAATTTAAAAATAGAGTATGTTGGGTGTAAATTAAAATACTATAAAAACAACGGCATATAAAAAGATCCTAGTGTGTACTAGGATCTTTTTATATGTTATCACTTTACTGCATCTTGTGGTAATAACCATGTTTTACAACTTGCCTTGTTTCGTCTATAGCATGTGTTTCAGCAATTCCAGCAATATCAACTACAATCGTGTTCTGTAAGATATTTACTACATAACCTGTTAATTGTAAGGAGGAATTATTACGATAGGGAAATTGTACGTAAGAACCAATTGTAACATTATTCTTTGTCTCCATATGATACACCTCATTGATACTAGTTTTCTTCTTGTGAAGATTCTTTCATCATATAATACACGAATGAAGATAAAATACAAGGGAGAAGAGGGAGAATAAATAGAAAAAAGCACCCTCGATCAAGGTTGTTATAAATAGTTATCACTTTATGAAAACATTGAGAACACAGGTATTTGTAAAACTTACTTATTTTATAAATACTTAAATAATCATACAATACGAAGCTGAAATTAATAGAAAGAAATAATATTATCGAATGGCATATTATTTTAGTTTTAGGTATAGTATAACTGACCAAATGAGCACATCGGTCAGTGAGTACTGGATTAAAACTTATAAAATTATACTCACTAGGTTTATGGAAAGGATTACACAAACAATGGTTTTGATATTTTACAATTGACGAATGAACGGAAGTAATTTGAGCTTTGAGGAAATGACAGAGTTTGACTTCTTAAAAATGATCTGAATCCTATAAACAGGGGGAAAATCCAGTAGTTTCTGTGTGTGGTTTATTAACAATAATTTCATGGTGTTTAAATGGTAAAGTGAAGACGTATTAGGAGGAAATATTTTTGTAGTAGATTTTGAAATGTAATGGCGACATGATGGGTATTTTATAAGTTTCTGAAGAGTGTTAAATATTCAATGCAGCGACAGTTCTAGGTTTAGCATGTTTTGCAGTTAGATTTTGGGAGAATCTATTGGAAATTTACATTTAGATAAACGTTTTTACATTAGCATCAGAGCCAAAAGAAGTGTAAACCTCTATGCTGGGGGAAAGTAGTCTAAACAAAAAAGATTTTAATTTAACCAATTATTCTTATAGGAATTTATATATTTGTGGTTGGTAAAGAAGAATTTAATAGTGCAGCTCATAATTAGATTCTAGTTATAACAGTAGATACACATACCGTTTAGCTTGTTAATACCCTCTAATTTAGTATAGGAAGTTATAGTTTGAGAGAAGTTACATAATAGGTGCGACACAAAGAATATAGAATCTGATGTAATTATGAAAAGACAAAAAGAGAAAAATGTGTGAAATGAGGAATTGAAATGGTAAGTGCAAAAAAGAAAAATGTAAATAAATTGAAAAAATTTTCGCAAGCAATATTGATTATTATTGGAGCATTTATAACTGCGTATGGATTAGAGGCTGTACTAATTCCTAATAATGTCTCAGATGGTGGTGTAACAGGTATAAGTATCGTTAGCTCTCAGCTATTTGGGTTACCATTAGGTCTTTTAATTGGATTTATTAATATCCCATTTGTTTGGCTAGGTTATAAACAAATTGGTAGAGGATTTGCAATTTATTCAGTTATTGGTATTATATCACTTGCAATAGGTACTGTGGTCATGCATAATGTGCCTACAATTATTGAAGGAGATACATTGTTAGTTACTGTTGTTGGTGGTGTTATTATCGGCTTTGGTATGGGGTTGGCTCTTCGTAATGGCGGAGCGTTAGATGGCATTGATATGCTAGCGGTATTGTTGTCTAGAAGATTACCGTTTGGTACAAGTGATCTAATCTTGTTTTTAAATATGTTTGTATTTATTTTTGTGTCAACTGTGTTTGGTCTTCAAGGTGGAATTTTATCAGCGATAGCTTACTTTATTGCTTCTAAAGTAATTCATATTATTGAAGTTGGATTAAGTGGTTCTAAAACATTTAAAATTGTTACAAAAGAACCTAAATTAATGATAGATGCAATCTGGGAACGTCTCGGAAGAAGTGCAATCTATAACGAAATTTATGGAGGCTCTTCGAAAGAAGCTTATAAAGAAGTTAGCTGTGTTATCAGTCGTTTAGAAGAAAATAAAATGAAAGAACTTATTCATGAAATTGATGAAAATGCCTTTGTAACTGTATATGATGTTGCGGAAGTAAAAGGTGGAAACTTTAAAAAGCATGATATCCATTAAGAGTAATAACCAAGTTAAATATTCTATATAAAGTTGATTATTGAAAAAGATGAAAACCCTCATCACATATAGATAGAAATCTGATACGTAATAAAGGGGACAACAGTAAGGCATAAGGGCAGTATTTTTTTGCTTTTTAATAATAAATCATTATTTCTTGTAGCTTTTTATGGATATGATATCTGATAATAATTAGTTATTGATATAGAAAAGAAAGAGATTTGAAATAATCTAAAGGGATAAGTAATAAAATTCCATTGTTATTAGTATAGGATATTTAAACTAAAAATGATTTATTAAAGCCACATTAAACGAAAACATTATGCACAAATATGCTGATATGTATCTATTCTATCAAGGTATATAAAACCAAAACCAAGATATTCGTACGACCTCAAAAAGCCGAAATTCCTTCACTTAGGAATTTCGGCTTTGATGCTATGTCATGGAGTTGCAATTGGAATGGAATCTGGCATATATACTGCACCAGAATTATAAGTTCTTCAGTTCCTTAAATTAGAAACTTGTACTTGATTACCGTAGTTGAATTGTTGCCCTTTTAAAAGAACCGAAAAATTTTTCTTTGAGTTAGCGTCTTTTACATAATAATTATTGAGGAAAGGAAATTCGACTGAGAAAAGCTGTCAAATAAAAGAATAGGCTAATCTAATTTCTAATGGTCCCAGTATCTTTTATTTTGACGTGTGTCTTTACATTTATTTTAGCCTCTGCTAACGCTTGCAACCAATCTCCTTTTACTTTTTTCCACTCATTATATTGAAAGGCTCTAGCATATAGGGATAATCCGATTGGATCAATTTTGTTCTGCTGTATTTCATTTATTATATTTTGTAAATTATTATTAATTTCTTTTTGAATAGTCCTTTTTAAACTATTTATATTTTTTTTATTATCATAGTGACCCTTAATTAAATTCGCATTGGTTTTTTCTATTAAAGCTACATTAGCATATATATCGAGATCAAATACAAATTTTCCGTTTTGAAAATTAACATCTACCTTTCTTGTCGCGTTCTGTACGAAGATAGAAGTGTTTATTTTTTTGTTGGACTTTTTAGGGGGAAGCGCAAGGTGTAGTATCATTCGCCCGCTACTTTTTTGCTTATTTATAAGATTGAAAAATTTAACATCTTTTTTAGGAATTTGAGTTAAATATTTCCCTTTTCGATTTAAAAATGCAATTCCTACTGTGTCGATTTCATTCTTTGTTTTTTTGATAATTGGAACAGTTTGCGTCATTCCTTCTTCATTTTGTTCTCTCATTAATTGTTGAATTGTAGAAGAGACGGATTGGTTATTTTGAATTGACGATTCGATTACACCATTTATATAAGATGAAAGTGATGGTTTACTAGGCTTCTGAATTTTAAAAACTTCTTCTGCAGGTCCATCTACAAGTACTACTTTAGCATTAATGGTAGCGTAAGGATCACGGTAAGAAGAATCAAGCTCCTGCAACCAATTTGCTTCTTGCGCTAATTTTTTCCCAATTAAAATGATTTCAGCCTTGGAAGCTGTCATAAAGCCCGTTAACTTCGTATCTATCTTACTGAATCCAGTATATACAGTTGATGCTTGTGTCCAATGTTCTATAGTACTTTTGGGCTGTTTATGATGAAAGAGTGGTATACTTGTTCCAACTTTTATGTCTCCATTAGGGGTTCTATCCAAGCCAATTAACAGTATTAATGAAACCTTCTCAAGAGGAATTCTTTGACTGCAACCAATTATATATATACAACAAATCACAATCCATATCCATTTTCGAATCAAAGTTGTTTCCTCCTAGTAATCCAAGTGAAAAGAATACTGTAAGCGAAAAATAAAATTGGTAATAGAATAAAGAAAACGACATTTAAGATGTCCATAAGAGAATATATAAACAAATATTGATCCACATCGGGATTTAGGAAAATAAATAGGCCAACTATAAATAACATAAAAGCAAGCAGCGCCCAATTGCGGGCGTTTTTTTGAAGTGAAATGGTCACAGATTTAAAACTGAAAAATAAATATGGATATATTGTAGTGGAAAATACAATTAAATAGTAAGCGATATATATAATTTCTAATCGTTCCATGAAAGAAAAACGAACCCCTTTTAACAGATGAAATACTGGCCAGATTACGTCTTTTATCCCCTCCGGACTAAAGTATATATAAGAAAGAATAGTCACATATAGATAGAAAAACATGGTTCCAGTATTCGCAATTAGTAGTCCTTTTATGGCTTTTTGTTTTTTTTGTAAGAACGGGTATATATAATATGTAAGTTCTAAGCCAGCATAAGGAGTAATGGTTTCTTTTGTTGCCTTTAGAATAGGGTATAATCCATCTTTAAAAATAGGTAATAGGTGTAAAGGGTTGTAGTTAGTCTGTAGTGAAAAAAGAAGAAATAGTGGCATCCAAGTAGTGAAGAAGAAAACAAGCATAGAATAACTAGTAAGAGCCCTTAACCCACTTAGGGCCAAAATAATAAATGGTAATAGTAATAATATGGTGATTTGATAAGCAGGAGTGGAAGGGAATATCCACACTTTAACAATATCAGTTGCCTTTAATAAAGTATTAAAGCCAGCAAAAAATAGATAAAAGGCATATAAAAGAAAAAGAATAGTCCCTATCCATTTACCAAAGTACGTTTTTAGGATTTGTGAGAAATTTTTGTTGGGATTTTTTTGTAACATTAATACAATAAATACGCCGATTATAGAAGTAGTTATCCAACCAAGAATGATAGAAATCCAGCCATCTGTGCCAGCCGTAGTAGCAAGTGGGCTTGGCATGATTAACATACCTGATGCAAGTTGCAGTGAATGAATGAAAATAATAAATTCGAATAAAGTTATGTTTTGGAATTTAAGATTCCCCATGCGAACCACCTTCTTTTTTCTTTTTTTGTTTCGGCTGTCCTGTACTTGAGCGGGTGGTGATCATAGAAATAGGAAATCTTACAAAAGAATCTTTTAATTCTTGAAGCCGAAACGGCGCGATTGGCAATCCGTATGGTGAACCATAGGAGGTAAGTGAAACAAAATGAGCGAATAAGAGCATTAATCCACTAACGATACCTACAATCCCATAAAAGTATGCCAATAACATCATTGGGAAACGAATAAGGCGTATAGAACTTGATAAATCATAATTAGAAACAATAAATGATGCAATGGCTGTAATAGATACGATAATAACCATAACGTTACTCACAAGACCTGCTTGAACAGCCGCCTGTCCAATTACAATCCCTCCAACAATTCCTATGGTTTGTCCAATGGGTTGCGGTAAGCGAATACCAGCTTCACGTAGCATTTCTAGTGTGATTTCCATTATAAAAGCTTCTAATAAGGGAGAGAAAGGGACTTTGACTCTAGACGTTGCAATAGAAGTGTATAAATCTATAGGAATGATTTCAAAATGAAAAGAAACTATAGCAATATAAAATGCCGGTAAAAAAATAGCTATAATAAATCCTGCAAATCGTAATAAGCGAAAAAATGAAGCAATGAGCCAATGAATATTATAATCATCTGGAGTTTGAAAGAATCCAATTAAATTCATTGGAACAATCATTGCACCAGGGGATCTATCCATTAACACTGCTACTTTTCCATCGAGTATATGATTTGAAATGGCATCTGGGCGTTCGCTTAAATAAGCTTGTGGGAAAGGAGTCCAATTTTGATCTTTTGTATAATTAGATAGTTCTCCAATACTCAATACCCCATCCGTTTTAATTCTACAGATTCTAGTTTCTATTTCTTGGACTACATCTGCGGTTGCTACATCACCTAAGTAAATTAAATAAACTACTGAAGTGGCTCGTTCTCCAATCGTCAGCTTTTTGATCTTTAACTCTGTTGAAGGAAGATATCGACGAATTAAGCCTATATTTTTTGTGGCATTCTCAATAAATCCATCATGTGAGCCTTTAATAGTAACTTCTGAAATGGGTTCTTGAATTGCTCTTTCTGCCCAGCCTTTTGTATTTATTAGAAGTGACCGCTTTTCTCCTTCCATAAATAGAACACATTGACCCTCAAGTAATCCTTCTTTAATTTCATTCCATGTAAATACTATTTTGGTATGAGTTGCAATAATATTAGAATTAAATATTTGACTGTCTTCATTTACTTCTTGTAGTAATGGTGTAACAACATTGCTTTTTAAAGCGACACCATCTGTAAGGCCTTCAAAATAATATAGTAAAATATTCGTGGTTGTTTTTAATTGCAAAGGATGTTCGATTAAATCTGCACTAATATCAAAGATATTATTTAATGTATTTTTAAGTTCTTTTAAGTTACTTGTTTGGATGTTTTTAATGTTTTTATCTGTTTTAGTTTCTAAGGTCTCTTCATTTAAGGACAAAATTGACACCTCTTTAATATATAGCGATTAGTTGTATTTATTATTTTTAGTTGAGGGAATTTTATTCACAAATTTAAACAAATTGGGAACGGAAATTAATAATTGAGAACAAAAAAGTAGAGGTGATTAGTGGGGAAATCTAGGTATCAAGATAGAATTGAAATTTGAATGATTAAAATAAAAAAGAACCCTTGATAGGCTCTTTTTCATAGTTGGTAAATATGTTGTCAACAACAGAGGATAATTAAGGTAGTAATTTAGATGTCTTTAAGTTAATCAGCTAAATTTTGTAGGAAGAATGGTTTTTCATACCTTAATGCTCGATTAAAAAGGACATTACATTTATTTGGGTGTTCTAGTGTATTTGAACTTTGCATGCTAACAAATTTTGTTTAGGGACAAAAATGATTTTTCTGAATTAACAGAAAAAAATGCGCAAAATTCCTATTGGTTATTTTGGTAGGTATCAAATATTTCTTTGGCCTTATTTTCTTGATGTTACCGTACATTTATATGTTTCTATGGGAAAGAATTACTTTTATTTTTATTACCCTCTATTGTTTGATTAAGATGGTAACATGAAATTAAAACGTTTACAACCAGAAAATAAAGAAAAAATCTTAAAATACGACTTTTTTCGACAATTTTTCTACGTTAATATCTAATATTTTTATAGGAAAAGGTGGAGGAAAACGTACCCTTTTCCTATAAGATGTTTTGTAGGAATTAGATATAACTAAAGTAATAATAGCCTAAAATTAAAATGAAATTCCATGAATTTGAGCCCAAAGTTATGAAAACCATTGATAACGTTATAATTGAATTTTTAAACCGTAAGAGTTTTAAAAGAAAGGTCAAACTTTAGTCCACTTTGCGTTTCTTCCTTTTGTAACTAGCTTAATATGGCCAAATAATTGCAAGGAATTTAAAGCCTTACTAATTGTACTCTCTGCAATGTCTGGATATCTGTTACGAATACTTTCCTTAGTAAAGGGTTGTTTTTGTTTAAGTATAAAATCCTGAATTCTCTCAACTTTAGTATGTTTACATATAGAATCTAGAACGGTGTTATGCAGATCTTTGTAAGCCTCTAATATAATAGTTAAAAACGTTTTTAACCAAAAGCTACTATTGTGTTCCTCGCAGTACCAATTTACCGAAGATTTATAAATCGAATTGTAATATTCAGATTCATTTTTCTTAATATACTTATCCAAACATACATATTTTACAAATGTATGTCCACTCTTAATTAGCAGCAACTGCATTAACATAAATGCTAGCCTGCCATTACCTTGATTGAAAGGGACTATGCAATAAAAATTTAATATAAAACGAGCTATTAATAAAAGCGAATGTAGCCCCTTACTAGTATTTAATGAGTTGTATTGATCACATAATTGCTCCATAAACTGTGGAATGAGTTCATGTGGAAGAATGCGGTAACTATTCAAGTGCATTCCATGCTCAGGAATACCTGGAATAATAAAAGATTTTTCACGCCATTTGGCACTGTCAGAGGTAATGTAATGAATTAGTTGAAAATGTAATTCCTGTATAGTTGCTGGATTAATTGATAAAGTACAGGAGTTTTTATGTACAAAAGAAAGTGTTTGATAATAACAAAAAATAGCATCTTCCGAAATATTTTGAGGTACTATATCATCTAAAATAAGTTCTTTTAATCTTTTATTAGGAAC
>Ga0102589_1004744_pt1 | contig 12489 bp, 8 predicted proteins | sample AraplaMF_Col_mLB_FD_76858 | JGI IMG/M metagenome (GOLD analysis project Ga0102589, IMG submission 76858) | Arabidopsis root microbial communities from the University of North Carolina, USA - plate scrape MF_Col_mLB | ecosystem: Host-associated > Plants > Roots > Endosphere | place: USA... | reverse complement strand
AATAAACGGCGGAATTATTTACTTCTAAATAATTTTCATGCGCTATATTCGCATTAGGTTCAATCACTGGTGTATGTGTTATTGTATTAACTGTTTCTTCATTACGAAACTCTTGGGCTATAAAGACATCTATTGTCTCATGAATTTTTACTTTGTAAGTATCTATGTTTTTGAATATATCTAAAGCTGAAATGCCCTTTCCTTGTTGCTGCTTCACCCACTGTACAAGCATTGAGAATGATGGAGAAAGGTATTCTGAAGTTACAATTTTACTATTATCTGCTTCAACGTCTACATAGTAAGAATTCCATTTATGCCACAATTGCTCGTTCTGTTTATAAAGGGGTTCTGTTATTGATAATGCATCTCTAAACAATTGTAGAACGTCTTCCATATATATTTTGCTCCTTACATAAATTTAATAAATGTTATCTAAACGTGAAAATACTTAGCTATATGATGTCCCTTTCTAAATAACAAGAAAGGTAATTAGAATATTCTATTTTAAATTTTCTACGTTACACCTTTACAGGGTCTTAGTATTCATACCTATCCCTGTAAATGATTATACAAGACCAATTTAATTTGTAAAATCCAAATACAACTTAATTCCAAGGCTAATGTAATATCCTAACTTTTTTCATAGGTCCTTCTTCTATTAGTCTTGTTTTTCATAAACGTGAAAATCTGTAGCTATATCATTGCCCATTTAACTGCACAAAAATGTTAAAAAAGAGGGCTAAAGCTTGATATAAAAGGGGTTCTTTTGTAATTCCAATATGGAACATGAAAATTTCGAGCTATATGATGTCCCTTTTGAATAATGAAAATGTTCTATAACTCCTTTGATATTATACATTCACTACCTTTTGTTCGCATTTTCAACTATTTATATAATATGAAAATCTGTAGCGGTATGATGTCCTTCTTTCATACAAAGATGAAAAGGTCTTAGTTATATGATGTCCCTTTTACTATTTAAAATTTCGAGATTGAATCCTTTAATATCAACGCTTAAAGACTATTCTATGAATAATTTCATATCTAAAAACATGAAAACTCATAGCTATATGATGTCCCTTTTGAATGACGTGAATGTTCTATAAACCCTTTGACATCATACATTCACTGCCTTTTGTTCGTATTTTCGGCTATTTATATAACATGAAAACCTGTAGCGGTATGATGTCCCTTTTTTTATAAAAAGATGAAAAGGATTTAGCTATATGATGTCCCTTATAAAATTTGGAATTTTGAGTTCAAACGCTTTAATACCAACGTTTAAAGGCTATTCTATAAATAATTTTATATCTGAAAACATGAAAACTTACAGCTATATGATGTCCCTTTCGTATTTATAAAAGAACCTCATAAACATTGTTATATCAATGTTTATGAGGTTCTTTCTAATGATTTATCGATGTTCTAGAAAGATGAAAATCTGTAGCGGTATGATGTCCATAAAAAAAAATCGATAAATCTTCAAATCCCTTGATACACAAGGGATTAACGTGCATTTCATCTTTTCATTTTTTCTCTTAAAGGGGCATATTTCATTAAATTTCGATTTGATATAATCATAATTGGTATATTTTATAGTGTTTTGGCATATATTTTTGGATTTATATGTAGGAGGTGAAAAAGATGGGACAATCATTTATTATTCGTAATCAACGTAGTCTAAATGGACAAGATACAAATGCAGTTCTAGTAACATTGAAGTCTTGGCAGAAACTTGTTGAAGCTTTTGAAGAAAAATACTACAGCTATAAAGATACATACCTTGAGGATATTCTGGATCATATGACATATGAAGAACGCATTGCTGATGTAGATGGCTTTGTGGCCCAGGCGAAACCATCTTTTTCACGTCGTACACTATCTGCTATTTCAGAAACAATGGGACGAAAACATAAATTATATGGCATTACAAATGCAGATTTAGAAGTCTTCTTATATCTACACAAGAAATGTTACACGAATGGGATCATTCCAAATGTAACAGTACATATGATGTGGGAAGATTACAAGCAATATAAAGAGGAATTTGCTTATATACAACATTCTCAATTCTATATTGCATTAAAGAAATTAAGTTTACATAACATTATTACAATAGAAAATGAATTAGATGGTCGCTATACCATTAAGTTAACTCATTTTATGAATGAAGAAACTGAAAAGGTAAATTCCTATGTGTATATTAGCCCGGTCGTTTTTACTAAGGCTTTTTTTGAGATGTCAGTTGCGGCCAAAAAGCTATTCCTGGACATTGCTATGCAACAGCACAGCGAAACGACGCTTAAACGTTCCTTAGATAAACAGGATGAAAGAGGAAATACAACTCATTTTGGCGGAATGTACCGCTTTTTACATAAGAAATACCCACATCAAATCCGTGCGGTTATGACAGAATTAACAACTGCATTGCCATGTACAGGGACTCCCCTATTCAAAATTTGCAAGTTGCAAAAAGGAAGTAAAAATAAAAAAAGATATACGACTTTATATCTATCCTTACATACAGATTTCTTATGTACAAAAGAAGCTGGGGAAATACAGTATCGTGATCCATTTCCTCCAAAGGTTACGTATGCACGGAAAGCTCGTTTTATTGAATCTGTGCTACAAGAACTGAATATCGGTGAATTTGCACAAGACATGAATAAATTTATTCATGTACTTAAGTATACTTGTCATCGACAAATTCGAAGTGTCATTCGCAGCTTACGTGACATGATAGATCGTAATGAAGAATATCCAAGTAAGTTAGTATATACACTGAAGAAACTATTAAACCAAACGTCACAATATCAAATTCTTGATATGGCAGCTAAGGAAGGTATTTACCCTCTTATTACACAACATGTTTCAAAAGAACAAAAGGAACAAGCTGTATTTGATTTTGGATTGCATTTCTCTATGTACTCTCTTCGAAACATCAAAAAGTTGTTCCGTAAAACATATGAGTTACTAAAATCCAAATTCGCTGTACCAGTTACAGAGGAATCGTATCACCGTAACTATTTAAAATATCAAGAAGAAACATTGTTTAGAAAATACGCCTATGAACAAGGTGCAAATCTAAATGCTTATATAGCTTTAGAAATAGAAATACGTGAACTTCTAAAAACAAGGGGACATAAAGATCGCTTTATTCCGAGTGATGTTCGCGAATTGTTCATTGAAAAGATAGATAGATTACCTAAAGAAACACTTCGCGTTATTGAAGTGCCGAATGAGCTCAATTTGATTACATTTATTCGTGCATTTGAACAATTAGTACGCGCTGGTATTCAAGTAACAACAGCTGAACAAGTACTTGAAGTAATAGAAACCAATTAAAAATACTCCGCTCTCTATTTTTGAAAAAAATATAAATAGAGGGCTATTCGTGTTGGTTCCATTATTTAAAAACCCTACACTGATTTCTCCTTATAGACACCTTTACTCGATTCTATTCATAATAGAGTCTTTTTTTATACATTCCTATACAAAACTGTACTGCAATTAACTAATTTTCCACATCTATGTTTAAATAAGCACATTATTTTTATCTAAAATACATTCAAATACCTACAAAAAATCATAAGAAAAACATTAAATTTCGTGGGTATGTAGATAAATAAAATCTAATGTGAATAATATTATGTAATTATTATTGAAATAAAGGGGTTTTAGTACTTCACCTATCAAAAATCATCAATATTTATGTGAGTTATGTGACAAATTCTAATTATGTTGATTAGTTAACCTATATTGTGAATGTTTTGTGAGTAAATATTAAGAAATTGTGGACATACGGTGGATAAATTGAAAATTTATTACTTGAATAAATATATTTAACAATGCATCAATTTGTTTCATTTTTTATGTAGAAATACATGATATTATTTATGATTATTTGTAGGTTTTATACCGTACTAATAGCTAATTTTCTGCTGTTAGATTTTGCTGTTTATGATTTTTTACGCTATAGCATGCTCAAATCCCTTGTTATAGTAGAAATAAAACCCTATTTGCTCTTCCTATATAAGTTTTATCTTTATATTTTAAATATATATAAGATATATATTTATATAAGATTTTATTAATTAATAAAAATATGATTAATATGTAGCTTTTGAATAAAGTTTAATTATTTCCTATCTATGTTGCCCCACAATCGGGCGAGATTGTGGGGGATTATTGCTTAAACCTTATTAAGCACCCGTTAGCTTAATAAGGTTTTTATATTAAAAATATTTTGTATTTAATTTCCACAAACAGCCAATATATTGATAAAAATTAAATTTTTTTGGAGAAAGCTGGTTAGAGAAGGTATCCCACCTTATCATAACTCAGCGATAGGTGCATAGATGAAAAAAATCCTGAATGTATTAGGCATGTCGAATGTCGATATAGTGCTCACCCCAGAACCCATTTAGGCTAATTGTAGAATGAAAAAAATAATATAAATAAAAAACACACAGAGTCCGCGTGTTTTCTTCTTATTCCAATCCTCTTCCTTCCTACGGAACGATCGCCTTACACTCCCTAGCAGGAAATTGAATAGGCTGAAGAAGTTCAGTTTTAATGTTGTAGAAAAGTTGATAATGGATTTCATCATTTTCACTGGAGGGTTCATGAGGACCATTTCCCCAATCATCAGTTTGCCCCCATTGTTCGACTACAACAGCGAGTGCATCATTGCCAGAACACGAGTCTTCATCGGATCCCGTTAAATCGATAATAATTTCTTGGTTAAGATCGGTAATATCTACAGTAACCTTTTCTAACCAAGTTAGATCAAAATCTTTCGGCCCAAACAAATTACTTTCAACCCAAGGCTGATCTTTAATTAAATCTTGTTGTAGGGTAACTTTATTTCTCCTCCAAACCTTAAATGACCATGTACTTTCAAGGTGAGGATCTGAGCATATTTCATCGCTAACATTGAAAACGTGCATCTTCTTAAATTCCACAGTACATCTTCGTAACACTCCTGAAGGAGGATTAAAGCTAGTTAAACAATTATCCACTTTAACAAGTTTACTGGTTCTATTAATGATAGCACATTGTATTGGTGATATTTTGGTGCCATTAACTACGCCGTGCATTAAGAAATCTTGTCTTTTATCATGTCCATTAACTGGATCGAATGTAATAGTCGGATCATTCGGATCATAAACACCTTGCGGGTCAGGATTAGTAGAAACGAAATTGCCGCTACCGATAGGTTCCTCACGAACAAATAAATGATGTCCGATTTCATGAGCTAAAAGCTCGCCCGAAGCTTGTTGAGTCATAAAGATTAAAGGACGCGGGGTAGCGCTAAGGAAATACATAGAAAATGCGGCTGCATTTTGAAATCTTTGACCCATAATATAGTATACTGCAATTTCTGTATCATCACATCCAGGTCGGTAAACTGTACTGTCCTGAAGTGAATGCACAACTTGTCCTGGAATCTGGTCGGTCTTAATTAGCTCTGGATTAAAAATAAGGTCTCCTGGATTATTCTCTGTAAGTTCTTGAATTGTGCTGGCAAACACTTCTATTTTGCACTGGGTACACCATATATCAGAGGCTCTTATCACCTGTTTTTTAATTTTGTCGTCTAGAGATGGATCACGAGTAAGACCCGGAAGAATATATATATGAAGACTTACAAATTTCCGTTTTTCCGTAACTTCAGTAAAATCTTTTGGTTGAGGAGGATCCCAAAAGTTTTTCATTGTCATAATTCTCGCCTCCGTAAGATAAGAATAATTTTATCTTAGTTAGAGTTTCCACCACCGACAAATGTATGCTACCTAATGTTTCCAACAAAAAAATATAAGGTCTCTAAGCATCCTTAGCACTGTGCATCATAAAGCAAAATCTTGCTTGCTTATTTTCATTTGGTTGCCTAATCAGGCTTGTTTGATAATTATTCAAGTAAACTGCACCGTTAGTTTAAGTAAAAACACTCACAACATCTTCGCCCTTACTAATTTTCTTTAAACGTGTTTCTCAACAATCTGACCCGATTGTTGAATAAAGAAATACTCTACAAAACGGATCTTTTTATCGAACTTTATTATAAACCTATATAATAAACATTCATTCTTTTCTAAACAATTAAACTTTAATGGGGTATTTTTAAAATCGACTGTTTTAGTAGATACTACAGTCTATTTATTATTTATGCTCATCTTGTAACCTTATCCGTTTACCCCTTGCTTATTAGTTCGATGTAATTTTTCAACATAGCTTGCGGATTCTAGATAATTCACGTGTTCCACAATAGATTTAATTTCTTGTAACTGTACATTACTTAATTTCTGTGGTTTTGTTAATTCTTGTTTGAAAAAATCTTGAAGTTGGCCTGCTGTAGTGAACCGAGCAACTTTGTTTTCTTTGGCTAATTCAACTAGTCCATTAGTATTATCTTGATTTGGATAACCAAAATAAACCACAGGTGTGACATAGGGAACTTTCCATTGTACTTGGGCATTTAAATATTCATTTAATGTGACGGCAGTTCTAGAAGCTTGGTCAGTTGGTTCTCCATATGAACGTACTTGAATAGTATTTACTAATTTTCCTGTTTCATCGGATGATTGTGAGGGTATAAATACAAGAGTTTGAGAGCTTTTTTTACTATTTGGAACCATATCAAGTAAAAATGAAAAATCTTTTGCGAGTGTTTTTGTTAACCCGTGGACAATCTTGCCCCGCCAATACTTTGTTTCTACAACATAAATACCTACTGGTAATAAGATAAGATGGTCAATTTGTCGAGTTCTCATTTTTCCATTATACGTAAAAGGGATGAACACATTGGGGATAATATACATATCTGTTTCAGACAATGTCCCATTGGAAACCCAAGTTTTCTTTAATTCACTTAAAATTTGGTGTGTAATAATCTCACCTGTGTTTCGTGAATATTTCTGTATGTCCTCAATGTAATTATTTAGTTCATTCATACTTTCTTGCATTTCTGCTACTTTAGTTGCATGCTCCTTTTGTGTTTGTTTAAAAACTTCTTTATATGCTATTTCTAAGTTTTGATTCTTTTGATTGAAATTATGTTCTATATCGTTCTTTTGTTGTTCAAAATTATTTAGTATCTGAGCCTTTTCATTTTGATAGTCTTGCAATACAATCTGTTTTTCTGCTTGTAACATCTTAGTCTTTTTATAAAAGAAATATGCGATACCACCTAATATTAAAATGAAAATACTACAGACAAAATATCCCATCGAACTTCCTCCTTTATGTATATTGAAATATAAAAGTATTTTAGATATGCATACTCCTATGCAAAAGGGAACCATGTATCTAATGAACTAATCTGTAATTTACAATATTATGTAATGATTTGAATTACAATAGTTAAATTCTGAATTTTCTACATTTAAGTCCGGTATTTATATCATTCACAAAAAAATCCCTGGACAAATTCAAAAATTGCGGTACTCATCATAGTCATTTAATGTAGTTGGAATTTGGAAAGGAAGGTGAAAGTAATGAGTCAATATCAGATGTTATATAGTACACCTTATCTATATTCATCAAAAATGCTTAGACAAATGTACAAAGAAACTAAAAAAGAAGAGAATATTTGTGCGATACAAGAGCATATGCAACGACATGAAGTTTATTTAGACCGACAGTACCGAGGATATTATTATTTAAGTCAAAAAATTGAAGAGGATCTATATGGTGATGAACATGCTGTAAGTTGGAATGAGTTATTAGATGATTACCAACTATACAGGGATCGTAAAGGGAACTTATCTATTAAACCGAAGGGATGGGACTAAAGTGACGATCATTGGAGAGCTAGGGGTAGTTTATGCTGTTACGGGTGCTTCAGTTTTAGGGATTAAGTTACTAAAAAAGAAAGGCCTTTACCTTCCAGATTGGTTGCTACGTGCGGGTCTCAAATGCTTATTAATTGGGAGTATTTGGTATGTGCTAATGGATATACTAGATGCGTTTCTACGTTAGTATCACATGTGGTAGTTGAAAAATAGGATAACAGTGCACCTATTAGATGTATTTCTTCCCTTCCATACAAGCTCAACTACCTAAAGGAGGTATGGAGGATATGATGTCACTTTTATTGATTCCAGCAACCTTTATAACAGTAGCTTACTTTTATCAAAGTAAAGGAATGAGTGATAAGAAAAAAATTGCAACGTTTTTTGAAATTGCAAAGATATGTGTTCAACATAAAGGTGAATTACAATACCCTATTTTTATAAAAGAAATAGAAGATGACATAAGTATGAATTATGTTTACAAGTTACCGCTCGGCGTACCTAGTCAACTTATCAAAAAGTTAGCTGAAGTATTAGAAGAAGGACTATATAAACCTGTTAAAATATCGTTTCATCAAAGAGAGCTTCATATTCGAGTATTTAAGCAACGAATACCTGAAATGTGGAATTGGTCTAAGGAGCTGTTAAAAGAGCACACATGGAAAGTTATGATGGGGAAAGCATTAGATAAACACGTGTATCATGATTTCGAGAAAACACCGCATATGTGTGTAAGTGGAATGACTCGTTTTGGAAAGACAGTATTCTTAAAAAATGTGATGACTAGTTTAATTTTGCAACAATCTCAACACGTGAATTTTTTTATTATCGATTTGAAGGAAGGGCTAGAATTTAGTCCTTACAAAGAGCTATCCCAAGTAGTAGAAGTAGCTGAAAACCCGGAACAGGCGTTAGAGATGTTGGTGAGAGTACGTGAAAAGATGGTAAAACAGATTGAGATGATGAAAAAGTCCTATTTTACCAATGTTATAGACACATCAATTAGAAAGCGTTGCTTCATCATAGTAGATGAAGGAGCGAATCTTTGTCCGACACAAGGTTTACCTAAAAAACAACGGGATTTATTATTTATGTGCCAGGAGATGTTATCTGAAATCGCAAGAATCGGAGGTGGTTTAGGATTCCGGCTTATATTTTGTACTCAATATCCAACCTCTGACACATTGCCAAGGCAAATCAAACAAAATGCTGATGCAAAGCTAGGTTTTCGATTACCAACAGTGGTTGCTTCACAAGTTGCTTTGGATGAACCAGGTCTTGAAGAGCTGCCTTCCCTTCCAGGAAGAGCATTATTTAAGACTGATCGCACAGAAGAAATTCAGGTACCTTATTTAAAGGATATGGACATGTGGGAATTACTGAAGCAATACAAGGTGGTGAAACAAAATGAGGCATCAAACACTCAAACAGAAAGCGAGACAAATCGAGATTTTATCCACTTTGAGTAAGTTAGATTTTGCAACCAGGAGACAATTGCAAGCCATCCACTGCCTAGGAAGTATTCGAAATGCAAATCGTGTACTAAAGGATCTGACTCCGTATTGTCATATTACTAAAATAGCTCGTGAGCATGTATATTATTTAAATAAAAAAGGACGTGATTTATTAGGAATTACAAGAGAAGTAAAGAAAAGTAGTCAATTACAGCACATATTAATGAGAAACGAAAGCTGGATGTGGCTTGGATTTCCAGAATGGAAAACAGAAAGATCTATAGAGCTTTCAATCAATGGTCAACGGTATCAAATTATTCCTGACGCAACGTATTTTGAAGATAATGTTCCCCATTTCGTTGAAATAGATCGTATGCAACATATGAAGGCAAACGAACATAAAATACAGTTATATGGCCATATAACAGATATTTACAAAAGACAGAATGCTATTGTTCCAGTGATTATCTTTTTTACACTGTCAGACTATCGGCAATCTAAATTAGAGCAATACGCTGTAAAACAAAATGTGTTTATGAGAACTTTTGTAATGAATGATATTTTTTAATTAAAACCAAAAATCGCTGTAATCAACATTTTTATTTGTAAGTTTCTTTAATGTGGAAAGAATTAGTTTGCCATTTTTAAATGAAGGATGAAAAGCATTACCTTTACACAAACGACTAATTGTTGCTTTACTTAATCCACTAGCCTCTGAAACTTCTTTTTGTGTTAGATGATGACGATCTAAAAACTTAGCGAATTTACTTCTTGGTTTTCCTAAATCAAACCAGTTCATAGTATTCACCTCAATTAATTCATTTTTATAACTATCTTGTCCAAAAGTTCAAGTTTTTAAAACAACTTAAATAATTGGAATTTAGCACAACTTATTGCATAGAATAATATAAAGAAAATCTAAAAAAATATGTAATAATTTTGTGGAATCTAGCATTCATAGTAATAGCTACAAGTTGCTGATACACTATCCTAATGGCAACTTGTTGCAAAGGGTATTCCTATAAAATAAAAAGCTAAAACCCCTTGGTATATAAGGGGTTTTAGCTTTTTATAAATTGAAGGCTAGAATATTATGTTTTGTTCAATGAAAATTAAGCTAGTCGAAATTTTGCTATTTTTTATTTTTTTTGTTTTCGTTGATACTTTTGTAATTCTTTTAATAGCTGTTGGCGCTCTGTTTCTATATCCTTCTCTGAATGTTGTTGTGTTTCAAATGCATTTGGGTATTCATTTTTTTGCTTATGTAGCCATTCTGGAATCATCTCTTGTCTATTTGTTTTCTTGTTCTTTTGTTTAGATTTAGGGATTAAATCTAATAATTTTTTCTCTTGTTTTCTTCGAAGTTCAAGATCTGTTATCTTATTTTCTATGGATGTAATTAAGTAATTTTCATAATTTGGTACAGTACCTTTTTTATAGTTATTAATACATTTTTTTAATACAGAATCAAATGATCTCTTTTGTATTTTACCTTTAAAAATATCTCGAACTTTATTGGTAATCCATAAAATGTCGTCATCAGATAAAGATGGTGTATATACAGCATTCGTTTGTGTAGCATTCCTATTTTTTGAATTTTGAATGTTTTTTGTATCTGAATGTAAAACATTCGGTATATCTTCATCATCAATATTTGTTATTTTTTCTTTTGTAGATATTTCTTTTGTAGATGTACCGACAGTACTGTACTGAGAGTACTGTCGGTACATTAGTAATTTTTTTTAGAACTTTCGACTGATGTACGTTTAGTACATCAGTTAAATCATGAGAAATATCAAGGGTTCCACCATTCATTAAGCTCAAAGATTTGACGGAAGATCCCGAATTTATTAGTTCCGATATAGATTCTAGAAGAAACTCGGAAAGTTCTTCGGAAATGAATGGAATATCTGAAACATTATAAAAAGATTGTTTTTTTCCATCTATGTAACAATTAAAACCAATTATATAGTTTTTACTTGCAAGTTCTTTCCAAGCTGCATCTACATTTTTTCTACTAAACTTTTTATATAATTGTGTTTTATAAATTATCCAATCACTTGGTAAACTCATAAGGTGAGAAAGGAGCCCAATTGCTCGTAAATCAATTAAGTCATTTTGTAATGGATTATTGTGTATCTGAGCATATTGATTTGTGTGACGTCTTTTAATTATATTACTCACGATGTTCCCTCTCCTTTTAAAGACAAAAAGAAAAAGCATTTTTTCTATTTTTAGTTATAGGAAACTACACCTCTTGAAAATTCGCTTTGAAAAATGTACACTATATTTAATAAATTCATAAAACGAGATTTATAAGAAGTTTTCTTAATTCATTGGGAGTTGTTCTATACCGGACGAAGTATGAAACAACTTCTTTTTCTTTTGTCTTATTACTGTTAATCGTTATAGATTAATTAATCAATAAATAAAAAATAAAGATGTTATCCATAATTATCATGTGAAAAATACCTAATAAATAATTGCAAAAAAATTACGCAAACGTTTTCTGTATTATCTTACCACGTCGGTAAAATTATGGATGCAATATGCAATATGCAAATTTGCATATTGCATCCGCAATTTTACATTGTAAAGAAATATCGCAGTAATTTCTTTACAATGTGTACTGTGAAAGAGAGTTTAAGTATTTTGATAAGGAAATATAATTAGTTTCATGCATATAATTTCACGTACTACATTAAGAGTAAACCCCAATATATATGATATTAGGGACTTTATAATATCAGTCAATAATATCCATATTAATTGTTTCCATATCCTAATTAGAGGGGGATTATTAAAGACTAAAATAAAAATAGCCCTTTTTTAGGGCTATTTAAGAATCAAATATTACTTAATACTACCTATTAAGGGGTCCGGTGCAAGTAATCTCCTAACCTTGGACATACTGATAGTATTACTCTAGAAAAAGGTGTGTGATCGATATGGAAAAGGAAAATTTGTTCAAATGGAAGCATTATCAGCCGGAACTAATCTTATTAACAGTAAGATGGTACCTACGGTACAATTTGAGCTTCCGTAACCTGGTGGAAATGATGGAGGAACGAGGCTTATCCATGGCTCACACAACGATTATGCGATGGGTTCATCAATATGGACCTCAATTAGAAGAGAAAGTACGACATCATCTTAAAACAACAAATGATTCATGGAGAGTCGATGAAACTTATATTAAAGTGAAAGGGCAATGGATGTATTTATATCGTGCCGTTGATTCA
>Ga0102589_1004743_pt1 | contig 12490 bp, 9 predicted proteins | sample AraplaMF_Col_mLB_FD_76858 | JGI IMG/M metagenome (GOLD analysis project Ga0102589, IMG submission 76858) | Arabidopsis root microbial communities from the University of North Carolina, USA - plate scrape MF_Col_mLB | ecosystem: Host-associated > Plants > Roots > Endosphere | place: USA... | reverse complement strand
TCCGAGGTATTTTAGTTACGACCGTTCAAAAATACGAGCATCATGAGCCGGAAATCGAAAAAACCTTCTTTTGGCGTGATGAAGGAATATACTATGCCATTCAATTCTATAGCGAAGACCATACCTTGGAAGAAGGGCTTCCTCGGAATCGTAGAACAATTTTGCAACACGAACTGGAGATAATTTTGAAATCTTTTAAATATCCGCAACACATTCAACATGTCAGTTACGATGGGGAGGGAAATTCATTCCCGATTTATGATGAGAAGGATTTGCAGGTGGCGGAAAAGCTTCTGGGCTTTAAAGTGAAATTCCCACTTACTCTCTCGAATAACAAACTGAAGCTTACAAATTCGCGAATGCTCCAGGCAGGAGATCAAAACACCGGTTACTCCTTCAGGCATACTGCGGATACAGTATGGAATTTTTACCATTCAGCAGACGATTCCCAAGCAAATTATTTCGGGGTTTATCAAAGCAAGTTACCATTAATGAATGGTTCACAGTTGACTTTGATCAAGGAACTGGATATGGACGGTATTGGTGTTTCCGTCTACAAGGACGACAGTTATGTTTATGGTGGCCCCTACTACAACAATGAGAAAATCATCTCTGAAACCTATTACATATGGAAGCAGCATGACATTTATTTTACTGCTTACTTTGACGATAATAAATTATCGAAAGAAAGACAGGAAGAATTGCTTAAAGCTTTCATACTCTCGCCTCAATAAGGGTGGAGATAAAATACACCCCCCAAATCAACGGGGGGGGGTGATTTATTCATCCGTTACAATATTTCGATATACCCTTCTGTTCCATGCACACGAATTCGTTGTCCATCTTTGATCAGCTTGGTGGCATCCTCCACTCCTACAACTGCAGGCAAGCCATATTCACGCGCGATAACGGCTCCATGGGTCATCAGTCCGCCAACTTCGGTGACGAGGCCTTTGATAGATAGAAACAATGGTGTCCAGCTAGGATCCGTAAAGGCGGTGACTAATATATCTCCATCTTCTAGATCAGCATCTTCCATGTTCAAGATGACACGTGCACGACCCTCTATAACACCTGAAGAAACAGGCAGACCTACAATAGCATTCGCGGGAAGATTTTCTCGTTTATACTCCCCTGCAATGATTTCACCATCAGACGTGATAACACGTGGAGGAGTTAGTTTTTCATAATAGTTGTACTCGTCTTTTCGTTTGCTGATGATGTGGTAATCCAGTTTATTTGTGCGTACAACCTCGTGAAGTTCCTCCAAAGTGAGATAAAAGATATCTTCTTTTTCATAAATGATGCCTGCTTGCACGAGTTGTTCAGCTTCTTTCAGTAAAGCCTGCTTATACACGAAGTAGCGATTAATCAAGCTGTACTTTGGATATTCGCGAAACCCGCTGAAATTCCGAATGAGATTGATCATTCGTTTTGTTTCTTTGGTTTTTTGTTCGCCATCCGGCAATTGCTTTAGGCGTTCTAATAACTCTTGTTCTTTTTTCATAGCTTCTTGTTGCCCTTGCTCAAACTTCTGCTTGCTCGCATTAGGCTCAAAGTTTTTGATGTTGCCGAGAATCATGGGAACAAGCGTAGTTGGTTTCTCACTCCAACGCGTTCTAGTTATATCAATTTCTCCGGCACATCGCATTCCATATTTGGCGAGATATGCATCGATAGCGTCTCGGGTTTCCTGCCCGCCTTCTAACTTAAGTAGTTCATCCAAGAAGTGATCCTCTTTTACATGTTCTAAATAATCTATGACTTCTGGATAAGGACGGATCACATCTGCAACATCCAATAACGCCAGACCCATTTCCGAAGTAATATTGCCCGGTACAGATTGAGAAAGTGTATCTGCTGCGTGCTTTTCACCTAACCACTCGTACATGGTTTCATTGATCCATGCTGCAGCATCCATTGCAACCAGAATGACATCTATAATTTGCGCATCAAATACAATCTTCTTTAATTGCTCGAGATCTTCATAAATAAAATCCAACAAATCCGATCCTGATTTTGTTTGGATATTTTGTTTCAACGCTTCGAGTGATTCTTGATTACGCTTAATCGAATCAGGAACGATAGACGGATTGTTTTCAATTTCACGCATTTTATCTGTGGTGCTTTTATACGGATTTGGTGCTGTGTTATCATCTGGCAGCATCTTTATAAAATCTCGCTCTAGAACGGTCATCAGTGCATCTTTGATAAGCGGATCGGATTTTCCTAGGTAATTTAATACATGGTCTCTGCTAGCGAGCATAGGTGTCACATCAACAAACAACCTGCCACCAGCTTTACTCATGGGTGCTGTAGTGGTTAACTGGAAAAAAGACAATCCCAGCGGTTTCATAGGATCGGTCATCATTTGTTGGTGACCGACAGATACATAAACGCGATTTTCCTGATCATTCGCTTCCGGAATCGGGTATAACGTCGTGATTGGCCGACTCTGGACAATGTAAAAGGTATCATCAACCTGACACCATTCGATATCTTGTGGGCAACCAAAATAGGCTTCGATCTGCCTTCCGATGCGTGCTAGTTGTAAAATTTGATGCTCAGTCAGGGTTTGAGTCTTTTGCAGGTCAGGATCGATCTGTTGTGTCTCTGTTCCGCCTTCTTTTCGTCCATAGACCGCCAATTTTTTGGCCGCGATCCTCTTATCGACGATTTCGCCTTCCTTTACTTTATAACTATCGGCAGAGACCAGGCCTGATACCAGTGCTTCACCAAGTCCAAAACTGGCATCGATGGATATCACCTTACGGTTAGAAGTGATCGGATCAGCGGTAAATAAAATCCCCGAAGCTTGTGGGAACACCATCCTTTGAATGATAACAGCTAAATAAACGTGACTGTGGTCGAATCCATTTTGCATACGGTAAATGACTGCACGATCCGTAAATAGGGAGGCCCAACATTTGCTGATATGCTGCAGGATGGCTTCTTTGCCGATAATATTTAAATAAGTATCTTGTTGGCCAGCAAAAGAGGCATATGGCAAATCTTCAGCAGTCGCACTGGAACGCACAGCATATGCATGTTCCTCGCCAAACTGGGAGAGATATTGAGTTACTGCTTGCACAACATCAGAAGGAATTTCTACTTCCAAAATGATTTCTCGAATCTTCCTGCTGATTTCACCAATTTGATCTCGATCCTCAATGTGTAGCATCGTCAGTCGATTGAGCAAAGCATGGTACGTTTCGTTTTGCTCCACTGCTTTTTGATATCCTACTGTTGTCACACAAAAGCCTTCTGGTACTTGGATTCCTTCCATTTTTGATAACTCCCCTACATTCAACCCTTTTCCGCCAACGAGCAATAGCTGATTATTTTTCATTTCCTGAAAACCGAGAACGAAAGAACTCATACCCTATCTCCCCTATCTATTCATTTGAGAATCAGCTCGGTACAACTGACCACATGCCGCATTAATGTCCGCTCCGAATTGAGTTCGGACCGTAACGTTCACACCGTACATTTTCAACGTCCGCACGAACGTTTCGATCCTCTCTGGATCAGTTGGCAAGTAGCACTGAGGCGTTACTTCTGTTGAATTGTAGGGAATGAGGTTCACGTGGTAGAGGTGTTCCCAAGCTCCCCTTCCCCTCAACAGCGCAGCAACCGCTTTTGCATGCTCCGCCGAATCGTTGAACCCTCGAAGTAAAATATATGCGATATACACCTTTCTTCCCGTATGTCGGATGTGGCGATCCAATGTATTCAGCACGCCGCGGAGCGGAAACCGCTTATTGATCGGCATCAATTCATTCCGTTGCTCGTCGAACGGCGAGTGCATCGAGAAGGTTAGATTGACCTGTGGAAACTCCCGCGTCAACCTCTCGATTCCTGGCAACAGGCCGATGGTGGAAATCGTAATTCTTCGATGTCCTAGACCGAAGAGATTTGGATTGGTCAAAATAGCCAGCGCATCGAATAGGTGCGGGTTGGCGAGCGCCTCCCCCATACCCATGAAGGACACGCTGTCCAAGGCGTGGCCGTTCAAGTGAAAGTGAAGCAATTGGTCGGTAATTTCGTCGGCGGTCAGATTTCGTTTCAGCCCGATGGTACCCGTGGCGCAAAAGCGGCACCCGAACCCGCAACCGCACTGCGTGGAAATACAATACGATTTCCATCCTCGTTTATAGGAAAGTCTTACGGCCTCTACGCGTTCGCCTCCATCAATGGCAAACAGTACCTTGCTGACCTGCTGCGACGTGAGTTCCTTTACCGGATTAACACTGGAGACGTTCGGGCCAAGCGTTCGGGCCAACTCTTCTCGTAAAAATTTCGGCAGTATGGTGATCCGTTCGTATTCAGCGATTTTTTGTTTGAAAATAGCGTCTATAATTTGCCCATACCGGTACGCGGGCTGCTTGAAATCGGACAGGATTTGTCCAATCGTTTCATATTTCGAGGTTGGTTTCATGTGCTCTCCTTACCGCCGGAGAAAATGCAATAAAGCGACTGTCATTCAGTGCTTTCATGCGTCTTTCACCAACTACGCAGGAAAAAACACAATGCATTTGCTGATAGAATCGCTACGTGCATCTGTCGATAAATTGGTATACCTCCGGCAACAGATTTATCTTTTTGTGAACCGAGTCAGCCGGTTGGAACCGGTCCACGTAATCATCTACAACCTCAACCTCAATGCTCATCGTTTTCATCCTCCTAGGGTGTGTTATATGTTCAGTTCCACAATTTTAGTTGCGATATGTTTGCAAAACTCGCTGTCGTGCTCCACAAAAAGGATAGTTGGCGCATGCTCCAGCAGCAGTTCTTCGATTTGCATCCTAGAAATGACATCGATAAAATTAAGCGGTTCGTCCCAAATATGCAAATGAGCGTGTTCGCAGAGGCTTTTCGCAATCAGTACCTTCTTCTTCTGACCGCCGCTATAAGAAGCAATGTCCTTTTCAAATTGCAAGCGTGAAAAATCGAGTTTTCTCAAAATCGCTTTGAACAAGCTTTCGTCAATTTCGCTGGATCTAGCGAATTCCGACAAATTGCCCTGCAACTGCGAGGTATCTTGTGAAACGTAGGAAATTTTCAACTGGCTCCCTTTTCGAAGCACACCAGAATAAGGAATATCTTCGCCGCAAATCAATTTGAGTAAACTGGATTTGCCAGAGCCGTTCGGACCGGAGAGCACGATTCTGTCCCCTTGCTCGATAGTAAAGCTGATATCGCTGCACACGTTCTTTTCTCCATAATGAATCGAAACGCGATCAAGCTCGACCAATTGGTGTTTATGATAAGTCATCTGCGCTATTTTCAGGCTTTCCGAGCTATCGACGTTTCTCAGAAGCTGTGATCTTTCCTCGATCGCAGAGTGCTGTCTTTGCTCGATCGATTTGGATCGCTTCATCATTTTGGCGGCCTTGTGACCGATGTATCCTTTGTCGACCTTGGAGCCGGAGTTGCGGGTGCCGTTTTTCGTTTTTTCTACTTCGTGCGACCAGTTGCTCGTTCGCTTGGCCGCTTCGGACAGCCTCTTAATGTCTTTCCTCAGTTTTTCGTTCTCAGCCAGTTCGAAATTGTCCTGTCTTTGTTTGTTCTCCCACCAGTCTGAGAAATTTCCATTCTGAATTTCGATATTGGTCTTATTGATCGAAATGATATGATCTACACAATTGTCGAGAAACGCCCTATCGTGTGACACCAACATAAAGCCGCTCTTCCCGTTCAAATAATCACTTACCAGCTTCCGAGCATGCAGATCCAGATGGTTGGTCGGCTCGTCGATAAGCAAAAAGCTGTCTTCCTTCAAAAACAGGACTGCCAGCATTACCTTCGTCTGTTCTCCGTTGGACAACGAGTCGAACGGTCGATACAACACATCTTCTGACAACTTCAGCAGCGAAAACTCGCGCATGAGCTGCCAGTGCTCGTAGTCGGGATAGATGTCAGCTACCACATCGAATGTATAATTTTCCTTGTGTTCAACGTGGAACGGGAAATACTCGAAGCTGACGTTAGAGGTAATCGTTCCGCTGTATTCATACTTGCCGAGCAGCAGATTGAGAAACGTAGTCTTGCCCCGGCCGTTCCTCCCCGTAAAGCCCAATTTCCAGTTGGTATCGATTTGTAAACTTACATGCTCAAAAATGTTGTCATAACTGCCGTCATAGGCAAATGTCAGATTCGTTACCTTGATCAATGACATTCCAGAAACCTCCTTGGTTCACAAATAAAAAAGAGCTGCAAGAAAGTTGACCTTTCTTGCAGCTCAAAAAAATAAAACAAATCCAACCCTACGCAGAGTCAGATAAGGATATATTTTGAGTGAAAAGAATAAGGTAACTTTCTTGCCAATAAAGAATAAAACAGCACAAATAGAACTTGTTTTATTCCTTAAACGTTAGCAAGAAATTCTACATTATCCTCTTCAACTCCTATCGTAAGTGATAGCGCAATAGTAACATACCAGATATTTCATTGCAATAACCCAGAGGAAACATTCATCTGCTTCAGTTCGATTACGGTCACGTCAAAAGCCATAGTTCGAGCCGAGCTCCGTCACTTCATAGTCCCCTTTCCGCTTTATGCTGCCCGGCCTTTTATGGAATTACAACCACTTTCTCTTTACAGGATGCACAATACTTCGCATACTGGATACACGTCTCCAATGAATCGTTCTCCTTCATCGGCCACCATCGGATCGCCCCTTCAGGCGCTTGGGAAGCGAAAAATTCTACTTCTTTGGGGATGCGGCCCACAACGATAACCTCGGTGTTCTTAAAGCCCGACTCCATCCCCCTTTGGAAGGTTTTCCTTAATTGAGTATGCTCCGTTTCCGGATGAGAGTAAGGAATCGGGAACAATATCGCAACTCGGGAAGTATCTTCATGAATGACATGAGCCGTTTTGCGGGCGGGATCGTGTACGGAGGTCTCCCATATGCGGCAGTATGGCAGATGCTCCGGCAGCTCCAGCTCGGTCAGTCTCGAATGAATTCTATCATGGTATACCCGTTCCAGTTCTCTGACCAAGATCTGAATCTGCTTATTTCTTAGAAAAGTGGTGTTGTTTCCTCTTTCGTTCCGATATTGGATATAGAGTAAATCGGGAACGGCCGCGAACTTGGAACAAAGAAACGTCCGAATCAGCATGTCGTAATCATCGGCCACCAGCAACTCATCGCGATGACCCCCGACCAGATGATAACAATCCCGGGACCATGCGCGGGGATGATTCGGCAGCCCGACCAAGTGGCGTACGGTATTGCCGTTGATCGTCGTATGTTTGTGTGCATTTTGCCAGCGGTTCATTTCACGCAGCCAAACCCGATAAAATACGCTGTATCCAAAACCGCAATCCCAACCGTACCAATGCGCATGAAGGTTCTCTGCGTATACCTCGGTGCAATCCCCGTAAACAAAGCCGCATTCGGGATTTTGCTGAAATGTTTTAACGATTTTCTCCAGGCAATCGGGCATCAGGTCGTCGTCATGATCCACCTCTACTAAGATTTCCCCTGTACAAAGGCCTGCGGCATACCTTTTAATCGCCCCAATATAGCCATTGCGGGAATCCTGGCGGTATCTGCGCACGCGAGGGTCTTTCAAAGGAAGCAGGTCATTCTTGTAAGTCTCCTCGTTATCTCCGGAATCGTCAACAATGACCCATTCCCAGTTCGGGTAAGTTTGATGTACAAGCGATCGATAAGGTCGTTGAATTCGGTCTTTTGACCTGTAGCTGGCCGTGAACACGGATATGAGAGGCGTATCGGAAGAAAAACGAGTCGGAGGAACGGCTTTGTTTTCGGGGAGAGGATCCGTCGCTCTGATCCAGCAGTAAAACAATTTATGTGATTCGAGTTCGTACGGCGAATGGAAGTGCAGCCAACGTTTTTTTTCCTGAATAGGCAGCGACCTAAGGGTTGTAAAAAATTTCCATTCATCTCCTATAGACACATAGACACGCGGCTTCCTGGGGCCTGCATCGACTAATGGATCATCAGGTCCATACATTTTTACGGTGATGTGGTTTTCTTCCAGCCCCAAGATTGGTTCTTTCAATCTATCTTTCGAAATCTTGTCTGCCAAAAACAGATGAACCGTCAATAAAGGAATGAAGTCCGATGACAAGAGTTGATTCCCCTTTCTCAAATGTCGAACACAAGCCGGGGCCCAAGTGTCGAGCCATTCTCTTCTTTCACATTACGCAGTGTATTCCGCTGTTCTCCTATTTGTCCACCCAAAAGCCTGATATGAACGCACAATTCCCTTGAGACCGAATAGTCTGAGAGATAGAAAACCTATCGAACAATGAGGGGAACAACTCTTTTTTAGAAAGGTGGAGTTATCTTGGAACATCCATTGGTTAGTGTCGTGATTCCCGCTTATAACCGTCCCCATACGTTAAAAATCTCCATCGACAGCGTACTTGAACAAACCTACCCGGATATCGAAATCGTCATTTGCGACGATAGCTCCAATAACGAAGTGCAACAAATGCTGGAAGCAGCTTATCTTCCCTCTTATCCCCAGATTAAATACCATAAAAACGAGAAAAACCTGTTTCTTGAAAACTGGCACAAATGCTTCGACTTGGCCTCGGGGGAATATATCAATTACTTGATGGATGATGACGTATTTCATAAAGAAAAGATCTCTAAAATGCTTTATTTTTTTAACGAATTCCAAGACATCACACTAGTTACGTCCTACCGTCAAACTATTAATGAATCAGGGAGCTTTCTTCCCCCTATCTCTGCAACGGTCAGACTCTACGAAGAGACAAGAGTGATGGATGGAAAAACGCTGGGGAACATCGCATTAACCCGTTGCTTAAATGTGATCGGCGAACCGACGACTGTCTTGTTTAAAAAAGAAGACCTAACCGAACCGTTTGGAGTATACCGAGGGAAGCAATACTCGCTGATCAACGATATGGCTGCCTGGTTATCTCTCTTGTCCAAAGGAAAAGCGGTTTATATTCCGGAAGCGCTCAGCTATTTTCGATTACATGCCAGCCAAAACAACAACGTGCTTGGCTTTAAAGCGTTCAGCGAATGGCTTGATATAACAATCGCCTCCAGAGAAGATGGGTTTCTGGAAACGGAGGAGTTGTATAAAACCGCCCTTCTTGCTTACCGCAGACGCGTGGAGGGATATCCGGAATTTGCAGCAGACATTCAGCGAATTGATACGATCTTGAATACAAAAGAATGAGGCCCTCGGAAATCGGAGCGCCAGGTACTCGCCGTTCCCCCCGTTCATGCGGTTCATACTCTAAAGTGTACACATTGAATGGGAATAGATTCCATCGAGAAGGTGTTGCCTCATGTATGAAATTCCGTTCTTGCGACCGAATTTAGTCAAAAAGGAGCGGTTGCTTTCTAATTTTGAAAAGATAGACGCAAGCCGGATTTACTCTAATTACGGACCCTTAAATCATTTGTTTGAAACGCGGGTGATTGCCCAAATGTTCGGCGACATCGGCGCAGCCGTGACGGTGCATAACGCTACTCTCGGGCTGATGCTGGCGATTTCGCAAAGCAAGCGGCCCCGGGGCAAATATGCGGTGATGCCTAGCTTCACTTTTGCAGCGACCCCTCTTGCCGCCGAGTGGTGCGGGCTTGAGCCATATTTCCTGGATATCGAACCGGACGATTGGCAAATGAACAGAGCGCAATTGCGGGAAACAGTCGAACGGCTGGGCGAGCAGATCGCGGTCGTCGTTCCTTACGCCACTTTCGGCTCGGCTATCGATTTATCCATTTATGATAATCTGCTGCAGGAAGGAATTCCGGTCGTCATCGATGCAGCTGCCAGCTTTGGAACCACCGTTGCGGAGGATGCCGCGCAATTTGGCAAAGGCTTCGGTGGAGCCGTGGTGTTCAGCTTTCACGCGACCAAAACGTTTGGCGTTGGAGAAGGCGGGCTGGTATATAGCGCAGATCAGGATCTCATTCAGCGAATTCGCCGGGCCGGAAACTTCGGCTTCTCCAGCTCAAGGGAATCTGTGATGTTAGGCTTAAACAGCAAAATATCCGAATATACCGCCGCTATCGCCTTGGCCACTCTTGAAGGGTTCCAGGTAGTACTGGAGAGAAGAAAAACGGTCATTGGCTATTATCACCATGAACTGCAGCAGCAGGATTTATTGCAGCGGGGATGGTCTGTCCAAAACATGCAAGGCAGGGTGCCCCTGCAATTTTTCTCTATGCTGAGCCCGAACCCTCCCGGCAACCAGGAAGTCATCCGGCGCTTAGCCGCCCATTCGATTGAAGCTCGGACTTACTTCTCCCCTGCATGTCATCAGCAGAAGCAGTTTCGGAGCTACCCCCATTCCGATCTTCAGGTGACGGAACGGATTGCGGATCGAATTATCAGTTTGCCCCTCTGGGAGGAAATGGATGAGTCCACCGTTGGGCGAATTGTGAAGGTGCTCGGAAGCATTACCGAGGAGAATGCCATATGAGAAAGATCATCATCTGGGGAGCGGGCGGACACGCCCGCGAGGTCAACTGGCTTTGCGAAGAGATGGGAGTGCAGGTGCTGGGGTTCCTGGACGAACGGCCTGAAATGAAGGGGCAACTGGTAAATGGAGTTCCCGTATTAGGAACGCTTGCCGATATCGAAGCGCTGCGGCATGAGATCGAGATTGTTTGTACTGGGGTTGGAGCCCCGGCATTAAAGAAGCAGTTCACTATCAATACCATCCGATTGGGATTCCGCATCGCAGACCCGCTTATCCATCCGCGTGTCCGCTTGTCGAGGAGAAATATTGTGGGGCAAGGCAGCATGATATGCGAAGGGGCCATTCTTACTGATAATATCCGGATCGGATGCCATGTGATCATCAATCGAAGCGCTAACATCAGTCATGATACGATCATTGACGATTATGTTACGATAGCCCCAGGTGTGAATCTAGCGGGTAATGTGACCGTAGGCGAAGGAGCCTACATCGGCATCGGCTCTTCGGTTCGGGAGAAATGCCGTATCGGCTGCTGGTCTATAATTGGTGGCGGAGCCTTTGTCAAAGACGATATCCCTGACTTTACTATGGCTGCTGGGGTGCCAGCCGTCATTAAGAAACGGCTTGATATGAATTAAGAAGGAGTAAAGTCCTTTAATTGACCATCTCAAATACCAGGATCCTTACTATTGTCCTTATTGCAATAATACGATTGTACGTGTTCACCCGTGGCCGGGATATTTACGATTTTCCCAAGTGCCAGTATGAAAATGTGGAACAAGCTGACCGCTATTTGTCCCGTGTGAACATGTTACCGAAGATTACAAAGCGATGAGCGAAATCTACCGCGTATTGAGACTGAATGGTTTGGCGGAAAAAACGGTTTAGAGAAAGCAAACCTGTACGGTTTGTCCGAGAAAGATACGCTGTATATCGGGATCATGCAGACTGTTTCTGCACCATGAACTGACTATCCGCGAATTGCTATGAGAAGCAAAAAGCCGGCTGCCGATGAGGAGAAGGCTTTTTTGCGCGTGAACGGGTGAAGTTTGTTACTTCTGCTTCTGGGAAGCCAAGTGATGGTAACAATAGTCCCTTTCCCGGCTGTGCTAGTTGACGTTCAACTTGCAACAAATGTGCGATGGATCGGCATTCCCTCCCGTTCCTCGCTTACCTTGTCAAGCTAGCGTTGCCGTATAGTATACAAACGTATCTCCCCCTATTTTTAGCAGATAGCAGTAAACATCCAGATCCCTGCGGTTTGTTGGCGGTATGTCGGTTCAACGTCCATCCCTCGCTCCCGGCAAGTTAAGCTTTTACGGACATTTCACAAATATACGGTATCACCTCTGCAAAAGCCGAGGCTCGCTGCGCATTTTCACATAATATATTAAAGGCTCCACTCTCTTAAGTTTTTTGAGAGTGGAGCTGCATTAATAGACGGAGGTGACATCCAGTTGGCCGAATCCTCATTTAGAGCTCGTGCGAGTACAGATCAAATTATTACAACATCAGGACCGTTCTTTTTAAACTTTCAAACCGTTGAGTATGATTTGAACGGCGAATACAACCCAGTAACTTCTACCTTCGTCGCCAGCGAGGGTGGCGTGTATACGATAAGCGTCAGCCTTATGCTTACGGCGGACCAATTCTTGGATTTCATCGCACTTGTACTGGAAGGACCTAATAACTCTGGTACAATCTTCAATCGAAATAGAGGGAGACCTGATCAGGCTTTTACAGTAAACCTCACCGTTCAAATGAATTTCGATCCGGGTGACAGTCTGAGGGTATTTCTTGTACCCAACGCCGGATTGGTTGGAGTCGTTGCCGATCCTATTTTTACTCATTTGGAGGCGGCACGGACAGATGGAGCAGTTGGGCCGATAGGACCTCAAGGACCACAAGGGATACAAGGGGCAACTGGCGCTCAAGGGCCTCAGGGTGATCAAGGACCGCGAGGAGCAACTGGCGCTCAAGGACCTCAGGGTGATCAAGGACCGCGAGGAGCAACTGGCGCTCAAGGGCCTCAGGGTGATCAAGGGCCTCA
>Ga0102589_1004742_pt1 | contig 12491 bp, 19 predicted proteins | sample AraplaMF_Col_mLB_FD_76858 | JGI IMG/M metagenome (GOLD analysis project Ga0102589, IMG submission 76858) | Arabidopsis root microbial communities from the University of North Carolina, USA - plate scrape MF_Col_mLB | ecosystem: Host-associated > Plants > Roots > Endosphere | place: USA... | reverse complement strand
ACCAACGATTGAAAAATTACCGGCGATTTCAATTGACCATTTAGGACTATCCAAAGAAGGCTTACCTCATTTATTGCGACTCGTAGAAAAAGGTGTACGAGTAAAGGCGACAGGTTTTGGTCGAGTAGAGCTCGATGTAGAACATGCGTTGAAATCTATTTTTGCTGTCAGTCCCGAAGCGTTAATGTTCGGTACAGACTTGCCGTCCACACGAGCAAAAAGACCTTTTGCTTATGCAGATATTGAGCTGATTCAAGATTTGTTTGATTCAAACTCAGCAGAAAAAATTCTTTATCAAAACGCAATGAATTTTTATTTTAGGTGAGTTTTTGGATAGAGATGCTGTTTTTCTGCATTTCTTATGAAATTTTAGAAACCGCTAATTGCCTTTCACATCGATTGTGAAAGGTTTTTATTATGCGCTTTGAGAGCAATCGTGATGGACAACTAAATGCCTAATGCTTCTGATAGTTAAATAGGAAACATTGTTTTTTTAAAAGATTGAAAAATTGACAACAGGTATAGAACTATAACTAGACTAAACCCTATTGTCAAAAGTCTGTAAAGATTAAGGAAGCAATTATTTAATCGAGCCAGTTAGTTTAAACTCTGTGCATTCTTATTTTCTTTCATAATATCTTCTTTCTTTACGTTTGCGATAAATACACCTACTAAAGTAATCAAACCACCTGTAATGGCAGAAAAATGTGGCACTTCACCAAGCCAGATCCATGCGATAAAAAATGCAAAAACAGAGGTTAAATAAAGTGTACTCGTTGCTTCAGCTGCCCCTGTTCGTGATGTAACATAGGCTAGCATAAAATAGGGAATGATTGTTGGGAAAATGCCAAGATACAAAGTGACGAATGTTGCATTAATCGGGGCATTCATAATGGCTTCACCTAGGCCAGGGGAGAATAGTAACATAAAAATAGTACCTGACCAAATTGCGTACATCGTGAAGGGAAGAGCCCCATATTTTTCTAGATAACGACGTTGAAAAACAAAGTAAATACTTTCTGAAAGGGATGCTACTAATACGATGATAATCCCAGTATTAAAAGCAAAACTTTCAGTTGAACCTCCTACCGAAATGAATGCTACACCACAAAAACCAACAAGTGAACCAAGCCATCCCCACAACCCAAGCTTCTCACGAAAAAAGAATACAGCTAACAAAGCGGTGAATATTGGGGTTGTTGAAACAAGTAAGCTTGCAACGCCAGCACTTATCGTTTGCTCTCCATAATTAAGTGCTACTTGATACACAGTGAATCCTAAAAAGCCAAGTAATAAAATAGTGGGAATATCTTTTAGCGCAGGTAAAGGAGTTTTAGTAATAACGGCTATGATGATTAATACGAATGAACCGATTAATAATCGTAAAAGTGATATATGTTCAGGTGAATAAGCCGTCAATGCAACTCGGATTCCTGGAAAAGCAGATGCCCATAAAATGATCATTAGGAAATGAGCAGAAACAATTTTTAAATCTAATCTTTTTAACATGAATACACCTCGTTTTACTTTCTCAATCCAACCAATAAAATTCTTGTTTTCAATATTAATAGGATTTTGGTAAAATTTCTCCAACAGGTTAAATTAATAAAATCCAACCAGTTCGTTAAAGGGAGTACAAATGAAAAAGCCAAAATACCAATTAATTATTGATTTTATAAAAGCAAAAATTGCGAAAGGGGAGTGGGCGATCGGCAGTCCTATACCAAGTCAACGTAATCTTGCTAAACAGTTTGAGGTTAATCGGAGTACTGTCATTACAGCTTTAGAGGAGCTAATGGCAGAAGGACTCATTGAAGGTAAAGCAGGGAAGGAAACTGTCGTCACCAATAATACTTGGACTTTGATGGGGGCAAAATCCTCGACGAACTGGAATGAAAATGTCGCTTTAGGCATTCATAAACCTAGTGTTTCTATGGTTCAGAAAATAAACAAAGCGGAATCGAATACGAATCTTATACAATTAAGTAAAGGCGAATTATCACCAGAGATGTTCCCTTTAGAAGAGATGAAATCCGTTGTTCAGAAGGTTTCGAATCAATTAACTACTTTCGGTTATGAAGAGCCAAAAGGAAATATTAAATTACGCCAAGCCATTAGTGACTATTTAAAAGTAAGAGGAATCGAAGCGTCTCCGTCGTCTATCATTATCGTTTCTGGTGCGCTCCAAGCTTTACATCTAATTTCGATTGGACTCCTAAAAAGAGGTTCAACGGTATTGTTAGAAATACCGTCCTACCTTTACTCGTTGACTGTTTTTGAGTCTGCTGGGATGGAGTTGCAAGGATTAACGATGGACAATGAGGGGATTATCATAGATTCTATATATCCGACAAATGAAAAAGGAAAGATTGTTTTATATACGATTCCAACCTTTCATAATCCAACAGGCGCCTTAATGCAAGAAGAGAGACGAGAGAAACTAATTGCATACTGTGAAAGAGAGCAACTGCCAGTTATAGAAGATGATGTGTATCGTGATTTATGGATTGACAATCCACCACCTAAACCACTGAAAGCAATGGACCATTATGGAAATGTATTGTATGTTGGGAGTTTATCCAAAACCCTTAGCCCAGGATTACGAATTGGGTGGGTAGTCGGTTCGGAGTCAGTCATTAATCGATTAGCAGATTTAAAAATGCAATCCGATTATGGATCAAGTACTCTTTCCCAGCTCGTGGCAGCGGAGTGGCTATCAAGTAACCTATATGATGATCACCTTGATAAAGTAAGAGAACAACTTAACATTCGTAGAAAAGTTGCTTTAGATGCACTGGATAAATATTTGAGTCCTTACGCTACGTGGGACATCCCAAAAGGTGGATTGTTCATATGGGTTAAAATAAGACCCGAATATAAAGTGAAAAGGCTATTTGAGAAAGCGTTGTCATGTAATATCCTTCTAAATCCAGGAAGTATTTATGCTGAAAAGTCAGGGTTGTTTATACGAATTTCCTACGGGTATGCTTCACTCGATGAAATTAAAGAAGGCATATTCCAATTAAGTGAAATTATTAAACATTAATAGATTGTAATGGAGGCGTTTAATTGAAAATACTAAACAAATTACCGAAAAGTGACCCGAATTTACATGTAGAATTAATTAAAAACGGCTGGATTCCAATGAAAGAACCTAAGAATTTAGGAAGTGCTATATTGTTATCGATTCCTTTAATGCTTATCGCTTCAATGATTTCAATTGGAGTAATAAATATTTTCTCCAGTATTTCTTTGAGCGATTTTGGATTTACGTCTGATGGAATAGCCATAACAATTAACATAAGTATTATTTTAGGGATAGCTTTACTATTGATCATTCATGAATTACTTCATTTGATGTTCATTCCTAATTTTATGCAATCAGAAAAAACTTCTGTAGGGCTTACTCTGTTCGGGGCTTTTGTTATTACGGAAGAAGAAATTTCAAAATCAAGATATATCTTCATTACGATTGCTCCTTTTATAATACTGTCACTAATTTTGCCACTAATTTTAAGTGTATTTGGACTCTTAACAACGACATTAAAGTTCTTAGTTATACTAAACGCAATGGGATCGTCAGTTGATTTACTAAATCTTCTTCTTATAATGAAACAGGTACCGAAAAACGCAATTTTAACAAGTAATGGACCAAATACTTATTGGAAAAATAAGCATTGGTGTATCACTTCCAACCCACAATGATAAGGTGATAAATTCGCCAAATTAGATGATGCAACAAAAATACAGGTACATGAAATTATGAAACAAGTAAAAGAGGGTACCTTAACGCAGGACGAAGCGAATAAAAGGCTGAAGAACCTTGGTGTATTACTTCCGACCCGTATTGATAAAGGCGATAAGTTTTTGAATTTAGATGATGAAACTAAAAAAAGAGGCTACAAAATTAATTGAGAAAGCAAAAATACAAATGGAGGGATTAGGCGCTGAATTTCCTACAGAAAAGTTTAATCGATTAATTGATTAAACTGATATGCAGTGAGGAAAAATTTTAAACAATACAGCTTTTAAGAGCAATAAAAAGGTCCCGAAATCCCTATTTTACCGGGATTTCAGGACCTTTTACGACTCTTTTTTAGGCTAGATCTTTTATATATTTCGTAACATTTCCTAAACAACAACTACCTTGGGGGTTATTTATCTCGCAGCCACATCGGTTTTCTTTTATATTTGCACGAATGTGATCTAACGGATTAGGCGTCAGTTCATTTTCAATATAGTTTTTTATTTTGCCTTTAGTCCAATCAAAACAATAACAAACAGGTGTACTTAATGAGTCATCCTTTTGATGCACGGTGATCTTTATATCAGAAAGAGTGTACTCCTTTTTAATCGTATCAAAATAAACGACATGACAATCTTTAGTCGAACAAAAATAGTGATTTTCCATAGCATTTATTGTTCCTAATTCAGATGGTTTAAGATTGACTTTATTGTTATTAGTTGTACATTTTTAGCTTTATTTTTGCAAGACGGACAAATAATAGTGTTTTCATTACTATTCTTTTTAGGGCTACTACAACAATTTCCCATCTTTGATTCACCTCATACGCTTTATTTTCTGAAGTATAAGTTTCAATAGCAGACCATTGGTTAGGGACTCATAATTCAACTTCTATAAAGTATAAACCATGTACTAAGACAAAAGGGGAAAGGAATTGCTTCATTATCAACAAGACGGTGACCATTAAATGATTAAGGACCATCTATTTTTTTTGAAAATTATTAAACTTTATTTTAAAATGAAATTAATTCCAAAAGATTACGGGAACAATTAAAGGCTCTCATAAGATGAACTACATCCCAATTTACTGGGATATAGTTCAAATTGACATTTTGGTAAAAGAAAATACTAAAAGGTGATAAATTTTATGTTTTTAGGATTTGAATGGTTCCCTAAAAGATGGGGGAAAAGAAAAGTTTCGGAACGTTTTCTTCAAGCAAAATTTACTGAAGAAGGTAAAGGGATTACGATTACTACATATGCTGTAGATTTATATGTATTATCTATTCCTTTACAAGTGAAAAAATATAATTCACTGTAATTTACGAGTGTCAACAAATTTTGTTGACATTTTTTTATTTGAAAGGCACGTATTCAAATAGGTTGTGTTTGATTTAAAATGTGAAAATAAATAACATCCTATAATAACAATTAATCCTCCAATCCCTTGAGTCCAAGAGATGCTTTCTCCTAAAATTCCCTTTATTAAGTTAGGAAATCTATAGGTGTTACTGCAGGTTTTAGAATGACAGTTAAATAAGGAAAACAAGGTGGCGCTGATTTTATTTTAGCTCTAAATTCAGTAAGTGTAGATGGACATTGTATCATGTGTAACCTTGAAGTAATGTTTGATTAAAAAATACTTTAATCTAAACTACAAAAAAGAAAAGTTAATAGACCAATTTTTAGATTTCCATACAGTAAATTTGTCATAAAAAAAAGTTTAGGGAGGAATAAACTTCATGAGCAATCGAAATAGCATAGCATCGTTTAGATGTAACGTTACTTGATAATAAATGGACTGATATACCGATTCCTTTTGAGCGTAAAAGATATTTATTGAGAGGATTGGGAGTATGTGTTGTAAGTTCATAAAGGGTTGAATACAATGTTTTTGGAAACAGTCCTTTATAAGTAATGGACTGAGTTCTGATGAATACGAAATTATTTAACGATCAATCGATCGAAAGATAATGTTCAGTAAACAATTCCTTAGTCAATTTGTAAATTCAGATAGCTTTTTGAATTCTTCTGGAGAAATGTTTTTGGCCACAAATGAAATCACTTTATTCTTATTTTTGAAGTCTCCAGCAGGGATACGAAAAGTAATACGTATTTGTGTATAAGGTGGATTTATGGGGCCTTCATAACCAAGCACTCTTACCGTTACATCATAATAGTCTTCCTGAATATTTCTATTAACTTTTTCGATTCGTTCAGATGTGAATAATTGCTTTTTTCCGTGTATAGACATTGCTTCAAGGATAGATGGACCTAATTCACGTAAAAATGCTAGCTCTAATACACTTGGGGGTTGATCTTGAGGTAAATATTCTGTATCTGATTTTGCAAAAGCAGAATTTATGATTAGGAGACTCGTTAAAACCGAAACGATTATTATTTTATTCATACATTTAAATCCTTTCTGCATTTGTTCTTGTTATTTGCAGATACAAGAAAATTTATGCATATGAAATTGTACTAATAACAAATTAACCTTCATGAACTATATAAGGATTTTGCACAAAATGAGTAATGATTTTTTAGAAAGAAGGTCTGCAAAAGTCAACATTTTAGATGTGACTCTTGCAGAAATGATAAATGGTCGCATTTTAATGTAATCCATCTTTTAACACAAAGTCTATCACAGATTTTTGTTGAGCAAATTTGGGATACGCATCAAAAATTTCTATAAGCGCTTTGGCTAAATTTTCATTTTCCACATCATGTTTCTCTAGTATTTGATGAATTAGAATTTCCATTGGTTCTAACATTGATACCACCTACCTTTCTATTAGTAGGCTAACATTTAGGCATAAACATTTTCTGAACAAAATAGAAAAAGCTGCAGCGTCGTAACACGTACAGCTCAATTAAGCCGAGGGAAATAAGATCGGTTTGCAAATAATACATTATTTCATATACCCTATACATATTGAGAAGAAAAAAGAAAATCAAGTGAACCAGCAGATTTTTTTGAATATACTATTTGAAACTAAAAGAATTAGGGAGATGGTGTAGTGAGCGAAATAGATAAACGAAACAGATTAAGCGAAGAACCATTTGCTTATCAAATAACGAAAAAAGGGACGGTAGTAATAGATTACGGAGGTAAACAGATAAAAATTGTAAAGGATAGGGAGGCCGAGCGTCTTATCGCAAGAATCAAAGCAGTTGAAGACAATCAAACAGCAGTACAATTATTATTGGCTAAAATTACAGGTAATTTTAAACGTGGTAACGAGAAAATTGGAAAAAATAAAAGAAAGTAAGCTAAGACTTCTTTGTTTCACGATGCCTCTTACCAGTTTCAACACCAATTTCATAAATAAAGAAGATCATAATAAAGAATAAAACATTTTTTAGAGTAGAGCTAGCTGACCAAAAGCCTAAATAATACATGAACACAAGAAAGATAGCTAAAAGAGTTTTGACAATCTTTAGCGTCATCCTGATACCTCCTAATAGCCAGATTGGTAGATTTCAATTCTTTAAATATGATGAATAATTATTTTACTAATCCAAACTGCAAAGATAATCCAAACAATGATGAAAAGAATACCAACAAACCAATTTTTCGGTTTTTTACATTGTTTTAACTCTTTTGCAGCTTCTTTATGATCCTCAATCACATGTGGTGGAATAAAAAAGCGAAGATAATTCCCAATGGTACAATTATCAAATCATCAAGATACCCTAGAATAGGAATGAAATCTGGAATTAAATCTATGGGGCTAAAAGCATAAGCAACTATAAGCATTGCCACAAGCTTTGCATACCATGGGGTTCTGGAATCTTTATAAGACAAGTAAAGTACAAATAAATTTTGTTTAAATTTTTTAGCAAAGGCTTTGAACTTTGATAGTAAATTGTTTCTCATTGAAAAAATCTTCCCCCATTCCTAGGAAGTATATATCATAAATATACATCGGGGAAGAGAAATACTTACTGAACAATAATGGTGATAAAATCGTGGATGATATACTAGTATATCGTAGTATGAAATAAGGAGAATAACTTTGAATAAATTTAATAAGACATTAACATATGTAAATAAATTACTTTATGAACCTAATAATTTAACGATAAAAAACATTCGTGAAGAAACTCAAAATTCAGATTATGGAGCTGGGTTATTTCAGTTAAATTCTAAATCGATTAGATTTAGAGTCGCAAAAATAACACCTACCAAAATTGGCCAATTTGTTTCCATTTGGGAAAAGGATGAAGTTAATAAAAATCAGGCATTTTTATATGAAAATGCCACAGATTTATTGGTAATAAACACCTTTCATCAAAATGGTGACTTGGGCCAATTCGTTTTTCCAAAAGAGGTTCTTTTAAAACAAAACATCCTTAAAACGGCTAATACAAAGGGGAAAATGGCAATTAGAGTTTATCCTAGTTGGGATACTCCCACTAGCAAACAAGCAATAGCAGCACAAAAGTGGCAATTACCATATTTTATAAATGTAAACGATACTAATAGTTTACCAATACTAGCGCTATTAAAATTATACTCCCTCTAATAGTAGATGGAGTAACATTAAGAAAAGCGTTGCTTAAGTTCAAGCAAACCTAGGTGCTAAGTTTTCCAGTCATCCAAAATTTAACACACACTTTTTAAGGATGAGAAAATGATGGCTATTGTAGAAGATATGAAGATTACATATAAGTTGTTTAAGATGCAGGTATCAGGTATTGGAAAATATTTGGACAACCGAGATTAAGAAGCCTTTGTATGGCCAAGCTCAGAATGGGGGATGCATAGTAAGAGAAGGGGGGAGTAACCATAATTACTTTGTGATAAATACGGATCTCCCCTGCATGATCATATAGTGTTAAATTTTGGTATTAATAAATTCCATTAATAAAGCACATTCATTATTAATTGTTTTAACTTTTGTAAATCCGCATTTTTCGTAACATCTAATAGCCCTTTCATTAGAAATCTCAGGGTCTACTATTATAATTTCAGCGTCAGTAATTTTAATAATAAGTTCAATAAATTTACTAACCATAATTGTTCCATAACCTTTATTAAACAGCTTAGGAATACCGATAAATTGATCAACTCCAAAAACTACTACATTATTTATATAGCCTAATTCTTTTAAATCATCAGCTTGAAGTTTATAGTATTGCATAAAACCTATTGGGGAACCGTCTAACTCAACAATAAAGGGGAAAACTAGAATTTCACCACGAACGCGTAGTTCATATTTTTTTCTTACTTCTTCTATCGAGAATGGTGAATTAATATCCCCATAAAATTCTAATACTTCTCTCGTACTCAACCATTTAGCCATTAAAGCATAATCATTATCCGTCATTTTTCTGATGTGTATATTGTTGATATCCAAAATATGTACCTCTTTCAAAACTACTAGTATTTGCCAAATGTCATGTGGTTTTTAAGGGTTTTATCTCAAGCACTCTGGGGAGTACGATAACCTTTAAGCCAATCGCTTACCTTTTTTGATTCTCTGCAATGTAAAAATTAGCCCTGTTAAACCAGCAGTTAATGTAGGTGCAACACTAATTATAAAAAAACGCCAATCACCTGTGTACAAGGATACTGTTAGAAAAATAATTGGTACACCAATTAATGCAAATAAAGAAGCAATTAAGGCGAATCTTTTATTTTCTTGCATTTGCGAAGCTTCCTTTTGATTTACAAATTTATTCAATTATAACATGAATAACCTAAAAGTTTCGTAATTGATCATTAGAGAAAGAGATCAAGCTACAAGGATTTACGATGTCAAGAATAACAACTAGCACTGCGTTATATCAATCTTTGGATATTTCATAAAGAGTTACTGCATGGAAAGAGCCTAATACAGAGTCACTCGGTCGGAAGAAACCCTGTAATAAGGGATTAATAGAATTTTTCAGGTTTGGCTACTTTGATTGAAGCCACTTCTCCACAATTTTTACAAAATGACAAAATAAGTGGAGAACCAGAAGCGATTAAAGACCCTATAGGTCTAACATTACTATCAGTAGATAATTTACTATGACCAAGTTGACCAGATGTAAAAGAGTCGTTACCACAAGCCTTACAGACCAATTTATCATTTCCCATTACATCACCTCACTATGAATTTTATGGAAATTATAACATTAAAAGCCCCAGCGTTTGCAGATGCTACAGGTAAGAATTGGTGCCGACAAAGTGAAATAAGAATAAATCGAAATGAGCCAATCATCTAAGAAAAAACGTATTCAATCGAAAAAAAGAGGTCGTGAACAGTTGTATATACACAATGAAAAGTCATTCAAATTAGAGCATGAGTGACTTTTGGTGTATTTTATACTTTAGAAGCTTATTTTACTTAAAATCGTTATGTCACATGATAATATGTAGCTATCTCTTTTAAGTCAGATGTCTTGAAATTAGCTAAATCAATTTTGTCAAAGTCTTTCTTTTTAAGCAGCACAGTCTTAGCAGACCCAGGATTAGTGTTATTAAAGTTAGCTTGCCAATTGATTTGGATATTGCTCAAATCCTCTACATCTTTTAATACTTTAAGTAATTCAACTGTTTTTCGTTGAGCATTATCTAGAGCATTCTCTTTTGTTACTGCATCGTCATTCATCATCTTTAAATAGTAGGAATCTCCCATGCTTTCAACAGTGATATTTCGATCACTTCCATCTGTAGTAGTAGTTCCGAATAAATCAGTAGCTATCTTGGCGATGCGCTCTTCTAGAGGGATGCTTTTATTATTTGCAATTGCCATATCGATCACAATCTCATTTTTTCCCAGATTCAGCAGAAACAGGTTTTTGCGTTTCTTCTTTTTTTGGCTCTTCTTTTACCTTATCTCCTTCACATCCAGCTAGTCCAAGACTTAATACTAACGCTGCACTAAATATTAGTTTTTTCTTCATTTGTATAGCGAACTCCTCTTATATGTATATATTAGATTTAATTGTATCGTTTGTGGGAATTTTTGTCATTACGATCGTCGGATCGATTAGTATTTGTGAAATATACATTTCGTCAAGGATTACAAGATAGTAAAACGGTTCATAAAAAATTGAACTTGAGAGAAAGCATGTACAAAATTTTTTAGGTTAAATTAAACACTCACTATGTAAAAAATAGAGTTAAAGTATGCACCGAAATATAATTTCAAAAGATAGTCGAGGCTGACGAAACGATTAAAACCGAGGTAGCAGAGGATATGAGCGATGTAATTCCAGCTCAAGAGGAATTAATCACTGAACAGTAACGTACCTCACAAAGTACTTCTGCCTGATTGGATTTTTCTAAAAGGTGAAGGAGGATGATAAAATAAGTCGTTTGGTGCCGGACTGCAAGGGTAAGTTTGTCATTTCTTGCGCTTACCCGGGAAATTATTTCTTATTTCCTAACCTGAGTTACCGCTTTCCAAATAGCTTTTGATATGGGCTACCCATTGGAAAGTGCTTGCGCATAGCTACAACGTTTTAGAGACCATCTAAATACAATGAGAAAACTCGTAAAATAGCTATTAAAAACTGGGGCAAATACAACTTGAATCTTGGTGGCAAGCCGATTCTTGATTGTGTGAAGTCAGAACTAGAAGTGAAAGATACTTCCTTAATTCAGTGGACAAGCGAAGGAGTCTCGAATGATACTGTACGTATCTTCTGAGAGTCGTATTACGATAAACGCCATTTCCTTAAAAATAATTGGCTGCAGCTAAATGACTACGAATTGTTTTTTAAGTAAATGAAAGTTGTCTACTATTCCAATTAACATACTTATTACAGTGTATTTTAAAGATGAAAGAATAATCACTTATGAAAGATTTTCTAAAGCCGATTGGGAGTATTTAAAGAAGGTTGACGCAAATAGATACAGACATGATCAATGTGAACAATTAATGCAATTTTAAATGCATGTGAAAGAAATCGGGGAAGTTTAGAGCATCAAATTTGATGCTCTAATATCAGTATCTTTAGTCTTCATCTGATTCGAGGAGAAGGGTAAACGTACGGTTCGATACGCTTAATTTAAATGTTGCATTTTACCTATTATGTTGAACTTCGACTGAATCTTCCTCTGTTGTAAGGGTTAATGTATGGTCATCATCCCAATCGTGTATAGAAAATTTATTGGGATTATCAATGCTAACGTATACAGACATAGTTTCGTGTGCTACTAGAGTCCAGCCATTTGTTAAAGCAATATTCTTTGTTTTCGATGTTTCCGATGTTTTGAATATATTCAATATTATCCACCTCAGTATATAAGATGTTACTAGTATAAGAATTTTTTAACAAAATACCATGGTTATGTTAACCATCCAAATATTATCTATTTTTTCACTGAACAATATGAGCAAAAAAAGCCGCAGCGTTTGCAGACGCTACAGCTAAGAATTGGTTTATGCCCTCTTTACAACGATATTTAGATTGAAAATATTTTAAGTCAAATTAAGAAGTAGCCGATAGGCTGCTTCTTTTTAGTTATTTCTGTTGAAAAATTATCCGACCTTTTCCTAGTTGCGACCATAATAAATTGTTGAATAGCCCTTTTAAGACTTAATTTGTGATATATTTCTAAGGATTAACTTTTAGGAAGGAAGTAATTTTATGAAGAACCAATTGATACGGTTAATCGCTATTGTTCTATTAGGTATGTGGGTATATATTGATATGTACGAAAATGATGAATTAGGGTTGATGAAATTTTTTGCATACGTTGGCTTATTAGGTTTTACTTTTGTAATTGGTATTCCAATAATCTTTA
>Ga0102589_1004741_pt1 | contig 12492 bp, 11 predicted proteins | sample AraplaMF_Col_mLB_FD_76858 | JGI IMG/M metagenome (GOLD analysis project Ga0102589, IMG submission 76858) | Arabidopsis root microbial communities from the University of North Carolina, USA - plate scrape MF_Col_mLB | ecosystem: Host-associated > Plants > Roots > Endosphere | place: USA... | reverse complement strand
TGGCTGTTCATAATTACAACCAGTGGTTCGGCACATTGCGTTCCATGCTGTTCGACTTGGATGATCGAACGATCAATATATGCTTTGGTTCTCCAATTGATAATCCATGGTATACTGTGCCCGTAGGTGGGAAAATGCCAGTAGATCATGTGCAGATATCGATACGTCATCATGATTATGCACCTGATTTTTGGCAAATGAAATAAGTGGTGATCAGGTTATGCAAACCTATAAGGAACAAATTGAACAAGCGATTCGATTCATCGAATCGCATCTGACAGAGCGGCTGGATGCAGAGCGTGTAGCCGCCTCTGTCCATTTGTCATACTATCATTTTCATCGTATCTTTGCTGCAATGACAGGGGAGAAACTCGGCGACTACATTCGCAAGCGTAGACTAACCGAAGCTGCTGTAGTCTTACTGTCGAGTGAGCGATCCATATTGGACATTGCCTTAGAGTTTCAATTTGAGTCCCAAGAGGCCTTCTCCCGCTCATTCAAGCAGGCCTTCGGCACAACACCCGGCAGTTTCCGTAAGCGCAGCAGACGTCCCATCTTCCTCGAGAAGGATACACTGTTGGGCGAGCGCCTGCAGCATCGGCTTGATTCCATTAGTCTTGTCCCCAGCATCACAGAAATAAAGAATGATATTCACGTCGTAGGGATAAGTGGAGCCACCTCTCCCGATCACAATACGATACCGGAACTGTGGGAGGAACTGCTTCAACGACGTCATGAGATTCAAGCTATGACGCCGGAGCTTACTGGTTATGGAATATGTCCTCCTCAGCACGAAGTTGAGCTCCGGGATATCACGGAACATTCGCCGTTTGGACACATAGCCGGCTTCTCCGTGGAACGCATTGCTGACATTCCACATGGGATGCGGGCTTATACGGTATCGGCGGGTACCTATGCTGTCTTCAAACACATAGGCACTACCCAGCAGCTTCGAAGCACTTATGATTACATCTGGGGAACATGGCTGAGCAACACACCGCTTCGCCTCGACGATCGGGCAGACTTCGAGGTATATGGACGTGACTTCTATGGTCCACACCATCCACAGTCGACGATATGGATTTACATCCCCATTCAAAAATAGGGAGGGTTCATGATGAGTAGGAATGGTTCACACCCCCTCTTATGCATGTTCCAAGGAGACGTTGCCACAAATAGGGTAAAGTCCTTCTATTCGTGGTAAGATGAAAGGAGATTGATACGCTACTATTCAGAGGTGAAATGTCGTGAAACAAGAACTAATTGAACGCTTTACATCCTATGTTAAAGTGAATACCCAATCCAATGACGACAGCGAAACTTGCCCTTCCACACCTGGACAGCTCGACTTGGCTCGCCTGCTCGTAGATGAGCTGAAGGCGCTCGGCATGGAAGAAGTGACAATGGACGAGAACGGCTACGTCATGGCTACGCTTCCTGCTAATACAGACAAGGACATTCCTACAATCGGCTTCCTCTCCCATGTGGACACAGCTACCGAACTATCGGGCGAAGGCGTGAACCCTCAACTGGTTGAGAACTACGACGGCAAGGACATCGTGCTGAATGAAGCACAAGGCGTTGTTCTCTCGCCAAAGGACTTCCCTGAACTACATAATTACATCGGCCATACGCTCGTTACAACAGATGGCACAACACTGCTCGGCGCAGACGATAAAGCTGGCATTACTGAGATTATGACGGCGATGGCGTACTTGATTCGCAATCCAGAAATCAAACACGGGAAGGTTCGCGTTGCCTTCACGCCGGACGAGGAAATCGGCAGAGGCCCTCATCGCTTCGATGTAGAAGCCTTCAATGCTCGTTATGCTTACACGGTAGACGGTGGCCCGCTTGGCGAGTTGGAATATGAGAGCTTCAATGCTGCTCAAGCTACCTTGACCTTCAAGGGCAAGAACGTTCACCCAGGTACGGCCAAGAACAAAATGGTCAATGCAGCGAAAATCGCTATGGAGTTCAACAGCCGCTTGCCTGTAGAGGAAGCGCCTGAATCGACAGAAGGCTATGAAGGCTTCTACCATCTGTCCTCCATTAGCGGCGATGTAGAGCTGACGAAACTGCGCTACATTATTCGTGATTTTGATCGAGACAACTTTAACGCTCGCAAGCAGAACATGGAGAACATCGTGAAGAGCTTGCAGGAGAAGTATGGAACCGAGCGCATCAGCATTGAGCTGAAGGATCAGTATTACAATATGCGTGAAAAAATCGAACCTGTGAAGCACATAGTCGACATTGCCTACAAAGCGATGAAGAACGTTGGCGTAGAGCCTGACATCAAGCCGATCCGCGGTGGTACAGACGGCTCGCAATTGTCTTATATGGGACTGCCTACACCGAACATTTTCACAGGCGGCGAGAACTATCATGGCCGTTATGAGTATGTGTCCGTCGACAATATGCAGAAGGCTACAGAAGTCATTGTGGAAATTGTGAAGCTGTTCGAACAGCAATGTGCTGAATAATTGCTTCGTGCGTTCTGTCTATAATAGAGGAACTGAAGAAGGCTGTCCAAGTTGGGAGATTCCCCATTCTGTTGGACAGCCTTTCTTTATGGTAGTACGGAAATGAAATCTTAGACTGGCGATCGTATGGGCACGATCCTCCTTGTACACGTAGGTCTGATGCACAGAAATTCTAGCTCCGTTATTAGCTATGTGTTATTAACTATGCATATGGGAAACTGCCTCATCCCATGGAACTCGATACGCCTGTCCCTTGGCACAGAAGATGGAAGAGGATGTATAGGCCGGATCAGCCTCCTTGTCGTAGCCCTTGCGTGCAATCACTTCATCCGCACTATGACACTCATCGTACCCGCCGAATAGAAGCTGAATCATCCCTTTTCCCTGTGTATAGGCGGCAAGCTCCGTGCTGTAGTTCATGAAGGTGGCGACCGGAACCCTCCCTGTGATGACCGCCTTACTGCCGATAAATGCAGGGGGTTCAAGTGTACCGTGCGCCTTCTGCACATCCGCCATCACCTTGCCCATATCGTCCGTATCCACCGTAATTTTGAAGTCGTAATAAGGTTCCAACAGTACGTTATCCGCTTGCTCCAACCCTTGACGCAGCGCACGGAAAGAGGCCTCACGGAAATCACCGCCACTCGTGTGGCGGTTATGTGCTCGCCCCGTCAGCAGTGTAATCCGCACATCCGTTAGCGGCGCCCCCGTCAGCAGCCCATGGTGATCCCTTTCCAGCAAATGCTGCATAATCAAATTCTGATAATTGACGCCAAGCTCATCCGGATGACACTCGTTGAACACCTGAATGCCGCTGTCTCGTTCTCCAGGTTCCAGGTGCAAGCGTGCTTCCGCATAGTGCCCAAGCGGTTCGAAGTGTCCGCATCCGTTCACAGTAGAGCGTATCGTTTCTTTATAGAGAATTTCAGGATCCGCAAAGGATACCGCTATGCCGAATCGTTCCTTTACGATCCGCTCTAACACTTCCAGTTGAATGGCACCCATGACGTGAATGTGAATCTCCTGAACATGCTCATCCCACTGCACGCGAAGAGCAGGATCTTCCGCATCCAACCGATAGAAGCAAGCCAGCACTTCCTTCACGTGCAACTCGGCTGGGAAGATAACCTTGGACTTGAGTGTAGGTACAATATGATAGATAGCAGTGTCCTTATAGGCGCCGACACCCACTCCTGCAGAAGCAGCCGTAAGTCCTGTTACCGCACATAGCTGTCCTGCTTCTACTCGCTCGACCTTCTGTGCCTTCTGCCCATTATAGATACGAATAGATGTAATCTTCTCGAGAATGGTATCCGTTTCTATCCCATATCGGATTTCATCTCGAACAGACAACGTCCCGCTCGTAACCTTCATATGGGTCGTACGAGTTCCCTGATCATCATAGTGAACTTTATACACCAGTCCCGCCATTTCCCCCGTGGTGCAATATTTAGTCTGCACGAATTGATGGATAAGCTCCAAAGCCTTCTGCACGCCTACATCCTGAAGCGCCGAACCGCATACGCAAGGGAACCATCTGCGCTCGGCAAGCATATGCCGCATCTCCCTCAGCCATACTGCTTGCTCATAGCCTTCCTCCATATAGAGCTCGAACAACTGATCATTCCGCTCAGCTATGAAGGTAATGATCTCTTCACTCAACCCTTGATCCGGATCATAAGATGACATGTTGATGATATCTGGGGTCAAATTCTCGCGGATATCTGCGATGACCTGATCTACATCCGCACCCACTCGATCTATTTTGTTCAAGAAAAAAACTGTCGGCACGCCCCGCTCCTGCAGCAGCTTCCATACAGTTTCCGTATGCCCTTGAATACCCCCCACACTGCTTACAATGATGACGGCGACGTCCATGACTTGTATCGCCCGCTCCATTTCTGCGGAAAAATCGACGTGGCCGGGTGTATCGATAAGTGTGTAGGTGTTGCCTTTATACGTCATCACGGCTTGATCCGCAAATATCGTGATGCCGCGTTCCTTCTCAATCTCATGGCTATCTAGAAATGCATCCTTGTTATCTACCCTTCCCCGTTGCTGTATGCTTCGCGTATGATACAGCACCTGCTCGGCAAAGGTCGTTTTCCCTGCGTCCACATGGGCGAACAGGCCCAATGTAATATTCATAAAGACACCTCATTGCTGCTATAAATGTCTGTCTGCTTCGTTTGTGTTGCCCATTTCTACTTTTGTTTCTTGCCTGTTGTCTATGATAGCATAGACTTACCTACTTCATGAGAGGCGGATAGAAACAATGAACGAAGACAACAATCAATTCGAGCCGAAGCAAAAACGAACTGAACGGATTATCAGCTTGGAAGGAGCCTGCAACGTACGTGACCTTGGGGGGTATCAGACCAAAGAAGGACGTGAAATCCAATGGGGGCGCTTCTATCGCGGCGATGGCCAGCACAAGCTGACCGAGCACGACCAAGAGCTATTGCTGGGACGCGGAATTCATACGGTTATCGACTTGCGTCACGCGCAAGAAGTGAGCGTCGCCAAGGATGCATTCGCTGATTCCGACAAGGTTGCCTATCATAATGTCGACCTTCTGAATCCAGCGACCACGAACCAACCTCAAGTTAACAGTCTAGGCGATCTGTATGTCAGTATGCTGGACAATAGCCAAGATGCATTCCTGCGTATATTCGAAATTCTTGCTAATCCTTCTTACGAAGCCGTTCTCTTCCACTGTACAGCTGGGAAAGATCGAACAGGTATGGTTGCTGCCTTGCTTCTGGATCTGGCAGATGTACCGCATACAACCATTATTGAATATTATGCGATGACAGCTGAATGTCTCCTCCCTATTATGGACGAGCTTCGCGCCGGCCGACCGGAAGGAATGCCCGCTGACTTATATGAACGCTTCCTAGGATGCGATCCTAGCAACATGGAGATGATGCTTCAACATCTGCATGCAGCATATGGAGGATCAGAGCGTTATTTGGCGGAAATTGGATTATCAGAGGAGAAAGTACAAGTATTTAAGCAGAAACTGCTGGAGGAGTAATCAGGAAGCTTGGAAAGTCACGAAGTTACGATGTTCAGCAAGCATAAAAAGATGCCCTTAAACATGAACGTATAAAAGGAATAGGGACTAGCCCCGAAGGGTTAGTCCTTTTGAACGTTCGTACTCTCCTGCTGATTTTGCAGCATCTCGGCATACATTCTTCTTTTCTCAACGGCAGTCGTTCTGACAGACTCCAATTGATCGATTTGGGCAGATAATCGTGCAAGATGGTGATCAAGCATATCCATTCGTTTGTGCAGTGTATCCTCTATATCATGCGGCAGACGCTCGCCAGACAATAGACATCCATCCTCTGTAAATGCTGCAATATCCTCCAGCTTCATGCCCGTTTGCTTCAGTCCATAGATGAATTGAATGAATCTCAAATCCTGTTCGCTATACTGCCTCACGCCTTCCGGCTTCCCACCCTGACGCTGAGGACTAGGGAGGAGGCCAATCTGTTCATAGTATCGAAGTGTATAGGCAGATACCCCGGTTATTCGTGCTGCTTCCCCTATGGAGTACATCCCTTTATCAGCTCCTTCCCATTGACTCAATTACGCATTTCCCACAAGAATGATTTTCCCGACAGAATGAGCTCCTACCAACAGTTCCTGCGCGCGAGCTGCCTCTTGCAGCGGAATCCGATGAGAGATAAGCGGATGGATCTCACCCGCTTCCAGTAGGGACATGACGGCTTGCACATCTTCACGGAACCAATCCAATCGTTCCTTCTTCAGCGTAGTAATACTATACATGTGCACAGGGTTCCCACTCTCCGTTGTTCCGCGGACAGCCACCCCCATCCAATCCTTCACCCAGTTGTTATTACGTCCCTGTTCAAGTACGGATGTGTAGCCGTAACCGACAAAGCGCCCCTTCGAACTCAACGTCCGCATGGAACGCTCCCAATTGGACCCCCCAATCGGATCGAACACGGCAGCCATTCCTTCAGGAGCGATGCTAGCAAGTACCTCAACAAAGTCATCTGCATGATAGTCTATCGGAATCGCACCATACCCTGCAACAACCTGATGCTTCGCTGCCGAGGCTGTTCCGTACATCTCCAGTTTCGCCATTCGCCCCAAGTCCAGCAACGCCGTCCCTACACCGCCGCTCGCGCCATGGATAAGAATCCGCTCCCCCTCCGATACCTTCGCGATGCGGTGCAGCATCTGATAGGCCGTTACATAATTCAGCATACAAGCTGCCGCCTCTGAAGCATCTACTGCATCAGGGATCAGAACAACCTCCTCCATTCGGGCATACACATGCGATGCATATCCGCCTGTTCCATTGAAAAATACAGCTACGTGATCCCCTGCTGCATAATCGTTCACACCAGTTCCAACTGCATCAACAATCCCAACCGCATCATATCCAGGAACAAAAGGTACCTCAGGCGACATCGGATACAGACCTTCCCTGCGCATAATATCTGCAAGCGCAACGCCAGCACTCTGTACCTTCACGCGAACTTCACCTGCTTCGGGTGTACGCAGCGGTTCTTGCATAGCCTGCAGCACTTCCGATCCTCCATATTCCGTTACAGTCATCTTAATATTCCACACAAGCCATCTCTCCTTCAGCAGCTTCTTCCTTGATGGCTGTATTGTAGTCCTTCGAGTCAACTCGAAGTCAATACCACAAAAAAAGCACAGGAACCCGAATCCTGTGCTTCACCTTAACATATACATGTCTTTCGCTTAGCGCCGAGCTTGCCTGCGGCTTCCACTTTGCGGATATAGGCCGCCGCTTCCGGTACTTTGCAAGCTGTCTCGCCCATATTGACCTTCACTTTGCCAATGGCCTCTGCCACCCGTATTGCCTCATCATGCAAGGCCAGTACATACGAACCTACTACAATGACAAATTGATTCATTGCATACCTCACCCGATTACGTTCCTGATGAACTGTCGATTCGACGAGCGCGAGCATTCCTCTCAGCTCTTCGATATCCAGCTTCTCATCCGAAGTAATCGAGATATAGTGCAGATAGGTGCTCCATCCACATGTCGCAATCAGCTCTTCGCTGGATGTCATCCACTCGGGTGCTAATTCGAGGGCATACGGACTCTCCGCAGTCACACCTGCTACCGTACATTCTACAATCATATGCCAGTGTGCCTTTTGAGCCCATGATTGCAGGAGCTCCTTGGTCATCGCCGATGGATCGACTGTCAGCCCTGCCAAATACATCGCATCGCTATTCCCTGTATCGAAAAGCGCACGCGCAAGCTGCTGATCCTTCTTAACTTCCTTGACCAGCTTCTTCAGATCGCCGATCTTTACGCCGAACAGCGGCTCCTGCGCCCCATGTCGGAGGAACGTTTTCTTTGTTTGCTCTGTGCCCATCGCTTCCAGTTTAGCCATAACTTCGCCCAGTGTCACCGTCATTCCTCCTGCTCCTATCTACAACGATATATGATCCAACTTATCCGGGTTCAATACAACATAAACGTTGCTTACGCGATCTTGCTCAGCCGTTAGCTCACAGCAGCATACCGCCTTCACAACTCCTTGCTCCCGATACACCATATTCATGCTCGTATTTACCATAGTGAAGGAGAGATCCCAGCTTCGCAGCGCCACGAATGCTTTAGGTGAAGTAAGCAACCTAAGTACACGGCTTCTGCCTATAATAGGCCGCATAGCAGCATGGACTCTGCCTCCTCCATCGGTAGTCAGTCGCACATCCTCTGACAGCAAGGACAATAATGCCTCCAAATCATATTGCTGAAAGGCAGTAACGAATTTGGAGACAAGCGTTCGCCTAGCATCCGTATCTTGGCTAGCAGTGGGGGAATATTCTCGCGCGTGTTCTTTGGCGCGACTCAATATTTTGCGACAGTTGGAAGTCGACTTACCGACCGTGTTTGCGATTTCCTCATACTCATATTCGAATACTTCCCTCAGCAGAAATACGGCTCTCTCCATCGGGGTCATCCGCTCAAGCATAACCATGTACGCATAGGACAACGAATCTACACGCTCCGCCACCTGATCGGGCTGCTCTCCTTGTTCAACGATAGGCTCTGGAAGCCACTCGCCAAAATACGTCTCTCTCGTTCGACGGGAAGATTGCAGCACATTCAGACATCGGTTCGTCATCCACTTGGCGATATACGCCTTAATATGCCTAACATCGTCCAAATTCCTGCCGACCATATCCGCAAATAAATCCTGTACCGCATCCTCCGCATCAGACACTGTGCCCAGCATCCGATATGCAATGGAAAATGCTAAGGACCGATAGCTGCGATACAACTGTTCAACAGAATCAGCTTCCTGTGCATGAAGCGAATGGAGCTCTTTTACATCCATGTTCCCACTCCTTTGCCCCCCATTCTATCATTCCAAAGCTATTCTGATCCATCGAGTAAAGAAGAAAAAGAGGAGCACACGGCTCCTCCCTACTTATCGAAACATCCTGGATGCATTCCTGTCGAAATGGCAATACGGTTCCAACAGTTAATCGTCGCAATCGCGAGAATCAAATCTGCATATTCCTTCTCATTAAAATGCTCGAGTACCTTCTCATATACCGACTGGGGCACACCTGCTTCAGCTATTTCTGTCACATATTCCGTTAATTCCAGAACAGCCTTTTCTTTGTCGGTAAATACCGGTGCTTCCCTCCACACACTGAGCAGCATAATGCGGTTCGTATGATCACCCATCTTCATCAGATCAGCTGCGTGCATATCGATGCAGAAGGCGCAGCCATTGATTTGAGAAGCTCGTATCTTAATGAGTTCAAGCAGCACTGGATCAAGTGTACTGCTGACGAATTTGTCTAGAGCCTGCATGGCCTGATAAGCAGGGGCATTTGCCGTTCGATAATTAAAGCGCAATTTCATTTCATTCACCTCATCTTGGATTTGGTTACATAATCTAAGACAGATAGGGTGCTCATTTTGTGACACGTCATACTCAATTTTTTTAAATTTCCATATGAGGTAAAAAAGTATCACCCCGAATTCCCCCCGCTAATAAGCAGTTTGTAGTAAAATGGAGGATGGTTTTATTTGCATCTCATCTCTTGTTCGGATGTGAATTGCCGCATACAAACAAATCCATATAGTTCGATCGTGTTCGCACCATTAACTATGAGGGATTGAAGGGGTAAGGGAAAAAGATGAAAGATTCATTACGCAAGCTGTTCACCAACTACTGGAGCCCTTACGTTGCCATCGGCATCGCAGGCGTACTTAGCGCGCTGTACTTCGGCATTACCAACACGGTATGGGCCGTCACGGGCGAGTTTACGCGTTTTGGAGGACACATCCTCCAGCTGTTCGGTGTCGATATCTCCGATTGGGCTTACTTCAAATTGATACAAATGAAGGGATCGACATTCGAGCGGACAGACGGCTGGATCGTGTGGGGCATGTTCATTGGCGCGCTCATCATGATTCTGTTCAGCAACAACTTCAAAATTCGCATGCCGAAGCAGAAGCGCCGTTTGGTACAGGGCCTGATCGGCGGCATTATCGCAGGTGCGGGCGCACGGCTCGCGCTTGGCTGCAACTTGGCTGCCTTCTTCACAGGCGTGCCGCAATTCTCGTTCCATGCTTGGATCTTCATGGTGGCAACGGCTATCGGTACCTATGCAGGGGTGAAAATTGTTAGCACCAAGTGGTGGAAAGGCAAGCCGATCCTGCAAAAAGGGAACGCCGCGCCTACTATTCAACAAACAAGAAAAGTTCAGCCTTATATCGGCGGGCTTGTTGCACTGGCTTATACGGGACTTATCGTGTACTTCTTCCTAGCAGGCAAGACGATACTCGGCGTAGCCGCCATCTTCGGAGCTGCCTTCGGCATCTTGATCGAAAGAGGACAGATCTGCTTCACCTCCGCTTTCCGCGATCTGTGGATTAGCGGACGCGCAACAATGACCAAGGCTATTATCGGCGGGATGGCAGTCAGCTCTGTCCTAACGCTCATCGTTATTCTCGTGAACGGCGTCGATCCGATTACGAAAATGGCAGCACCAAGCACATTCGTCGGCGGCATCCTGTTCGGCATTGGCATCGTGCTTGCAGGCGGCTGCGAGACAGGGATGATGTACCGCCTTATGGAAGGACAAGTGATCTTCCTGCCTGTATTCATCGGCAACATTATTGGCGCTACTGCACTTGCGTACGCTTGGGATCATCTTGGCGTATTCGATCTACTCGTGAAGAGTGGCGCGAAAATTAATCTTATTTCTGTGATGGGCCCAGCATGGGCGTTAATTGTCACACTTGTATTGCTTGCAATCGGTTATGCTGTAGCTAGCTACTGGCAAAAAAATTACCGCTTCGGCGTCGGATTCAAAAAAGGAGATGCAAAATAATGACAATCGATTTCACATTGGATCTTAGAGGAGAACCTTGCCCATATCCCGTTATCTACACGTTAGAGACATTACAGGACATGGAGAAAGGACAAGTGTTGCAAGTAATTGCTGACTGTCCAGCTGCCTTCAAGAACGTACCGGAAGAAGTGGTGAAGCACGGATACACGCTCGCGCAAGACCCTGTTAAGAATGGACAGGAACTCATTTTCTATATTCAAAAATAAAAAGGCCTGACAAAAGGAGCTGCTCGGCAAGTGTTTAATCTACTTCGCCTAAGCAGCTCCTTTTGATTTTTTTATCTTATTGAAATTCAGCTCCGCATTCGCCATGATAACAAATAAACCACCCTGTTAACCGCCTTAACGGAAAACAGAGTGGTTCTATAAGATGCAACAATCTCTACTATTAAGCCTTGGACTGCGTCCACATGTTCTCGATCTCCTCCAGCGATTTCCCCTTTGTCTCGGGGACGACGCGCCAACTAAAGAGGACGGTGAACACCGCCAGTATGCCGAATATCCAGAACGTAATGGCTGGCCCTGCGGAACTAAGCAGCGGCGGGAACGACTGGGACACGATATAATCTGCTACCCACAGCATCATGGATGCAATCGCCGTAGCCTTGCCACGAATATGGTTCGGGAAGATTTCAGACATCACGACCCAGACTACTGGACCAAGCGATATCGCAAAGGCAGCAACGTACACCAGAATACAGATAAGCACCAACATTCCAGAGGTATGACCTGTATGGAACGCAAACCCGATCACAAGCAAGCATATCGCCATCAGGGATGATCCGACGATCAATAATGCTTTACGGCCAACCTTGTCGATCAACCACAATGCCAGAATCGTGAACACGAAGTTAATGAATCCGACGAGAATCGTCTGAATCAATGCGCCATTCGTTCCAGCACCTGCTTGCTTGAAGATTTCCGGTGCATAATACATAACTGCGTTAATACCTGTTACCTGCTGAAGCACGGCCAGTACGACACCAACGATGAGTGCCAAACGAAGACCTGGCTTGAATAAATCCGAGAGAGAACCCTTTTCATGCTTGAACGATTCCTTAATGTCCAATACTTCTTTGCGTGCCAGCTCATCGCCGTGGATTTTGCAGAGGATTGGCAGAGACTCGGCTGCCCGCCCCTGTGTAATCAACCATCTTGGACTCTCTGGTACGAAGAACAGGAGAATCAAGAACAGTACGCCCGGAATAACACCTACACCGAACATCCAGCGCCATGCATTCTCCACGCCCCAAGCGTGATCACCAGCACCAGCGATGCCCAAGTTAACAAAATAGACGAGGAAAATACCTGTTACAACCGCTAGCTGATTCAATGCAACGAGTCGGCCTCGATACTTCGCAGGCGCGATCTCCGCATTATAGAGCGGGCAGAGTGTAGATGTAATCCCAATTCCGAGACCACCAACAATACGGGCACTGATATAACCCGAGAATGTTGCTGGAATTGCAGAACCTGCTGTACCGACAATGAACAGCAGTGCAGCTGCGATAAGCACCTTTTTTCGGCCGAACTTGTCAGCCAGTATGCCTGTGCTTGCCGCCCCGACGATACATCCTACAATTAAGCTGGATACTGCCCAGCCGACTTGA
>Ga0102589_1004737_pt1 | contig 12508 bp, 14 predicted proteins | sample AraplaMF_Col_mLB_FD_76858 | JGI IMG/M metagenome (GOLD analysis project Ga0102589, IMG submission 76858) | Arabidopsis root microbial communities from the University of North Carolina, USA - plate scrape MF_Col_mLB | ecosystem: Host-associated > Plants > Roots > Endosphere | place: USA... | reverse complement strand
CGTGGGAAATTGCGCCTAATACTAAAGTCATTCCAATTAGTGAAATCCGAATCGCTGGTACATCAATTATGTAAGCCAAACTACCAAGAACAATTGTTAAAAGTAATGCTTTTATAAATGTTGCACTAGTATACTCTTTCTTTTTCATCATAATCACCCTTTATGGAAGCGTTTTCTTAATATAATCAGTATATCATATCATCTGACTATTTTGTGGGGATTTCTGTAAAAAACTTATATCTTCTTTGACTTTTTCCTTTCTATCCTTTACAGTCGAAATGTTCACAAGTTTTACACTGTAGGAGGACTCCAATGAATATTGAAATAAAAGACACTTTAATTTCTGAACAACAATTACAAGAAAAAGTAAAAGAACTAGCACTTCAAATCGAAAATGATTTTGAAGGAGAAGAAATTGTAGTAATCGCTGTATTAAAAGGATCTTTCGTATTCGCTGCTGATTTAATTCGTCACATTAAAAATGATGTAACAATCGACTTTATTTCTGCATCTAGCTACGGAAATCAAACAGAAACAACTGGAAAAGTAAAACTATTAAAAGATATCGATGTAAACATTACTGGAAAAAACGTAATTGTCGTAGAAGATATTATCGATTCTGGTTTAACACTTCACTTCTTAAAAGATCACTTCTTTATGCATAAACCGAAAGCATTGAAATTCTGTACGTTACTTGATAAACCTGAGCGACGTAAAGTGGACTTAAAAGCTGAATATGTTGGCTTCCAAATTCCAGACGAATTTATCGTTGGCTACGGTATTGACTGCGCTGAAAAATATCGTAACTTACCATTTATCGCTTCAGTTGTAACGGAATAATATAATAGAATAAACTTCCATCAATTACTGGTGGAAGTTTATTTTCTATCACGATTCTTAAAAGACAAAGGGAGAGAACAATAATGACAAAAACAAAATTTGAAAAAGTACTCCTCATCGTAAATCCAAAAGCAGGACAAGGTGATTTACATACGAACTTAACGAAAATCGTACCACCTCTTGCGGCAGCCTTTCCTGACTTACATATCCTTCATACGAAAGAGCAAGGCGATGCAACAAAATATTGCCAAGAGTTTGCTAGTAAAGTAGATTTAATTATCGTCTTTGGTGGTGACGGCACTGTATTTGAATGCACAAATGGCTTAGCACCTCTTGAAACTAGACCTACACTTGCAATCATTCCAGGCGGAACTTGCAACGACTTCTCCCGCACACTCGGCGTTCCGCAAAACATTGCAGAAGCTGCAAAACTTATTACACAAGGACATGTAAAACCAGTTGACGTCGCAAAAGCAAACGAACAACACTTCTTAAACTTCTGGGGGATTGGACTTGTCTCTGAAGTATCAAACAATATTGATGCAGAAGAGAAAGCAAAGCTTGGTAAAATTGGTTACTACTTAAGCACCATTCGAACTGTCAAAAATGCTGAAACATTCCCAGTAAAAATCACATACGACGGACAAGTATACGAAGATGAAGCCGTCCTTGTTATGGTTGGAAACGGTGAATATCTTGGCGGGATCCCGTCCTTTATCCCAAACGTAAAATGCGATGACGGCACACTTGATATTTTCGTCGTAAAATCAACAGGCATTCAAGCGTTTAAAGATTATATCGGAAAGAAACTATTTGAAGACTCAAATGAAAATGACATCTTCCACGTAAAAGCGAAATCCATTCATATTGAAACAGAAGAAGAAAAAGAAGTAGATACAGATGGAGAAAGCTCGCTTCATACACCTTGTCAAATTGAATTATTACAAGGACACTTTACGATGATTTATAATCCTGCGGTTGTGTAATCAATACTTCATTATACTTTAATAATTACTAAACTTCGCATTTTTGCGAAAAATACAGTATAATTAACAAGTAAAAGGTTGTTAACAAAAAACGTTAACAACCTTTTTATTTTTTCAAAAAAACTTTTCACTTTAGAGGAGCGATCACATGTATTGGAGAAAAAATGATAAGCCTGTAGAAGATCCCGAAGCGATAGCTGTATGGGAATGCACAGCAGAACACTGCCTTGGGTGGATGCGTAAAAATTTTTCATTAGAAGAAGAGCCAAAATGTCCATTATGCAAAAATGATATGAATAGTAGCGAGCGTTTATTACAAAAGCTCTAACTCCTACTTTTCTCCACTTCAAATATTAAAATAAAGGATTATCTTTCTCCTTATCTACAAGATGCATTTCCTATATGTGAATCGAAAGAAAATAGATAATAGCGTAGAACATTGAAACAGAAAAGAGATGGTATTGCCATCTCTTTTCCGTTTCAAATTCCCCTTATCAAACCCTAGTTATACACAACTCATTTTGACTAGAAATACGAAAGAGAACATCATTTTCACAATGTTCTCTTTCGCTTTTTTATTTACTAACAATCCGAAAATAAGAACGAACCGTCAAGAAATAATAACCAATATAAATAAAGCTATATACACCGATGCTGATTAACAATGGTACTGCAATTTCATACGGAAGTACTGTCGCTAATCCTTTTAGCGCAAATAAACTGTGTAAAATTCCAACTACTAACGGAATGAAGAAGATAAATCTCATTTGCCTTGCGATTGCCTTTTTCATTTCTTTTTTCGTTACTCCAAGCTTTCGAAGAACGATGTAACGTTCACGATCTGCATGAGCTTCTGTTAATTGTTTGAAGTAAATGATTGAACCCGTCGCAAGTAAAAATACTAATCCTAAGAAAATACCACTAAACATAATTAATCCTGACATTTCAATACCCTCTCGGAAAATAGTATAGAAGTCACTGAACTGTCCTTGTCCTTCTGCATCTTCTTTTGGTATTACTTGTTTTAATTTCTCTGTTAGTACTTTACTATTTCTTTCATCTTTTACATCAATGTTTTGTACAGTGTGAGATCCAACTTTCGTTTTTGCCTGTTCGTACACTTTATCTGGAACGACAACTACAAGTTCATATAAGTTTGTAATATTTCGTGCTTTTACTTCTTTTACCTGTATCGGTTCGGCTTCACCAATTGGAAATATTCCCTTCTTCCCTTTATATACACCAGTATCTTTATTCCCCTCACCATGCATTGCGTCAAATGCATACGCTTCTGCCTTCTTTAAATCCACGGTTTCTTCATTTAAATATTTTGCGATTTTATTAAATGATGATTGTGCCATAAGTTCAGTCGTTCTTGAGTTTAAGGCATCTTTATTTGAAACATCATCACCAAATTCACCGATTACTTTTACTGTTTCTAGCTCATATTGATGAATCACTTCGTTCTTTGCACTTTCCTCTTTTAAAACCTCATCTACTTTACGATTTACATGAGCGTCAGTTTTTTTGTACGAATAACTAATTGGCTTATATTTCTTCGCCTGCATATATGCGTTGTAGTACGTTGTTACAGAAGTTCCAACTGCTGTTAATGTTACTGCACTTAATACTGCAATCGTAGCTAATGATTTTGCATTTCCTTTAATGCGGTATAGTAACTGAGATGTCGTAACAATTTGCATTCCGTTATAAAACTTCGATTTTTTATTTCGTACTCTTTTTAATACAAATACAGTAAAGAACATAAAGAATAAATACGTACCAAGTACTGTTGCTAATAAAATTGAAAGAGCAAGCGGCATAAAGTTATCGTTATTCGCATGCTTAAGTCCTGTTATTGATAAAGTGTAGCCGATCCCCATTAATAAAACAGAAATGATAGCTACTAATTTTGAACCCTTCGGCATCTTCTCGCCTTCATTGTCCGCTCGGAATAATTCAATTAATTTAAAACGATAAATAACGCGATATCCTTTGAAAGATGTATAAAGAATAATAAAACAAAAAATAACTGCTGTATCAATAACCGCTCCAATCGGTACTTCAAAATGAACATTTACACCTAATTCCATCATGCTAACTAACAACTGAAGGAATGATTTTGAAAGTAAACTACCAATCACAATTCCAATTACTAATGATAGTAAACCCATTAACATATTTTCATAAAACAACATTTTACCAATTTCTTTTTTTCGAATACCTAGTAAAGAATAAAGTCCTATTTCTTTCTTACGCTTTCGTGTAAAAAATCCATTTGAATATATAATAAATATCGCGACAAAAATAATAAGTATAACACTCGCAAGTTGAAATCCATTACTAACCCGGTCCCCAGCTTCTCCAACTTGTGAATTGTACTGCAATGATTTAAATGTAAAATAAATTACGATACTAAAAATCATGGAAGCAAAGTATATAAAATAATCTTTAAAATTTCGTTTTATATTACGAAGAGCGATACTATACAAGCTCACTTATAGCACCTCCAGAAATAGAAGACATTACGTCAACAACTTGTTGGAAGAACTGTTTTCGCGTAAGCCCCCCGCGATATAACTCTTTATATAATTCTCCATCTTTAATAAATACAACTCGCTTGCAATAACTTGCAGCGAATGCATCGTGCGTTACCATTAAAATCGTTGCACGATCTTTTTCATTTAATGATTTCATGCTTTCTAATAAATCTGTCGCTGACTTAGAATCAAGCGCACCAGTTGGCTCATCTCCAAAAATCATACTTGGATTTGTTACAATCGCTCTTGATGCTGCGCAGCGCTGCTTTTGTCCACCTGATATTTCATATGGATATTGATTTAAAATATGATCAATTCCAAACTTCTTCGCAATCGTCTCAACACGAGATTCTACTTCTTTCGCTTTCACTTTTGATAGAGCAAGTGGCAATGCAATATTTTCTCGCACCGTTAACGTATCTAATAAATTATAATCTTGAAAAATGAACCCTAAATGATTACGACGGAATAACGCTAGTTCATCATCATTCATCTTCACAATGTCTTTTCCATCAATTAAAATTTCACCCTTTGATGTTGTATCAATAGTAGAAAGAACATTCAAAAGCGTCGTTTTTCCAGAACCAGACGGCCCCATAATACCGACAAACTCTCCCTCTGTTACCTGTAAATGAATATCTTTCAACGCTTCAAATGTATTACTGCCTGTCTTATATATTTTCGAAATCCCTTTCGCTTCTAACATTGTTTTCATCTATTTAAACCTCCTGTTATAATTCTTGATGTTCTCGTTAAGCAACAGAACTCAGTATAAATAGATTTTCTTAACAAATAGTCACGGGGTTTCTTAATATTTTCTTAAAAAGAAAAACCCAAAACCATACAAAGTGGTTTTGGATTTACTATAGTTAAAATAGTACATTGCATTTCGAACAAAAAGGAGCAGAATTTCCTCTTCTAATTTTCGCATCACATTTTGGACAATATACATATCTCTCTTCTATCTTTTCTCGCTCTATCATATGTAAAGATACGATTCTCATACTACACATAATCCCAATTAATATAAGGCTCACGATGAGTAGCATAATTCTCACTCCCCCCTTCTATATTTTACCATGAAATAATAAAACCGATTCCCACATTGAGAATCGGTTTTATCTTTATAATCCTAACTTCGCCTTCGCTCCATCAGGAATTTTATCTACCTCTATTTCTACTTTATCATGCAAAAACTTACCTTTCGTAATGACATGCCAGTATGAGCCTTTTTGTAATTTATCTACTCCATCAATTGTTACTTCTTTCTCTTCTCCCTTCTCATCATAAGTTTTAACTGTGTATTCAAAACCTTTATCTCCACCTAACTCTTTTCCATCTGTATCAATAATTGCGTAACGATATTCTAAATTCAGAAATGGATTCATTCTATCAATTGCAGTACTCCCATTTAATAAATATGCCGCTCCTGCGACAATAACAAGTAATGATCCAAAAATAAATCTTTTCATCTATATTCCGCCTTTCATTATGTTTTCTTTAAGATGTTTCTAAGTATAGAGCGTATTTCTTAATAAAAACTCGTACGGTTTCTTAACATTTTCTTAAACTAAAAGTGAAATATTAATTAGAAAGCTCAAAAAACAAACAAAAGAACTCTCCATACTAAGATTGACAAAATTACACCTTTAGTGTAATTTTACACTATAAAGAAAAAGGAGCTGCATAATGGATAAACAAGAATTTATTGAACTCGTTAATTCAAAACTAAAACTCATCCGTGTTGAAAGTAATCTATCACAAGATAAAATGTCAGAAATTATCGGTTTATCAAAGAAAACATTAGTAGAAATTGAAAAAGGAAGACGCACGCTAACATGGTCAGGTGCAGTTTGTGTCGTAACACTCTTCGAACAGTGTGATACAGTCCAAATGACCTTTGGGGATGATGTGAATGAAATTATAAAAACAATCGCTTTTACACATTACAATACGAACTTCCCGAAAACTTTAGGCGGAAAAGTATGGTGGCGACAAATAAAAGAATTAAACGGTTATCAAATACAACAAAATATTTTATCTCAACACTATCGAATTTTAGATAAAGAAGATCGCAGAATATGCCATTCATTCGATTTGGATGAAATTGAACAAAGATTGATGGAAATGGCAAAAGCATCTCAGTAAAGTGAAACTTTAATTAGTGGGGATTTATTGTCCACTAATAGAAGTCTAAAAAAATTCCGGAGTGTAATTCAAATGAAAAAACCGAAGAATATTACCATTTTAAACACGCTAATCATTAGCACGTTAGTATTAAATCTATTTATTTTCACATCAAGAATGAGCTTTTTACCTTGGTATATTGAAGATGGATGGGGATATTTAGGATTAGTATTTACATCCTTTATTTTCTTACTTTGCTTCTTTCAATCTTCGAAGCTTCATAAAAATGGAAAGTTAACTACACTACAAAAGTTTATTCCACTTGTCTCTGCCATACTTTCAATCTTCGTTCTTATCACTCCATCAAGTGATTATATGACTGTATTAGCTAATTTAATTAATACAACCATATTAACAATTTATATAACTATATTTCAGACAACACCTAATATAAGTAATGAGGAACTATTACATTAAAAGGGAGAGTTATTTTACAAAATAACTCTCCCTAAATGTAAAACTTCATTCTATTTACTTACTCATCACTATACTTCTTCTTTGCTTGTACAAATATGCGCCTCCCGCAACAACAAAAACAAGCCCACCAAAATATACGCCATACTCTATCGCAACTGCTACAATACTTTCAATATGTTGTCCAAATAAAGAACCGAGTACAAAGTAAACGAGTGTCCAAACAAATCCTGTCGTATAGGAATACAAAGCATACACCTTAAAAGACATGTTATTCATTCCCACTAAATACGGTACAATATGTCTTACAACTGGTATGAAGTAACTTGTGACTAACGCATAATGACCATACTTCTCTACCATTTGTTGAGATTTCAAAAGATATTTCGCTTTTTTCTTTTTCATTAACTTATCCAGTACTTTCGTACCAAATATTTTCCCTAATATATAACCTAATGATAGCCCCGATACAACACCTAAATAGGTTAATAAAAATGCTGGAATGATACTTAATATCCCTAATGACGATACGAAACCACCACTCATTACGATCATTTCGTCTGGAATTGGCATACCGATAATCCCTAGCCATAGACAGAAAAATAATGCCCAATAACCGTACTGCTCAATATAGGATAATAATTCATGTACTTCCATTAGGCATACGCTCTCCTTAGGTCTTTTTTACAGCTAAAGATGTACGCTGGCGGGAAATTGAGCCACACTTTTTCGAGCGTAATTTCGGGGAAGAAATGCTGGATAAATCCTTTTTTCACAAGTGAATATTGAAATGTAATAAATTCACCGTTCTCATGTATCGCTTCCATTACATTGTTTAAAATACGCTTTGAAACTTCTTCTGGTAAAGAGGTAAAAGGCAACCCAGATAAGACGTAATCAACGCATTCTATATTGAACTCTTCCATATACTTCTTTATATTTTCAGCTGAACCGTGTACAACAATGACGTTCGGTTCATCTTTAAACTTTCTCTTTAACTCTTTGCAAAACACTTCATTAATTTCAATAAGAAGAAATTTTGTTTCCTTCTTCTTTCTCTTCATAATTTCTTTCGTAAAAACACCTGTACCAGGCCCTAACTCTACGATGCATTTCGCTCGATGAAAATCAATTACATCTACCATTTTCTTTGCTAATATTTTTGAACTTGGCGCAATTGCACCAGTATGTTTCGGATGCTTAATAAATTCATGTAAGAATGTTATGAGTTGCATGTAACCCTCTCCCCATTCGTTCAATAGTTTTTAACTTGTTTCTAAGTATAACTATCGTTTCTTAACAAAAATTGAGGAGATTTCTTAAGATTTTATGAAGAATGAAACATTTCTTATTCCATATATAAATACCTCTTTTATATTTATAAATTTGGTATAATAGATATAAAAAGGACTTTTATGTAAGATACCATCACTACGTCTATTTTCATACAACATCTACGAAGATTAATCTGTACATCACCTTTCATGTCATTAAAAAAATTCAAACTATAAGAAATTTATATTTTATAAAAAAACAAATGTAGATTTAATTAATATGTAGTATTTCAAAACTATTTAAAAGGAGAAAATAATGAATAATTCTATCGACCTACAACACTTATGTGATCTTGTACATAGAACGTTTCATGTTCCTGTTCAATTTCTATCTACGGATAAAAAAATTGTATATGAATCTACTTCTCATACGACTGGTAGTCCGTTTTATTCTTCTAAAGAAGAACATCTTAATGAAATTTATCAAGAAAACGCTCCTTATAATTTTCCAGTTTTCAAAGGGAATAAGTATCTTGAGAATTTCATTAGCATCCATATAACAAATCATGAACATATAAAAGGAACACTTATAATCGGCCCGACTACCTATCCAAAAGTATCAGATGAAATGGCTATTAAACTTATGAAATATTTCAACTGTAATAATAAAATGCAACAAGGAGTAGACTACTATCAATTTCTACCCGAGATTAAAAAAAGTACGCTAATTGATATAAGTATTTGGTTACATTACGTCATTTTTAATGAAAAATTAGATCACGATACTGTTTGGAAAAAGAATAAATTACTAGAAGACGTTTCTTATAAAATCGTAAATCCTGATCTATACATTTCAAAACGTCGCCGGCATGACCCGCAAAATTATGATATATCATTGGAACGTAAATTTTTTTCAGCTATTAAAGAAGGAAATAAAGAAAAAGTCATACAATATGCGTATTCATATCCACAAGAAGATGCGGCAATTTCATCTAAAGGAGATCAACTTAGAAATCAAAAAAATAATGGCATTATCGCCATTACGCTAGCTATTCGATATGCGATAGACGGTAATCTTCCATCACATATCGCTTTTTCACTCGGTACTTTATATATACAAACGATTGAAAAGTTAGATAACATGTATTCCGTAAATAGGTTAATTGAAGATGCGTTATGTACTTTTGCAGAACGTGTAAAAGAATATAATAATCAAGCATATTCTAATTCCATTACTACGTGCCTCAATCATATTCACAAACATATTTACGATGAAATATCTCTGAATGAACTTGCTAATCTTTTACATATTTCCCCTACCTATTTATCAAAACTGTTTAAAAAAGAAGTAGGAATTCCTTTAATTGAATACATTCAGAGAGAACGAGTAGAAGAAGCAAAAAAATTATTAACATTAACGACCTATCCATTATCAGATATTTGTACCTGGCTTAATTTTAATGATCAAAGTTATTTCACAAGAGTCTTCAAAAAAATTACTAGTATGACTCCTAGACAATATAGGGAAAAGCATACTGTTATATAGAAATGATTTCTTAATAAGGGGTGAAATAGTTGTCATACTATCTCACCTTCATCTAAATTCCCCTTAATAAAATTTTAATCCCATTCAAAAAAGTACAAGAATGACAAATAATTACTATAAATACATTAGTGAATTTGATAATTTTTTAGTACTAAGTAAATCCGGCTCCCAATCATCCATACTTGCTTCGTTCTATAACACAGCTACTTCCATAGTGATGAACCTTCCTATATAGAAAATATACTGTTAGGAGAATAGAAAGCATGAGTAGTACAAAAATATCAAAATCGCCTGACATGAAAGAATCGCAAAAAGTATCACCATATGATGATAGAGACAGAATTGAAGATACTTTATTACGCTCTTACATTTCAGAAAAAGAAATATTGATCACTTATTATAAAGATCGTTATTTCCCTACTAGTTATATGACTGTAATTGAATTAAATCCTTTGAAACGTTCTTTACTATGCATAGATGCCTTTGACAGAAAACATACTTTTAGTTTCATCGACATAATCGATGCGCGGTAGTATTTAGAACGAAAAAAAGCCATTCACCTCATAAAAAATTAGGTAAATGGCTTTCTTATTTTCACTTATTATTTCGCACTCACAATCTTATAATAAGAACGAACTGTTATGAAGTAATATCCGATATAAATAACGCCATATACTCCGATACTAATTAGGAGCGGGATCATAATTTCGAATGGTAGTAAGTTCGCTAAACCTTTTAGTGCGAATAAGCTGTGCAAGATTCCAATTACTAACGGAATCGCAAAGATAAAGCTTACTTGTTTTGCAATAGCTTTTTTCATCTCTTGTTTCGTTACACCAACTTTACGAAGTACAACGTAACGCTCACGGTCAGCATTCGCTTCCGTTAATTGCTTGAAGTAAATGATAGAACCTGTTGCTAATAAGAATACAAGACCTAAGAACATTCCAATAAACATCATTAACCCTGTTCCTTCAAGCCCCATATGGAAACCAGTATAGAAATCTCTAAACGATGGTACCATTTCTGATTCACCAGCTGGCATCACTTTTGTTAACTTTTCTGTTAACACTTTACTTTCTTTTTCATCTTTTACATCAATATTTTTTACAACGCGTGTTCCAAATGCTTGCTTCGCTTGCTCATACATTTCATCTGAAACGACAACAACTAATTCACCTAGATTGGTAACCGCAACATCATTTGCACCTTGGATTTTTAATTGCTTCGTTTCGTTTCCAATTTGGAATACCGCTTTGTTCCCTTTATATTGTGGACTAAACTCATGCCCTTCAATATAGGAGCTATCGTATATAAATGCTTCACCAGCAGCTACATTCACTGTTTCCGCATCAATTTTTTTAGCAAGCTTGTTAAATTCTGACTGAGACATAAACTGATACTTCTCTGAAATCCTATAGTTCATATTCAGAATGAAATCAACTTTGTCTCCTTCAAACTTCCCTTTTACAGGAACTGTCTCAATTTCAAATTGATCTTTGATTGGATGATCTTGCTTCTCTTCTGCAAAAATGGCATTTACTTTCTTATCAAGCTCTGCATCTTTTTTCTCATAAGAGTAACTATAAGGTGCGACTGCTTTTGATTGCGTAAATGTGTTGTAATACATCGTAACTGACGTACCGACCGCAGTTAATGTTACCGCGCTTAAAATAGAAATTGTCGCAAGTGACTTTGCATTTCCTTTAATACGGTATAGTAACTGTGATGTTGTTACCATATTCATGCCGTTATAAAACGATGATTTATTATTTCTTGCACGCTTTAATACGAATACTGTAAAGAACATAAATAGTAAGTACGTACCTAATACTGTTGCCAGTAAAATGTAAAGTGCGACCACCATAAAGTCAGCATACTGCAGTGCCTTCACGTACATTAACGCTAAGAAATAACCTGAACCGATTAAGAAAACTGAAATTAACGCCATGACTACTGATCCTTTTGGCATTGCTTCTCCTTCGCGTTCTGCCCTGAAAAGTTCAATTAGCTTAAATCGATAAATTAAACGATATCCTTGAAGTGATGTATACAAAATAATCACAAAGAAAATAAGTGCTGTATCAACAATTGCAGCCATCGGTACTTCAAAATGAACATTTAAATTTAATCCCATCATGCTTACTAGCAGTTCAAGGAATAATTTCGAAAGGACACTACCAATCGCAATTCCGATAATTAAAGACATTAACCCCATTAACATATTTTCATAAAAGAGCATTTTACCAATCTGTCTTTTTCGAATACCTAATAAGGAATATAGTCCAACTTCTTTTTTACGCTTCCTTGTAAAGAAACCGTTTGAATATATAATGAATACCGCTACGAAAATAATTAGCATAACACTTGAAACTTGAAATGCTCCGCTAATTTTTTTAGAAGCTTCCGCAGCTTTTTCCATTTGTGAATTATACTGCAACGCCTTAAATGTAAAATAAATGACGATGCTAAAGATCATAGATGCAAAATATACAAAGTAGTCTTTAAAATTCCGCTGTATGTTGCGGAGGGCAATGCTAGATAAGGTCATCAGCCATACCTCCAGAGATAGAAGACATTACGTCAACGACTTTTTGGAAGAACTGTTTACGTGTTGATTCACCGCGGTGCAATTCTTTATATAACTCACCATCTTTAATGAAAATAACTCGTTTACAGTAACTCGCCGCAAATGCATCGTGCGTTACCATTAAAATTGTA
>Ga0102589_1004735_pt1 | contig 12516 bp, 14 predicted proteins | sample AraplaMF_Col_mLB_FD_76858 | JGI IMG/M metagenome (GOLD analysis project Ga0102589, IMG submission 76858) | Arabidopsis root microbial communities from the University of North Carolina, USA - plate scrape MF_Col_mLB | ecosystem: Host-associated > Plants > Roots > Endosphere | place: USA... | reverse complement strand
CAATCAATGAAGCGATGAAAATATCAATGCGTCGTGATGAAAATGTAATTTTAATCGGAGAAGATGTTGCAGGCGGTGCACAAGTGGATCACTTGCAAGATGATGAAGCATGGGGCGGTGTACTCGGTGTTACGAAAGGACTTGTACAAGAATTTGGTCGAAATCGTATTTTAGATACTCCAATTTCAGAAGCGGGTTATATGGGAGCGGCGATGGCAGCTGCTGCAACAGGTTTACGTCCGATAGCTGAATTAATGTTTAATGACTTTATCGGTAGTTGCCTTGATCAAGTATTAAACCAAGGCGCAAAATTCCGTTATATGTTCGGTGGTAAAGCGAAAGTGCCAGTTACAGTACGTACGATGCATGGTGCTGGTTTTAGCGCAGCGGCACAGCATTCACAAAGTTTATATGCGTTATTTACGAGCATTCCAGGTATAAAAGTTGTCGTTCCTTCCACTCCTTATGACGCAAAAGGCTTATTATTAGCGGCAATTGAAGATGACGACCCAGTAATCTTCTTTGAAGATAAAACACTTTACAATATGAAAGGCGAAGTACCAGAAGGGTACTATACAATTCCTTTAGGAAAAGCAGATATTAAACGTGAAGGTTCTGATGTAACAATAGTTGCAATTGGAAAACAAGTTCATACAGCACTTGCAGCTGCAAAGCAATTATCGGAAAAAGGACTCGAAGTAGAAGTAATCGATCCACGTTCTTTATCACCGCTGGATGAAGATACGATTTTAACATCTGTTGAAAAAACGAATCGCCTGATTGTTATCGACGAAGCAAATCCAAGATGTAGTATCGCAACAGATATTGCAGCAATTGTAGCGGATAAAGGATTCGATTTGTTAGATGCACCTATTAAACGAATTACAGCACCACATACACCAGTTCCGTTTTCGCCACCACTTGAAAAGTTATATTTACCAACGCCGGAGAAAGTAATTGAAACTGTATCAGAAATGATCGGAGACCAATCTTTATTACATGTGTAATGAAATGATGAGAAGGGAGAGAGAAACATGGCTGTAGAAGTTGTAATGCCGAAGTTAGGTATGGCGATGAAAGAAGGTATTATTACGAGCTGGAATATTAAAGCAGGTGATAATGTAGAAAAAGGTGAACTAATTGCTAGTATTAACTCGGAAAAAATCGAAACTGAAATAGAAGCACCAGCTGATGGAACTGTTCTTGATATAGCTGTAAGTGAAGATGAGGGAGTGCCGCCGGGTACTGTAATTTGCTACATCGGTAAGCCAAACGAAAAAGTAGAAGTCTATGAAAATACAAATGTTGTAGAAGAAAAAACATCTAACCCAGAACCTAAAAAGGTACAACATCCAGAACCATATGCGATAGATGTGACGAAGCAAAGAGTTAAAATATCTCCAGTAGCAAAGAAAATTGCAAAAACTGAAAATCTCGATATTAGATCATTAATTGGTACAGGACCTGGCGGAAGAATTACAAAGGTAGATGTATTAAAGGCGCTTGAAGAAAGAGTAGAAATTCCAGAAGTACTTGAACAAGAAGAAAGTAAAGTCATTCCTGTTACTGGTATGCGAAAAGCAATTGCGAACCGTATGCATGCAAGCTTACAAAATAGTGCGCAATTAACATTAACGATGAAAGTAGATGTTACAGATTTAGTTGCTTTACATAAAGAAATAGCGGAAGTTGTACAAAAACGATACGATAACAAACTAACCATTACGGATTTTGTTTCTCGTGCTGTTGTATTAGCGCTTGGGGAGCATAAAGAAATGAATAGCGCTTATATAGATGATGCCATTCATCAATTTGAACATGTTCATTTAGGTATGGCAGTCGCGTTAGAAAAAGGATTAGTCGTTCCGGCTATTCGCTTTGCTAATAATCTATCTTTAGTAGAGTTATCTAAAGAGATTAAAACTGTTGCACAAAAAGCAAGAGAAGGCAGTTTAAGTAGTGATGATATGCAAGGGACAACATTTACAATTAGTAATTTAGGTAGCTTCGGTATTGAATATTTTACGCCAGTATTAAATACACCTGAAACTGGTATTTTAGGTGTAGGTGCAATTGAACATGTTCCTGTATATAAAGGGAAAAAATTAAGAAAAGGAAGTATGTTACCTTTAAGTTTAACATTCGATCATCGTGTACTAGACGGTGCACCAGCAGCTGCATTTTTACGCACAATTAAACGTTATTTAGAAGAACCTGTAACAATTCTTTTATAAAGAGAAGGTGAGAAAATGAGTAATTTAGTTGTTATTGGGGGCGGACCTGCTGGTTATGTAGCGGCAATTACCGCGGCTCAAAATGGAAAAGATGTCACTCTTATTGATGAAGCTGATCTTGGCGGGACTTGTTTAAATGTCGGTTGTATGCCCACGAAATCATTGTTAGAAAGTGCGGAAGTGCATGACATTGTGAGAAAAGCGAATAATTATGGAGTTACACTTAACGAAGGAAGTATATCAATTGATTGGAAGCAAATACAGGCAAGGAAATCACAAATCGTAACGCAGCTCGTCCAAGGAATTCAATATTTAATGAAGAAAAATAAAATAAAAGTTGTACAAGGTAAAGCGAAATTTGAAACGGATCACCGTGTGCGAGTTACACACGGTGAAAAAGAAGATGTAGTAGATGGAGAACAGTTCATTATAGCGGCAGGATCAGAACCAACTGAATTACCTTTTGCTCCATTTGATGGGAAGTGGATTTTAAATAGTAGTCATGCAATGTCCCTAGAAAATATACCGAAATCATTATTAATCGTTGGCGGTGGTGTAATAGGTTGCGAGTTTGCAAGTATTTATAGTCGTCTTGGAACAAAAGTTACGATTGTTGAAATGGCACCGCAATTATTACCTGGTGAAGATGAAGATATCGCACATATTTTAAGAGAGAAACTAGAAAATGATGGTGTGAAAATATTTACAGGAGCAGCTTTAAAAGGATTAAATAATTATAAGAAGCAGGCTTCATTTGAATATGAAGGAAGTATCCAAGAAGCCAATCCGGAATTTGTTCTCGTTTCTGTCGGTCGAAAACCACGTGTACAACAATTAGATTTAGAAAAAGCAGGCATTCAATTTTCAAATAAAGGAATTTCTGTGAATAAACATATGCAAACAAACAGATCACATATTTACGCAGCGGGTGATGTGATTGGTGGAATACAGCTTGCTCACGTTGCTTTCCATGAAGGAACGACAGCAGCATTACACGCGAGCGGAGAAGATGTGAAAGTAAACTATCATGCTGTACCTCGCTGTATTTATACAGCTCCAGAAATTGCTAGTGTCGGTTTAACAGAAAAAGGAGCAAGAGAGCAATATGGGGATATACTAATTGGAGAATTTTCTTTTACAGCGAACGGAAAAGCGCTTATTATTGGAGAACAAACGGGGAAAGTAAAAGTTATTGTTGAACCTAAATATCAAGAAATTATAGGGATTTCAATTATCGGTCCTCGTGCAACCGAACTAATCGGACAAGGAACTGTAATGATTCATACAGAAGTTACAGCTGATATAATGCGAGATTATATTGCAGCGCATCCAACTTTATCTGAAGCGATTCATGAGGCGTTATTGCAGGCAGTAGGACATGCTGTGCATGCTTAAATAGAAACATAATAACCCACTATTCTCATTAATAAGAGAATAGTGGGTTGGATTTTTTCAATTAGTAAATATACAATTATTTTTTAATTTCAATAGCTGAAGTAATATCGTTCCAATCGGCAGCTAAATTAGCAGTTTTACCGTACCAATCAGCGTGTTTAAATACAACACCTTTTCCATAACCTTGTGTTGAAGTATGCTCCCAAAGCGTCGATGAATAACTTGCAGAAGGTGACGCTGTACTTACAGAGGAAATTCTGTCGTTCCAGCTAGATGGTAAGTTTTTAAAACCGCTGCTCCAGTAAATATATTGGCCACCTTTATCTTTATGTTCATAAAAATCAGTACTACCAGCACCGCTACCTAAAGGATTAATTTTATTTTTAAGTGCTTTTTTATCCTTTTCAATATAAGCATCTAATGTTTCGCGGCTAGTAAAACCATAAGCTAGCCAATCTCCATTTTCATTTTGCTCTGGTAATACCATAGTAATTTGGATGTCTTTTTTTGATGTATCGTTTAATTTTGCAAAGGAAGTAACATTCTGTTCATCCACTTTTAAATAATCAAATGATTTAATTACATTACTTTTTTCTTCAGCGCTTGCTACTCCTAGTCCTCCAGTTAATGCAAACCCCGCTACTAATGTCCCTGCTACTAATTTCTTCAACATATAACCATCCCTTTTTGTTTAGATTTTTGTACAGGTGAATCTTTGTACTAGTAAAATGTATTCCAAATGAGAAATATTGTAAATATTCTGAAGTTTTAGAAATAAAAGGCGGAATATTTACAGTTTTGCATTTTTTCTTTAGAAAAAATAGTTATCGGAATGATATAATAAATAGATATATCGCTTTTGTTGGATGTTAAAATGTTTTAGGAGGAAAGCTATTGAAGTATTTCAATAAAGATTGGTATAAAGAAATGCAAATTATAGAATTTGTAAGTTTTATAGAGTCTATAAAAGAATGGTCAGAAATGAATATACAAAGTTTAATTGAGGAAATTAAGGAAAGGAAAATAGATTTATTAAAATTCCTTCCTGAATCCATACACCCATTTATTCATAGCACCACAATTAATTCAGAATATCCTTCTAGTGAATTGAAAAAACTTATGAAAGAGTGGATAGAGGATTGTGAGAAAAGAAGGGCTCATTTAGATCGATTCTACTTAGAGCAATTCCATTCGATTAAGAAAAAACTCCCAACAAATGTTATTCAGTTACATGATTACTTACTACATGACAGTGTAGTCAAATCAGTAGAGAGAATATCAAAAGATACGCTAATTATTATTTTAGATTGCAGTGGTACTTTCAGTGAATTTGATAAACTGGAAGTAACTTTTACAGGCGTAACGAAGTGTTCAATTCCGGAAAATTTTGAAGGTGCTTGGTGGTTAAGTCATGAAATAGATCTTACTAATGAAGGGTTCGAATTGGGTGTTTTATTTGATTGCCCATTTGAAGAAGTGACGATTTGTGCAAAAGACGTATTGCTTGAGATAGGTAACTAGTAAACTTTATAATTTTACAAACAAAAAAACAGTCTTATAAGACTGTTTTTTATTTAGATGCTAAATTATCAAGTTTCCAATAAGTATCTGTTAACGGCGCAGCTTTGCTATCTATGTATAAATACATGGTATTTAAATCTTTTGGAGAAGCTTTCATATTAAATACAATGTCGGTAGTTAAAGAAAACTCAGATGGAACCTTTTTAGCATTTTCATTTTGAATAAATTCACCTTCATATTTTTCACCCGTTTTTTCATCTTTTATGAAATATTTTATTTCTGAAAGATCTATCGTTTGTCCGTCAGCACGAGCATTATTTATTGTAACGCGAGCTGTGAGACGCCACTCTTTGTCTATTTTTTCGAATTTAGCATTTTCAACAGTTGCTCTATAGTATTCGTTTTTAAATATTTCCCCATAGTGCATTGCATTCTTTTCAAGAGCGCTCTTTTCTTGTTTTGGTGTAGTACTACCATTACATCCTGCCATTATTCCTGTAAATAATAATGCTGTACAAGTTACTTTAATTATAGATTTCATAGTAATCCCTTTCTGTATTAAAAAGTAAAACATAGGAATAATTTTACATCAATAGGAAGTTAAATGGAAGTATATTTGTGGAATATGCAAATATACATTTATTTCGTTGTCAGTTAACGTGATAGAAAGAGGGGGAAAACTGTATAAAACGGAATAAATAAGAATTGAAAATATTGTAATACAGAAAAAGCATGCATATAATTAAAATAAAGATTAAATTTCTGAATCTTCAATAATGGTGGTGATAACATGTTCACTGAAGAGCGTAGAGAGAAAATTTTAGAGTTACTTAAGAAAGATGGAAGAGTAATTGCAAAGGATCTTGCGGAACGCTTCGATATGTCTATCGATTCTATAAGAAGAGATTTGTCTATAATGGAGAAGGATGGTTTATTAAAAAGAACGCACGGAGGTGCAGTTGAACTTACGCGAGTGAGAAACTTAGCTGCCGAACCCTCGAAACGTTATAGTGATGGTTCAATAGAGGAAGATGCGATTGCGAAAGTTGCTGCATCTTATATACAAGAAGGAGATTCCGTTTTTATTGGTGGGGCTTCAATTCATTGTGCCATGTTAAAATTTTTACCCGAAACATCATTTACAGTTATTACGAATTCTATAGAGATAGCTAGTTCATTACGAGAATACAAGAACATAGAAGTGTATTTAATTGGTGGTAAGGTAAAACCATCAGGAAATGTGACAGATACACTTGCCTCTGAAATGATAAGTAGATTATCTATTGATCTTTATTTCTCTACAGGTGGTGGTGTTTCATTGAATGGTATAAGTACTGCATCACCAGAAGTTGCTTATTTTGGAAAAACAGTAAGTAAAATTGCTAGAAGAAACATTTGTTTAGCTCCTCATAATAAACTCGGAATAGACTGCTTTATAAAAGGAGAGTCACTGATAGAAATTGACCTTATAATAACAGATGAAGAGGCTAGTAAAGAAACGATCCAAGAATTTGCGAAACAAGGTAAGGAAATTGTAATAGCATCAATAACCCCCATTTAAAAGGAGTTTGAAATGATTATAAAAGGACAAGAGTTTTATATAAATGGATTAACTTTTACAATTCGTTCTGCAGCTGAAACGGATGCTGAGCAGTTATCGGAAATTAGAGTTCAGATCGATGGCGAAACTGAAAATATGGATAGAGAAGCTGGAGAGGGATTTATAGATAAGATAGGTTTTCAAAAAATAATAAAATCAGATAGTGAAGAGATGAAAAATCTGTTTTTAGTTGCAGAAGTGCACAACCGAATCGTAGGATTTTCAAGATGTGAAGGATCAAATTTGAGGAGATTATCCCATAAAGTAGAGTTTGGCGTTTGTATTTTAAGAGAGTTTTGGGGATATGGGATGGGTAAGAGTCTATTGCAACAATCAATTCAGTGGGCTGACGAAAATGAAGTGAAAAAGATATCATTACAAGTGTTAGAGACAAATGAAAAAGCCATCCAACTTTATAAAAAATTAGGTTTTGAAGTAGAAGGTATTTTAAAAAGTGATAAAAGGCTGTCGGATGGGAAGTATTATAATACGGTAGTAATGGGAAGGTTAATACATTTCATAAAAGAGGTGTAGTGGAATGTTTTACAGAAGAAAGTACTATATAGTAAAGAATGAATTTATAGAAATATTTAATGAGCATTTTAATACCACGAACTTACCTAATCAATTAAAGCATGGTTCCAGGCTAATAGGACGCTGGATGAAAGATAATAATGATGGTACAACTGAAATATTCGCCATATGGGAATATGATAGTTATGACGAGTATAAAGAAATAGAATCGAAAATTAGAAGTGACGAGAAGCATGTTAAAAGAATACATGATTGGTATGAAAAACATGGCGGAAGAGAATATGTTTTACAGAAGTACATATTAGAGTTAAAAAATGAAGGGTTAGTATGTACTGTAAAGTGATAGAGGGGTGATGGATAATGGGAATTAAAACAAAATTATATTTTAGTTTAGCATCTACCATTTTATTTGCAATAGCAGTAATAGTTTTCTTTATAAACGGCAATCCACAAAAGTGGTTTTGGCTATGTATTTTCTTTGCGTCCATTATACAAAATATAGTTCTACTAAAAAAGAATAAAGGAGTTCATTAAGATATTCAAATTATTAACATATTTGTGTCGTCTTTCTAGTTATGTTGAAAACGCTTTTATTCAGTTTTATAATAAAAGTATGTTTTTACAGATCTCCAAAACAATGGATAGGGAGATGATACAATGTTAGCTTCACCGTTTTACTTACATACATGGAAAAAGTTTGTTGATGAAGGTGTTCTTGATTCGAACCGTATAAACGAAAGAATTTCAGAGTCATGGTATCGATGTAAACAAGCAAATGTGAATCCTCATATGAATAAAGGTCAGAAAATTTTGTCTTCTAATATTTTTCAGGATCAAAAGAAAAAGAGTGAAATCTTCCTTGATATAGCAATACCTCAAATACAAAATATGAGAAAAACCATTGATGAACTGCAAATGATGGCATTATTAATTGATCCAGATGGTTATGTTCTATCATTAAGTGGAAATCAGCAAACGTTGAAACGAGCGAAACATATTAATTTTATTGAAGGTGTGAAATGGACGGAAGCAGCTGTTGGTACAAATGCGATAGGAACAGCGTTAGAGATTGAAGAGGCTATTATGATAAGTGGTACAGAGCATTATTCTGTCGCATCTCATAGCTGGAGCTGTGCGGCCTCTCCGATTCATAATGATGATGGGAAATTAATTGGTGTTCTAGATTTCTCCTGTCCAATTGAGTTTTCACATCCATATATGCTCGGAATGGTAACTTCGATCGCGCATGCGATTGAACGTGAATGTAGTATTCGAGTACATCAAAATGAACTGCATTTAATCCATCGTTTTTTAGATGTAATTGACAGTGATGAACAAGTTGTTATTTGTAACCATCGTGATGTTATCGTTTCTGCGAGCAAGAGGGTTCGTGAACGAGTATGTAATTGGTCACGAATGAAACTTGAAGATTTAATATACAATGGATTGAAATCTAAATTAGAAGTACCAGTATATAGTAATGATAGAATGATTGGGAAATGTATTTATTTAAAGGAAAATAAACAGGCGAATTTATTTTCTAATTTCCCATTTATAAACGGAATTACTTTTCCTGGAGTTATTGGGACAAGCAGCGTATTTCAACATACTTTAGAAGAAATTAAGCTTGTTTCACCAACTGACGCTAGTGTATATGTATGTGGTGAAACAGGTGTAGGGAAAGAATATGTAGCGAGAGCGATTCATGAAAATAGTCTAAGAAAAAATGGTCCTTTTATAGCTGTTAACTGCGGTTCATTACCGAAAGAATTAATGGAAAGTGAATTATTCGGTTATGCTGAAGGTGCGTTTACAGGTGCGCGGCGCCAAGGATATAAAGGGAAATTCGAACAAGCAGACGGAGGAACAATATTTTTAGATGAAATTGGTGAAGTGCCGCCAGAGATGCAAGTGGCATTATTGCGTGTTTTGCAAGAACGAACAGTAACCCCAATTGGTAGTTCAAAAGAGGTACCAGTAAATATTCGTATTATTACTGCGACACATAAAGATTTACTACGATTAGTAGAAGAAGGGAAATTCCGTCAAGATTTATATTATCGTTTACATGTTTATCCCCTATATGTTCCGTCGTTAATAGAAAGAAAAGAGGATATTCCGTACTTCATACAACATTTTTGTGAACGAAAGGATTGGAATGTTGTATTTCCAAAGAGTATTTGTAATCAATTTTCACAGCATACATGGCCCGGAAATATTCGAGAATTATTAAATGTATTAGAACGCATATACATTTTGTCGCAAGGACGGGAAATATGCGAAAAACAAATCTCTTTTTTATTACAAACAATGATGGGAAATCAACATCAACTTGAATTGCAAGCAGAAAATAAAACAGAGCATACATTAAATTTCCGTGAAAAAATACAGCGTGATAGTATGATTGAAGCGCTAGAAAAGACGAATGGAAATGTTTCGTTAGCTGCAAAACTATTAGATGTGCCACGCAGTACATTTTATAAACGTATGCAAAAATTCAGGCTATAAAAGTAGATTTTTGTAATCTACTTTTTCTTTATGGGCTCATGTTCTGTCGGAATGTGCGCTTGCCAGGGAAATAATAGAATAATTAGAAAGAAGATTTCCTGAAGGGGGTTAGCATGTGAAGTATATTGAAATTGGAATCGGGAATAGGTGGTTCATTCGAACGGAAACCGAAAATAAAGATGGAACTGAATTTGAGGAACGAGGAATTATTAAACCTATTTATTTTGAGTCTTTATATGTACGAATTTGGTTTCGGAAAACGTGTTTTATTTTTGATACGAAAGAGGGTTTTAAGAAAGTAAGAAAAAGTAGAGCTGAGTATAAGTTTATTGTTGGAATGGTGAGTAGGTTAAAACAATAGAATCAAACAGGGGGTGTTTTTTATGATTAGAATTATCACATTCATACTCGCTTTTATTATAATGGGCTATTCTATTTACAGTTGGAAGGATGATTCGAAGCAAAGTATGCTCATTTTACAATTACTTTTAGGTTTTATGCTCGCCGGTATGGGGATACAAAACGTTAAGAAGGATGAAAAAGAGAATAAGAATATGGGGTTGTTGCTTTTACTTACATCGCTGTTTTGTATCATTGTATCGCTAATAAAATATTTAAAATAAACTGTTACTTAGCATATGGAGTAACAGTTTATTTTTTGAAGTTTTCTCATTAAAAATTTCAGTAGCTGTTTGGTACATTTTTTTATCAATACAAAATTTTTCGGTTATCCAATAAGTAAGCTCAGAAGAGGTAAGGCTATGTTCGCTTTTCTTACCTTGGAAATATCGTTTTAAAACATTATCATTAATAGAAGTTGGAATGCCATCGATATAACCGAAAATTTGAATTTTTTTTAATACAGGAGAAGAATGCCAGTCATTAGACTTTGTAATGAGTTCTTTCATACTTGTTAAATGTATTGGCTCTGTATTTAAGATTTTTGCTGGACCAGGATCTCTAGTAATATGAATTTCCTTATTTGATACTTGATAAGCAAATGTTTCCCTTACATCACTTACTTGAAATGATTCATAAAGTGGAAATGCTTGAAATAAAGGTGCACAGTAACCAACATCAACATAATAAGGTTGCTCTAAGTTAATACGTAAGCATAAATGCCCAGGATCCATATACATATACTGCACAGAAAAACCTAGATTTGATAATAGCCAATGAAATCCAATAGAATGAGTCCAACAAGTACCGCCCATACCTTTAGTTGTAATTCGATTTATGTATGTCTTGATGGAAGGAAAGTAATTACCTGTTTTCTTACCTTTTCCCCAGTCAATTATTTTAGTAAGAGTTTCCCACTTTACTTTCTCTTGATGAGCTTTAACAAGTTCATTTAAAAAATTTAAACTTACAGGCTTTTTTGTAACGGGTAAAAACGATAGAAACTGATTTGTTAGTTTTTCTTGGGACATTTGATTTTCCTTTCTATATAGATGTTGATATTAATAATGTCATATAATAATTGTTAGAAAATGCAGTTATTTATTGTGAGGGGAGAAAGTCAAATGCCGATGTCATTATATTATAAAAGACTTCGTGAAAAATTAGGATCTGAACTTATTTTTATGCCGAGTATAGCTGCTGTAATTAAAAACGAGAAGAGGGAAATTTTATTTCAATATCCTGGAGGAGAATACTGGAGTTTGCCAGCAGGGGCAATCGAACCAGGAGAAACACCAGAAGAAGCGGTTGTTAGAGAAGTATGGGAAGAAACAGGATTGAAAGTAAAAGTGAAAAAAGAAAAAGGTGTATTTGGAGGGAAAGAGTTCCGTCATACATATTCGAATGGAGATCAAGTAGAATATATTGTTGTTGTATTTGAGTGTGAAGTTATTGGCGGTGGATTGAAAGCAATTGATGGAGAATCTGTAAAACTAAAATATTTCCTTTTATCTGAAAAGCCACCTTTAGCATTACCGTATCCCGATAAAATATTTTTATAGATGAAAAATAGCACACCTTATGAATAAAGGGTGTGCTATTTATATAGACCTGTCGTATACATCACTGTCAATGTATGTACAACTTCTTCTAAATCTAGCTCTTTATCATTTTGCACAATTTCCCAAAGAAATGTTTCATTCATCGCGAACCAACCACGTGCTACAATCTCTTTATTTAATTCAGGCTGCGCCAATCCACTTTCTTGAGAGTAAGTAATATCCTGTGTAATACTTTTTATAAAGCGTTCACGTATCTCATCCCATTTTTGACTTATCTCTCTTGATAATCCTATTGCTTCTTCCACAACTTGTAATATATCTCTTTCTTCTTGTGCTAACTGTAAAAAAGCGCGCACTTGATTTTGAATCATATCGCGTGCTTCAGCCTTTGTTTGAGGGGAAAAAGAGCGATCTGCAATATCATAAAAGCGATTCATCACACCTTCCATCAAAATGACGAGGAGAGCATCTTTGTTTTTAAAGTATACATATGCTGTTCCATAACCAGTTTCTGCATGTTTAATAATTTGCGTGATTGTAGTTTTCTGAAATCCGTTTTTTATAAAAATAGTATAACCGGAATGTAATAGTTTCTTTTTTGTTTCTAAGGAGCGGTGTTTTCTTGTTGAAAGAGTGGAATTTTTCAAGGAATCACCTCTTTATACTGAAATATCTGAAAATATAATTGTATTGTAAAAGAAGTTCGTATATAAAGTCAACTGACATAATATCATTGACGTTATATCAATTTAAGTGATATATT
>Ga0102589_1004734_pt1 | contig 12519 bp, 14 predicted proteins | sample AraplaMF_Col_mLB_FD_76858 | JGI IMG/M metagenome (GOLD analysis project Ga0102589, IMG submission 76858) | Arabidopsis root microbial communities from the University of North Carolina, USA - plate scrape MF_Col_mLB | ecosystem: Host-associated > Plants > Roots > Endosphere | place: USA... | reverse complement strand
TATCGTTATAGGCATGCCCTAAAATTTCTGCGTTTGGAAAGGCATCCACCCAACCTGCATGATCTGGATGATGATGGGTTAACACAACCTGTTCAATATCTCGCATGTCAAAGCCCGCTGCGCGAATCCCCCATTTTAGCGCGTCATAGGCTTCCATTGTTTTTGGACCAACATCAAAAATTGTCAATGCATCGCCTTTGACAACAAATGCATTTACATCTCCTACATCATAGGGTGTTGGTATTTCTATTTTATATGTAGACAAAAGCTGTTTCCCCCTTTATGCAACTAGTGAACACCGATTCATTCTATTTTACAAGTTTTTCTTCTTTTCGTCACCCTCCTGTTGACAGGTTGACGTCTTACCAATATAATTTTGAATAATCTAATTATTTTTATGCGTTGATGAAGCCAAGTACGTAATTGGTGAAGGTGTCTTAGAGAGTGTTACATTTGCTGAAAGTAACATCACCCACTCCCATTACCGAACCTACTTCTGAGCAGTTATGAAAACATAACCGTTTCCCTTGCGATAAAAGGGCTATGAGTTGTGCCAAGTGGCAAACAAAGGTGGTACCGCGGAGACTACAGCGTTTTCGTCCTTCTTTATAAGGACGAGAGCGCTTTTTTTATCTTCATTAAGGATGTTTGGTAACGAAGCAAAGCGACAGCTATAATTACGCCAAGGCGAAATTGAATTTCAACTGGAGGTTTTATCATGAAAAAAATACTATTTATAGGTGCTGGCTCTATGGCAGAGGCCTTGATTCAGGGGTGGATTAAACAAAAGGTATTTACAGCGCAAGAAATTTACGTCACCAATCGCTCTGACAAAGACCGCTTACATTTTTTACACGACACATATGGTGTAAATTGCAATATTGACCATGATATTTATCAGCAGGCTGATTTAATCATTTTAGCGATGAAGCCTAAAGATGCCATTGCAGCAATGCGTGAGTTAAAGCCTAAAATTACAGAGCACTCAGCCGTACTTTCTATTTTAGCTGGGATTGCTATTACTACAATTATAGAACATTTAGGTGCTCGCCCAGTCGCACGCGTTATGCCTAACACTTCTGCTACTATTGGGATGTCTGCCAGTGGGATTGCATTTAATGACAGAGTGACAGCAGAACAGCGCTCCATTTTCTTACAGTTACTAGAGGCGGTTGGTTCAGTAATTGAAGTGGATGAGGATCAATTACATGCTGTAACTGCACTTTCAGGGAGTGGCCCAGCTTATATTTATTATTTAATGGAGGCATTTGAACGGGTAGGTACAAAAGTCGGTCTCCCAAAGGATACAGTACGACTATTAATGACGCAAACACTTGCTGGTACTGCGGAAATGCTAAAACAATCCGTCGATGAACTTGATGTTTTACGCCGTAAAGTAACAAGTCCTGGCGGTACAACAGAAGCTGGAATAAAGGCTCTTGAACAATTTCAATTTAATGAGGCTATTGAAGCATGTATTAAAGAAGCAGAAGCTCGATCCCGTTCGCTTGCAAATAGTAAATAATGGGTGCAAAATATAGTATATTACTTGGGATTAGGGGGCTTTACATTGGCTAAATTATTTGAACCGTTTCAATTACAAAATGTCTCATTAAAAAATCGTGTTGTGATGGCACCGATGTGTATGTACTCAGCAAAGGATGATGGGCTTGTCACACCATTCCATCAAGTACATTATGCAACGCGGGCTGCTGGTCAAGTTGGTTTAATCATCGTCGAAGCTACAGGTGTTGTACCAGAGGGTCGTATATCTAGTAACGATCTTGGTATTTGGGATGATGCTCATATCGAAGGTTTACGTCAATTAGTTCAAGGAATGAAGGCATACGGAGCAAAAACCGGTATCCAGCTTGCACATGCTGGTCGTAAAGCAACTGTAGATGGAGAAATATTCGCACCGTCAGCAATTGCATTTAGCGATGCTTATAAAACGCCTACTGAAATGACATTAGAAGACATTGAATATGTTGTAGAAGCTTTTAAACAAGCAGCTGTCCGAGCAGCTAATGCAGGCTTTGATGTTCTTGAAATTCATGGTGCACATGGGTATTTAATTAGTGAATTTTTATCACCAGCAACGAATAAACGCAATGACCAGTACGGTGGCTCTCAAGAAAATCGTTATCGATTATTACGTCAAGTCATCGATGCTATTCGTAGTGTTTGGGAAGGTCCTTTGCTTGTGCGTGTTTCCGCTGAAGACTATGCAGAAGATGGTGCAACAATGAATGACTTTATCGTCTTCAGTCGCTGGATGAAATCACAGAGTGTCGATTTAGTGGATGTTTCTACAGGCGGAGTCGTGCAAGCTCATATAAATGTTTTTCCAGGCTACCAAGTACCTCATGCTGAAGCGATTAAGCATGGTGCTGATATTCCAACAGGAGCGGTCGGCCTTATTACGACAGCCATTCAAGCAGAAGAAATTTTACAAAACAATCGTGCTGACTTAATTTTCCTAGGACGCGTTCTTCTTCGAGATCCATATTGGCCACTTCATGCTGCTAAGGAATTAGGAGAAGAAGTTCAACCTCCAGTGCAATACGTACGTGGCTGGTAAAAATAAAGGTATAGTGAACAGCTTGTTGATTTATGTTAACAAGCTATTTTCATGTTATTTTCTAATCAGTCAATGATATTAAAGTGTCATATTAAATAAGTTAGGCAAAAATGAGGGGTTGATTTCCGTTCCGACTGAGCGCTTTTCTAGGGGGCGTCCGATGAGCCGCTCAGTCTCCACTCCAATCAACTACTTAACTTTAATAAACCTTCAGCTACAATGTTTTATCTGTGCGAAAGCGAAGTGCTAACGTAGCGACAGCAACAACATTAGCAGAGGAAGGGGCTATAAGCTCATCCACATGAAAGCGTAGCCTGGAACAGAAATCATCCTCATTTAAAGCACCATAACATTCACAAAGATTTCTTTGACATTCAGTACTTCATTTTAATAAATCGGATTCTGTTCAATTTCTTTATCAATTACCTTTACTAACGTCTCTGCATCATCTGCAGTTATGACTTCTCCATTGACGATGGCGAAAATCCCTTGCTCACAATTTTCACAATGTGATGTACAGCCCGATTCTTCAATTTCGATATCAGATCTTTCAACTAGTACATCATAAGCATCTGCCGCACCAAGTGATAAGTTTGTAATACAAAACTCAACTCTATTTTTCATTTGCTGCGGCTCTTTCTTTTTCTTAAAAAGAGAAAATACCATCTTTTGATCTCCCCTACTCTTTCAAATAAATGTTTTTAGCAAAATGACTGACAATCGCTGTTTCTGGAAAAAATTGCTAAAATGCTAAGGTTTATACACATCAGCTTCATTTGTAGGGACAAAGATAATGCCCTTTAATTTATGCTTTTCAGCTTCTTTATTAAATTCTTCTGAACAAAATAAAACAATCTGAAAAGAACACACTCAATCCAATTCCGCACGAGAAAATAAATCCGTAATAGTAGATTCATCTTCACATGTATTTTTAAATGAAATAGCAAACTTCTCTAATGCTTCTTTATCGAAGGAATAAGCACAAAACATGCTAGCTTCAGAATCAAACTTGACAATACCCTTTAGTTCAGGCATTTTTTCTTCAACAAAGACAATCGCCAAGGATTCCCAATCATAACCGCCTCCTTCAAATCCCTCATCAGATCGTGTATCAAAAATCTCTTGCTTATATTCACCAACATCTAAACATAATGACGCAGAACCACTATCATGATCCACCCAAAAAAACGGAGCTATTTTCTGTTTATCATTAATAAAATTCATTTTAACCCTCCACTAAAAATAATTTTTTAGATCGATTTACTTTCGAAATACTACATGATGAACAACAGCATTCATAAAGCAAATTATTGTCGTACTTTGTAATTCAATAAAGAGTTCATCAGCATTTTCTTTAATGCCTTCTCAATATTTAGATGACATCTTTTTTTCACACCTATTAAGCCATTCTTTAAAGGTTTCTCTTAGCCAGCCTGTCTTGAAAAAGATGGCCGATACTACAATTTGAAGGTTCCAGAAAAAATAATTGGACTTTTGAGTTTAAATACTTAAAAAATCAACGATCATTTTCTTTTCTAGATCTGGCATCTTATGCATATGTCCGCACCCTTTTAACATATGAGCAGTGTTATTTGGTATAATTCTTTGGGCTCTTAGTAATACTTTTTCCGCTGGAAATAAACAATCTTTTTCTGCTGCCATAATAAGCGTTGGTGCTTTACACTGTTGCATTAAAAGTTCACTCACATTGGATGGCATCCCTACTTTTGTTTTTACATGATTTCACCATATCTAAAGTATCTTTATCAAGAAATTCTTCTTCAATAGCCATAAATAAAGCTGTTTTTTTTATATATTTTTCTTTCTTCGTTAGTTTATATTTGAGTAGTGGTATCATCATTTTTACAGTACTGATGGGAAAGGCATTGTTAATACCTGATGGTACAATTAATACTGATTTTTTTACTTTCTCTGGTGCGATACACATTAGTTTTGCCAGAACTCCGCCTCCAAACGAAACCCCAAAACAAGCTATTTTGTCAAATCCAAGCGCTGTTATAACATCACTTGCCCACTTTCCATAATCATCATTGCGAGGAGAGAGATTAACCTCATCACTTTTTCCAGGGTGGCCAATAATATCAACCGCATAGATATGAAAATCCTTCAGTAGGAATCTGTATATTAATAAATTATAGGCAGTCGTACTATTCCCTCCATGAAATACTAACAATGGTTCACCCGATAGATTGCCAGTTTCAATGATATGTGTTCTTCCAAAACGAGTATGAACGTAAACATCCTTATATGAATATTCCAATTTTTTCAATTGATTATCATAAAGCTTTAGTGACATTTCTTTTCCAAACAGTGTCTTGTATATACCCATATGTCCCTCTCTTATAAGTTATCTCACATTAATTTAATTGCGATGCAGATGTTCCATCAAATGTTCCTGCTACATCGGATGATTTTGAGACCACGGAATAGACTTCTCTATAATTTTTACATTCTTTGCTTGAATCCTATCATTATAACAACTAGGATATTGCCATCACGCGTAATCATTCCCATCAACCTATTTTCATTTTTCATAGGGCTGTTTATATAACGTTTCTATTTTTTATGAAATCAAATATCATAGCCCAACCGTCCATAGGGCTACCATATCCCCATAGAGGTCCTGTCATTTTATCCAATTTACTGAGCTTTTCCTGATATTGCGTCACCATGGCTTGACGCTCTTCTTGCGTATATGCATTCAAACGTTCGTCACTTACTTTCAGTCGCATATTATGCAGGAAGTTGATCATGTCACAATAAATTGAGTCATCCTCAAACGTAATGAAATCGGGGAAAATAGCAATAGCTTCATCAAAAGCATGCTGCAAATGCTGCAAGCCAAATTTCGCCAAAACCTCGGAAATATACGGCACAAGATGCGGCTGATACGCAATGATACCGTCCCAGCCATCACACTGCCAGTTACCGATCGTATTGATAGCGATGTGAAGTTGAAATAACTCTGGCGACACCCTCTCTTGGATGGCATCTAGTTCTCCGATCTCCCATATTTTATCGGATAATTCCGCTAAATTCATTTCATCTATAGGAATTTTCCCATCCCATACCTCATTCAATCCAATACTCATAGTTACACCTCTCCCGAAAGTAGTATTCTGCTCGTTCTCGCTTCTCTATTTTACATATTTAGTTCTTCTATAATCTCCTTGCATATCTTTGCAATTTTTCGCATATCATCTTCCGGGCAAAACTCCGCCAAATCATAACTTAAAGGATGATGAATAAAGTCTTCCAATACTCTCCTCAAAAAAGCCATTTCTTCTTTTCCCACTTTTAATGAAATAACTGCATTTTTATCCATAATGCCGCCAGCTAAATCCGTTAGATAAACCTTACCGTTTTTTTGACATTCCAAAATAATGGCCGTAACATCTATCAACAAATTGATTACACAGCCTATATCTTGAAAAAATTCTTTTTCTATAATAAGGTAAATGCCTTTCGTTTGGCGTAAGTCTTTTATTTCAAGAGTATTATTCAGTTGAAAGTCTTGCAAAATATTTTTAACGTTTATTTCTGTTGGATTATCCGATTCAAATTCTCTGTCAACGAAATAGTCGATTAAAGTGCAAGTATCATCGGTTCCTCCAATATAGTTTCCCCACCATCGCTCAATATACATCATCGCTTTTCTGGCCCTCTCAAAAATCTTGTTAGTTTTCTCCCTATTATTACCCTATGGAACCTTATCAGATGTTGACAAACGATACTTTTCTATAACCCTAAGATAAAGAAGGAAGTTAGAATCACATAAAAATTTTTCACCAATCCCGTTCTCTAATAGCTTCTTCAATATCGATATCAATCTCAAAATATTGTAAAATTTCTTCTACTGTTAATCCGATTGAATCTCGTGCAACCGTTTCAATTTCACTGTCATTTTCATAAAACTCATTTTGTAGCTCATTGATTGCTATTGTCATTGCGTCTAATTTTTCTTGAATTTCTTCTATTGTATAAGTGTTTTCCTCAATAAAATGTACTACACTAACAATATGAGATTTAAGTTTATCGACTAAAAATGATGGAAAGTAAGAATCTTCATACATATCCTCTAGATAGTTGAATTCAGAATCAAGTTTCTTCACAATTTTTCCTCCTTTGAAATTTAAGCTATTTGTACCTATTCTATTATCTTCACATACTATAAACATTGCCTTTTCTGCACTTTGTAGATATAGCCGCAGTCTGTTCAATTTGACCATCATTATTGATTGCCATAATCATAACCACCACAACATATACTATAATTACCATAAATAGTTTTGTTTTTCCATAAGGATTATGTCATTGTTTTTTCCGGCTTTTCGATATAAACGTTTTATGTATTGTTATAGCCAAGATGCACTAAGTTTCTTGGCTACTACTCTTACATATTCTTAATCCAATATCTCATCCCCTTCAATTAATGTTTTTAATCAACTTCATTAACTATATTTAATTTACTAAATTATCCAATTATAATAAACTTAAAAGTAGATCGATTACTTTTACACAAAGGGGAGAATCGTATGTTAGCTAAATTAAGTAAACAATTCCGTGCTTTTGCAATAAATGAATGTGAAAACTCAAGTCCACTGTACGAACATTTAGCGAATAAGATTGCTGATGACGATGAACTTTTAAAAATTGCGGCGTCTATACCTCAAGGACAACCTGTACCTAATTTATTATTAGCAGGTGTTCAGTATTTGCTGTCATCATCAAAGGAAGATTTAGCTCATTTTTATCCATCTTTAACGACAACACCCAAAGCAATAAGTGAAGTGTACCCAGTTTTTAAAGCATTCGTCTTGTCTCATTCAGACGAATTGAAAACTTTATTTCAAGAAAAACTTGTTCAGACAAATGAAATTCGCCGTTGTGCTTACCTTTATCCGATGATGACAGAAATTTATGAACGCCACAAAAAACCATTAGCCTTCATAGAGATTGGTGCAAGTGCAGGGCTTCAACTTGGGATGGACCAATACAATTACTGCTATAATCAACAGCTTCACATAAACAATTCTAATAGCGACTTTGTTTTATCCTCAGAAAATCAAGGTCAGACGCTTCCAACTTCTATTTCAAACGCTCCCGTTGTTTGTAAGCGCGTGGGCATCGATTTAAATCCTATTGATATTCATAATGAGGAAGAGCTCCAATGGCTCCAAGCCTTAATTTGGCCAGAACATCAAGAACGCAGACTTATGCTAAATCAAGCGCTCCCTATTTTAAAAGAGCTCGATTTACAGCTAATAAAAGGAGATGCCATTAAACTTATTAAAGATATTAGTAGAGAAATCAACGAAGATGCGATGTTAGTTGTTTATCATACACATGTGGCCAATCAAATCCCAATGGAGTTACGCCTTGAATTAATGGAGCAATTAAAAGAGATCAGTATGGAACGTCCTCTCTACCACTGCTATAACAATTTATTTGATATGCAACTGCATCAAGATTTTATTGATCAAGGAGAAATAGAATCTATACGTACAATGGAACGCCCTGATGGCCATGCTCGATGGTTCAAGTGGTCCAACCAAAAATAAAAATGGTCACAAAAAACGCTGCGTGAGATTTCCCTCTTATGCAGCGTCATTTTCAATAGATTTAAGATTTTTATTAATAAAATATGGTTCTCCGGCTGGGCGCTTTGTCGCTGACGCTTCGCTTTCGCACAGACCAACTCCAGTTTTTGCAAACTCTTTTCTTCTAGCTATCCACGCCTATTTTGCAGTATATTTTCTAATCGCAGGTAGAATATCGTTCCCTATTATTTCGATATTTTTCATTAATTTATCGAATGGCACACCGCCAAAATCAATTTGTGCCATAAATCGTTGCATGCCATAGAGCTCGTATTGATATAGTAATTTTTCGATAATCTGTTCCTTACTTCCGACCATTAAGGCGTCTTGTGTATCTGGCGCTTCCGCAAATTGTTGCTTTGGATAACCGGCGCCACGAATTGCTTGGAATCCACCGTTTAAATGTGGATACATCCCTTCTAGTGCCTCATTCGTCGTATCAGCAACGTAAAATAGACTTGCTGTAGCAATCGGTAGCTCTTTCGGATCAAAGCCACTTCGCTCCGCTGCTTCTCTGTATGCATCAACTGATGGCTTAAAGTTCACAGCTGGACCACCTAATGTCGTTAACATCATCGGAATGCCCATATAGCCTGCTTTAATGGCACTAGCAGGTGGTCCACCGACAGCTCGCCAAATTGGCAACGCACCATTTTTAGGTTGTGGCAAAATTTGCGCATTGTGAAGTGGCGCCCGGAATTGTCCTTCCCAAGTGACAAGCTCATTGTCATTTATTTTTTTCAGTAGCTCTAATTTTTCTTCAAAAATGTCTTCATAATCCTTTAAATCAATGCCTAGTAATTCATATGCACCTACTCGAGAGCCACGACCAGCAACTATTTCTGCACGTCCACCTGATATTAAATCAATCGTTGAAAAATCTTCATATACGCGTACTGGATCAGAGACACTTAGTACCGTCGCAGAGCTAGTTAATTTAATGTTTGATGTAGCTTGTGCGATTGCTCCTAAAACAACCGTATGTGCCTGTGTAGTAAAGTACGATTGGTGACTTTCGCCCACACCAAATACATCAATACCTGCTTGTTCTGCAAGCTGACTTGCTTCAACTAGCTCTTGGATTCGTTGCTGAGCTGAAATTCGTCCACCTGTTAATGGATTTGGAATATGATCCCCTAATGAATAGAGGCCAAATTCGAGGCCTTTCGATTGATCAATACGGTATTTTTCCATGATTAAATCTCTCCTTAATCTAGTGGTTCTAAAATAGCTTCGATTTCTGCACGTCTCTCTTCTAAAAATGGTGGAAGATCAAGTTCTTTACCAAGATCCTCTACTGCCGAATCAACGGTAAACCCTGGCCCATCTGTAGCCATTTCAAATAAGATTCCATTTCGGTCTCTAAAATAAAGACTTTGGAAATAATAACGGTCCACAATGCCAGTACTATCAAAGCCCCACTCTTTAATTTTGGCATCCCATTCTTGCAATTCCTCCACTGTTCCAACACGTAGTGCAAGATGATGAATACTACCACGACCAGGTTTCTCACTTGGCCCTTCTAATTCTATAACGACGATTTCTCCAAGTACTTCTCCAGGAATGGATTGCAATACTGCCTCTTTTTCACTTTCTATAACAGCTGTGTAGTTAAATAGCTCTTTTAATAAGCTTACTGTCCGTTGCAAATAACGAACTGTCATTTCAACTGTACCCATCCCTAAAATGCGATGTTCCGCCGGGATATCAGAGCCGTCCCATGGTTGCCATTGAGCTGGCGTTTCGTGACCATGATTATTTAAAAGCACCATTCGTAATCCTTCATGATCCTCAAAAAATAATGCATCTTTACCTGCATATGTCCCTATTTCACTATGTTCAACTTCTAATTCTTGAAAACGCTCTTTCCAATATTGCAGACTGTCATAGCTTGGCACTAGTAGTCCAATACGTGTAATGGCATTTGTTCCTCGAACTGTCCGTCCTGCTACGGGCATTTCAAAAAATGTTAATTCTGTACCTGCAGCTCCTGTTAAGTCTCCATAAAATAAATGATACATAGAAGGCGAATCTTGGTTGACTGTTTTTTTCACACGACGTAAGCCGAGAATTTTTGTATAAAAATCATTATTACGTTTGCCGTTTTTAGTTAACATTGATATATGATGATGTCCACTTAATTTGTTCATGAATGTTTCCTCCTCATTTTCAGTTGACTAAGCAAGTGAAGTTGCAAAAAAAATCACGCTGGTGGTAATTTTTTTTCACGACTATGCTTCTCTAATTTGGACATTAGTATATTTAAATTTTTCATTTCTTCTTCTGTTAATACTTCTTCAAAAAATGAAGATTGAAACTGTAGCTGACTTGGTGTTGCCTTATCAATCATCTGCTCGCCTTTAGCTGTGAGCGAAATTGTTTTGGTTTTCCAATTTTGCTTGCGTTCTATAAGTCCCTCTTTTTCAAGACGAGCAAGCATCCGAGACATACCACCTTGCGTCACTGTCACTTTCTCTGCTAACTGCGATTGCGTTAATGGTGCATATGTCTTTATTTGTATTAGGACGTCAAACTGTGCAGTCGTTAAGTCAAAGCGCTTTAAAAACTCATTGGAAAGCTGGTTGCTTTGATTGGTAAAGCGCATCATCCGAATCCATGTCAGTGATCCGAGCGTGTGTTTTCGCATTGCTTCCTCCCCCTCTCAATCATCACTTTACCACGCAAGTGATAAACAAGCAAGGAAAATATCTCGAATTCAAGATATTATATAGTGTGAAGTTTCACACTATATAATGCCATGCGTCGTAATTGGATATAAGTTTCCTTTAAAGGCAAAAGAAATTCTCCCTGTTTCTTCAGACACAACCATAACAAGCGCATCACTTACTTCACTTAACCCTAATGCTGCTCGATGTCTAGTGCCTAATTTCTTTTCCCCTGTATGTCTGTCTGAAAGTGGCAGAACATTCGCTGCTGAATCAATTAGATTTTGGCTTATTAAAACTGCGCCATCATGCAGTGGATTTCCAGGAAAAAAAATAGATTCTATTAGGGAATGCGTTACTTCTGCGCCAATATGAATACCCGACCTGATTAGGGTTGCTAGAGAATCTTCCCGTTCAATCACAATTAGTCCTCCATGTCTCCTCTTTGACATATTTTGTACGCAATGTGAAAGCTCTGGATATTTTTCAGTAAACGGAGAAAGATAGCAATTTAAATAAAATGTTGCAGCTTTCATTTCAATCGCTACAAATTTTTCTTTAATTTTTTCAAAGTTCCCAAGAAGACAATTTGTATCAGTATCCATCGCCTCTACACTTTGCTGTAATGAATGAATGACATGCAGAAGCTCTTCCTTTAAAGTTTGTTTCATTGGTGACATATCGCAATTAGTTGGATCCACAAAAACACCCCGCTTTTCAAATTTTTATGTATTTTTTTAGTTTCTCTAGATGGAATTATTTTATTCGCTTTGGATGTCATTATGTCAATCTTTCTGAAAAAATTATTCCCGAAAATGTAATGATTTACAACAATAATAGCTTCAACACAACTACTCAAACAGAGAAAGCGATACAGAGTGCATTAATGTCAGCTACTAAAGCAACTGTTTATAAACTTTAAAGAACGAAGGCTTTACTACGAAATAGAGTAAAGCCTCTTCTAAATATAATTGCAGAGATTAGCTAATGATTAAGTAACTTATCTATTACTAGTTTCGTTAAATTAGGCATGATTTCCATTGTATATTTTAATTCAGTTCTTTCGTATCTGTTATGTGCGTCATAACCATAGGGTCCAATATTAATTGCCGGAATATTTAAGTCTCTAATTGCATTATAGTCTACAAAATGTTTTGTTCCCCAACTTGGGTTATTGCTAATAACTGATTTTATGCTTTCTTCATCGTCATTTATAGCTACGCAGCTCATGTCACAGATATATGGGAAATAATTTCTTTGTACGATCGGCTTATTATAATGCGGTTGGACTTTTGCAATAGCATAATCTAATGCTACTAATAGATTTTTTTCTTTTTGATTTTTTCCGGTCACCTCTACGCGTGGTGAATAGAGTGAAGAATAAAAAATAATGATTGCAGGGCTCTTGTCCTTTGCCCATTTCCATGTTTCTTCTACAACTCTCGCTGAAAACATGCGAACATCTAATTCTTTATTTTCTAATAAGTCCTCTTTAAATCTCTTCATATGCTCTTTGTAACTTTTACCAGATTGTGAAATAATCGATTGTTCTAGTTCTTCATAGAATAACACCCTAGTTTCCCACGGTAATTTTGTATATTCCTGTTCGCTAATTTCACAATATCTCTTATAATGACTATTTAGATTTTCC
>Ga0102589_1004727_pt1 | contig 12529 bp, 21 predicted proteins | sample AraplaMF_Col_mLB_FD_76858 | JGI IMG/M metagenome (GOLD analysis project Ga0102589, IMG submission 76858) | Arabidopsis root microbial communities from the University of North Carolina, USA - plate scrape MF_Col_mLB | ecosystem: Host-associated > Plants > Roots > Endosphere | place: USA... | reverse complement strand
CAAGCATTTCTTCTTCAGTTCCTTCAATACGTACGCGAATCATTATTACTTTTCCTCAATTCTCATTTTCTCTGTACTAAGTATAACGTACTTTGAAAAGACTGCAAGAAATTTATCTTTTTAATGTTGCGCTTTTTTTACAGACAAACAGTGCCATTTCAATATAAAACGAATTTATTTTATTATTTTCAATTTGAATATGAAAGAATTCTTGCATTTCAACTGGTGTTTTCATCATACATTCTGTTAACTTCATACGTTTCTGCAACGGTACATTCATCATATCGCACCACCAGACAAATTCAAATTTTTTGTCAAAAGTAAGACACGACTGCATTTGCAAACCATTCTTTTCTAACAAGGCAATCCATTCTGTTTTTTTTAACGCACGTTCATGACTCGGGTCCCGCTTTTTTTCTATAAAATTATAAAATGTATCGTATTCATTATTTTCCGGTGAAACATTATCTATTAAAATAAGCAATCCATTATCTTCTAACGTACGATTTACTTCATAAATAAACTGAGCTGGATTCGTAAAATGATGTGCTGCAATTCGGCATGTTATCGTGTCAAATGAACGATCAGCAAACGGTAAACTTTCAGCGTTTCCAGCAACAAAAGATACATTTTCATGTCCATTGCTTATAATGAAATTTTTCGCATTCTCTAACATTTTTTCTGTTAAGTCTAAAGCAACTACTTCTTGAAACAATGGCGCTAATACATTTGCAACATGCCCACCGCCTGTAGCAATATCTAGAAGACGATTATTATGACGAGACTCAACTTGTTGAACTACATATTGTAAATCCGGTCCTTTAGCATGAATTTTACTTTTCACATACTTTTCCGCATTATTACCAAACCGCTGTTTCACAAGCTCTTCTTTACTCACATTATCATCTTCTTTCTATTGTTATTTACACGATTCTGATAACTAATACATTCTATTTCATATTTTCAATTCCTCTTTTCGACAGATTATATGTTGCTTTGAAAAAACAAAAAAACTGTAAGAATATGTCTTACAGTTTTTTAGCTTTCTATATAGTTTCTTTTTCCTTTTCTTCATTTCCTGAAGATAGGCTACCAATAGCATCTGCCGTTACTTCCACCACAAACTCACAAATACCCGCTACAACTTCTCCAATTACTTCATCCATCTTTTTACCCCCTTATTTTATGTAACTTATTTGTATTATAGAAGGATTTACTTATTTCGAACTATCGGAAAACGTGACAACAACATTACAGTTTTGTAAGCTTTTTCAATTTGTTTAGCTTCTATCCTTTGAAACTCGAAGTATGAGTAACAAGCATATAGGTCATCATAATAGTATGTAAATTCAATTATGCTAAAGGGGGCGTGTAAAATATACTACGTAAAATTAATTAAAGGTCAATCTTTTTATGCTTTTGATCATCGTTTCTTTATGTCTGAAGAAGAAGAAGTTTCCGAGAAAGTCTATAACTACTTAAGTCGTAATGAATTTTTTGAAGTACGTAAAGAAGAATATTCTGCTTAAAACATAAAAAACATCAAAAAATTATCTACTTGTGATAATTTCTTGATGTTTTTATTTTATTTACCCTTACATTCAATGAACATTTAATCTTAAGTTTTTTACATTTTGACTTACTTGTTTTATCAATTAACACATCAAATTTTTTACAAATCAAAAAGATTGAAATCCACTCATGAAACACGTAATATAGACTCTGACTCTAAAAAAGTTCGTTACTAATAATACATAAAATAAGGAGGTTTTATATACGAGTTTTTCATTTTAAAAGACGGAGAGGTTTTATATTATGTGGCGCAATAAAAATGTTTGGATTGTTTTAATTGGGGAGTTTATTGCTGGTCTCGGGTTATGGCTTGGTATTCTTGGTAACCTTGAATTTATGCAAAAATATGTCCCTTCTGATTTCATGAAATCTGTAATATTATTTATCGGATTATTAGCAGGTGTTCTAGTCGGTCCCATGGCTGGACGCGTCATTGATCAGTATGAAAAGAAAAAAGTTCTTCTTTACGCTGGATTCGGTCGCGTTATTAGTGTTATTTTTATGTTTTTCGCTATCCAATTTGAAAGCATCGCCTTTATGATTGCATTTATGGTTGCTCTTCAAATTTCAGCTGCATTTTACTTCCCTGCATTACAATCTGTAATTCCACTTATCGTACGTGAGCATGAGTTATTACAGATGAACGGTGTACATATGAATGTAGGTACAATCGCTCGTATTGCAGGTACTTCACTAGGTGGAATTCTTTTAGTTGTAATGAGTTTACAGTATATGTATGCCTTCTCAATGGTAGCGTACGCTTTATTATTCCTCTCAACTTTCTTCCTACAATTCGAAGATAAGAAATCAACAACACCAAGTAAACAAGCTGCAAAAGATAATAGCTTTATGGAAGTCTTTCGTATATTAAAAGGAATTCCTATTGCTTTTACAGCACTTATATTAAGTATTATCCCTCTATTATTTATAGCTGGATTTAATTTAATGGTAATTAACATAAGTGAAATGCAACATGATCCAACGATTAAAGGATTTATATATACCATTGAAGGTGTCGCATTTATGTTAGGGGCCTTCGTTATTAAACGTTTATCTGACCATTTCAAACCTGAAAAATTATTATATTTCTTCGCAGTTTGTACCGCTTTTGCACACCTATCATTGTTCTTTAGCGATATAAAATGGATGTCCCTTACATCATTTGGTTTGTTTGGTTTTAGTGTCGGATGCTTCTTCCCTATTATGTCAACAATTTTCCAAACGAAAGTGGAAAAAAGCTATCACGGCCGTCTCTTCTCTTTCCGTAATATGTTTGAGAGAGTTATGTTCCAAATCGTATTACTCGGTACTGGTTTCTTCTTAGATACAATTGGTTTACAGTACATGGTTCTAATCTTCGGAGTTATTTCATTACTAATTATTTTCATATCACTATCAAAACAGAAACAGTATGAAAAACAACCTTCGCAATCTGCGAATTTATAACATAACAAAGAAGCATGGATTATGAATCCATGCTTCTTTGTTATATAAAATCTTATTTATTACGTTTACTGAAATGATTTAAAGGTGTACCCCATTTTGCTTTCGAATATAATATATAAATAAAGTATATAGGAGGTGCAAAATGTCTGATGGCATCCAGTTAATTATAATCCTTTTCGTTGTATTCGTTATGTTTAGCATCATAAACTTTTTAGCAATTTCCCTATCTCAACATAGCATTAAAAGGAGAGTTGTAGCAGCATTCATATTTTTACTGCTAACGCCTATTATTTTTTTCACAACTACGACACTCACTTCTATATTCGAAAAAGCTGATTTTGGAGCAATTAACCTAACCTCCACTATTATAAACGTTTATATTTTAAACGGTATTGTCATTCTTCTTTCCGCTTCATTTATCCTCAAAAAACAAAATATAAGATAGCACACTAGGCATGAATCTGAATTACATTAGATTCATGCCTTTTTATTTTAAAAACCTCACCCAAATTTTTATATGAAATTAAATAATTCTTTATAAAAATTTAAACTTTATTTATTACAATATCCCTATCGTATTCGCTCGTTGATTAAAAATGAAAAGAAAGGAGTACAAAATGAAAAAGGTTCTATTAATTCTTCCAATATTCATCGTTCTACTTAGTGGATGCAGCAATAATGATATATACGGTTCTTGGGAAGTCATTGACAACCAAAATGGTCTTTGTCCGGCATCTTATAAATTTGAAACAGTTGTAAAAGAAGAAAAGAAAGAAAAAATTGTTCAAAACTTAGTAGAAATGCAAACAACGAAGAAAAAAGAAGATTTATACAAAGGTTCATTTGTCAAAAATTCTAATGTATATCACATTGATTATGGTAACTCGTTTACATCGGATCAAACTTTACAAGTTGTCGATGGCAAATTAAATGTATACTTTTATGCAGTAGAAAAATTATGTACATATAAAAAGATATGATTACACTTCATTTAAAACGCAGAAAATATTTTCTGCGTTTTATGTGTTCCGCCTTATTTTCCTCCCTCTAAATTTGTCAATCGTTTTAATTTTCATAAAAAAATGATAAAATGTAACCATGTGTTTTCAGAATAATTAAAAACGTAGATAGAAAGCACTGTTTTTAGGAGGGGTTTTGATGACTTACACGTTAGCAACTAGAATGAAAGCATTCCAATCTTCTATATTTAGTGAATTAGGGGCTTATAAAAAAGAAAAAATCGCAGCAGGTCACAAAATGATTGATTTAAGTATCGGGAATCCTGATATGCCACCTGCTGACTTCGTAAGAGAAGAAATGGTACATACAGCAAATGAAAAAGAAAGCTACGGATACACATTAAGCGGTATTCAAGAATTTCATGAAGCAGTAACTGAATATTACAACAACACTCATAACGTTAAATTAAATGCCGATAAAGAAGTTTTATTATTAATGGGTTCACAAGATGGACTCGTTCATTTACCTATGGTTTATGCAAATCCAGGAGATATTATATTAGTTCCTGATCCAGGATATACAGCTTATGAAACTGGAATTCAAATGGCTGGTGCAACATCATATTACATGCCTTTAAAGAAAGAAAATGAATTCTTACCTAACTTAGCAGCTATCCCCGAAGATATTGCTAATCAAGCGAAGATGATGATTTTAAACTTCCCAGGAAATCCAGTTCCAGCAATGGCTCATGAAGGTTTCTTTAAAGAGGTAATCGCATTCGCGAAAAAGCATAATATTATCGTTGTCCATGATTTTGCTTATGCTGAATTTTATTTTGATGGCAATAAACCAATTAGCTTCCTCTCTGTACCTGGTGCTAAAGAAGTTGGCGTAGAAATAAACTCTTTGTCAAAAAGTTATAGTTTAGCAGGTAGCCGTATTGGTTATATGATTGGTAATGAAGAAATTGTTGGAGCGCTTACACAATTTAAATCTAATACAGATTACGGAGTGTTTTTACCAATTCAAAAAGCAGCATCAGCTGCACTAAGAAATGGCGCTTCGTTCTGTGAGAAAAATCGCGGTATTTATCAAGAACGTAGAGACACTTTAGTTGATGGATTCCGCACATTTGGCTGGAATGTCGATAAGCCAGCTGGTAGTATGTTCGTCTGGGCCGAAATTCCGAAAGGCTGGACTTCTATAGATTTCGCTTATGCGTTAATGGATCGTGCGAATGTCGTTGTTACACCAGGTCATGCATTTGGACCTCATGGAGAAGGCTTTGTACGTATTGCACTCGTTCAAGATAAAGAAGTGTTACAACAAGTTGTTGAGAACATTAGAAATAGTGGTATTTTTTCTCTTGAAAAAGTACATGAATTAGTTAAAAATTAATGGTGACTCCCCTGCTTAACTGTAGCAGGGGTATTATTCATTGGAGGTACTTTCATATGCATATTAAAGACACACTCCCCCATCGTTTTCCATTTTTAATGATTGATAAAGTAACAAATGTAAAACATGGTGAGTCCGTTACGGGATATAAACTCATTTCAAATAACGAGTGGTTTATAAATGATAATCAAAAACATATGCCTCATATGTTAATTGTAGAAGCACTTGCTCAGCTTAATGCATTTGTACATACAAGTAAATCTGAAGGTTTAGGCTTTCTCTCTTCATTAGATGGGGTTGAATTCCACGGAAAAGCATATCCCGGTGATAAACTTGATTTACATTATGAGCTAACTCGTAATCGCCGAGGTTTTATTCTCGGTACAGGTACTGCAACTGTAAACGATCAACCGATTGTAACGATAGAAAAGCTATTAATATATAAAACAGAATAGAGATGATGTAATTCTACAGGAATCTATCTCCTACAAAATCGTTTCACGAACATGAACAGAGTAAATAAATTACTTGGTTAGGGGCAGGAAAATGGAAAGTACTATCGGTATTGATGCTGGAGGAACATTAACGAAAATTGCTTATTTGAACGAACGAAAGCAATTAGCTTTTGAAAAATTTTATTCCAATGAACAAAATAAAATAATAGATTGGCTTAAGAAAAACACTCGTATAAAACAAATATATATTACAGGTGGTAAAGCAAAACAATTACAGCAACTACTTTCACACTCATATAAAATTGTAGAACTAAACGAATTTGAAGCTACTCTTGTAGGTGTACGATACATATTAAAAGTAGAGAAATATAATGTAAACAACTTTATTTTAACAAATATCGGTACAGGTACTTCCATTCATTACGTTTATAATGACAAATATGTTCGCGCTGGTGGAACTGGTGTTGGCGGAGGTACTATTATGGGGCTTTCAAAATTATTAACAAATATAAATCATTTTGAAGATGTGATTCCTTTAACAAAAGTAGGATCTAGAAAAGAACTAGATATTACGGTTGGAGATATTTACGGTGGCATTCCCTCACCTATCGATAATAGCTTAACTGCTAGCAATTTTGGTAAAGCCGCTATTTCAGAATCAAAATATAAAAGCTCAGATATACTTGCTACTGTACAAGGACTCGTCGGTGAAGTCGTTACTGCATTAAGCCTTCAATTCGCCGAAACAAAAAACATTGACCATATTATTTACATTGGTTCGACTCTATGTAATAACGTACACCTTCAAAATATTATTAGTAACTACACAAAATATCAAAATAAAACACCAATCTTTTTACAAGATGGTGGTAATAGCGGTGCGATTGGTGCTTTACTTCATGTTACGGATAAAAAAAGCTGACTTTTGTCAGCTTTTTTGCAACGGTACTTCAAACTCAATTATCGATTCTCCTTTCTCTCCAATTCTCTCTACACTAATTCTATCAACTACACATTGTAACTTTTCAGGGAAACTATGAATTTCCTTAGCTACTTTAGCAGCTAACTCGGCACTTTCTTTTCTCCCGACTGTTACATGCGGTATGTATGGAATATCTTCTTTTAAAAATTTTATTAAAGGTCCTGTATAAAGCATATCATGTAGTGCTTCTATTTGTTTTTTCCCCTTTTCAACTCGTAAAAACAAATATTCCCCTTCATCTGTAATTTGATTCGCAAATTTAATTTCTATCTCTTGTATCCCTTTTGATAATTTTAAAATATGTAACTTCAGCTCATCATTTGAAATCGAGCTTTCAAATGGGAATATAACTGTAATATGCGGTGGGATTAAACCGAATAAAGGATCATGTTTTTTCCTAATGTCCTCTATTTCATTAATAGACATTTCGTTTAGAAAAAGTAAAATTGTACGCATTTTTATACCCCCTACTTTCTCTTTTTATATTCATCATATTGTATGGTAGCTTGCACTTCAACAAATGATTTCAATTACATATAAAAAGAAAAAACTTCTCAAAAGAAAAGTTTTTTCTTATATAACATGATTATTATTTTCCCGCCAAACTTTCCTAAATTTTATATAACAAGCAATTCTCCACGGAATGATATACGATACTGCAACAACATAAAATAATAAACCAATCATTTGTTTATCTAAATCTACAATATATTGCCTTGAACCATACCTTAAAATAACCAGTAGAATGAAAGTAATTAAAAAAGCTACACTTTTTTTCGTATAAATATTCCCATCATCTCTTCTTTCATAATTTGTTAATACTATAAGTGGTGCGGCGAGAAGAATTCCAATCGATACTGCTATAACTACTTGTAATATAGCTGGATGTACGGGACCAAAAAACCATAAAACACCCGGTGTTAAAAATAATAATGGCCACAAAATACGTACCCCCGTTCCCTTTATAGGTTTATACATAGATCGATAACGACGCCAAAATATTAGTAGTGCAATGCCTAAAAATACAGTAATGAGTGAAGATGTGTCTCCCATTTGCTATCCTTCTCTCTATAGTAATCTAAAACTATTTTAAATCGTTTTTTCGAATGATACTTTTCGAATAAATATACTACTAGTTATGATATAAAGCACAGTTAATCCAATTGAAATAACAGTAAAATATGGAATATCTACTGAGGATACATCACTCGTAAATAATAAACTGGTTACTCCCGCCTCTCCATAAAGCACACTATTTGTTGATAAGAAAAGCGTTCCACCAATCATAAGACCAATCCACTTAAATCGTTGCTTTAAAACTACTACCACTTGAAAGAAACATGCTGTTGTAATATAAAATAAAAATTGCAAAATAAACTGTTGTATCGATTGCTCCCCAAAATTAACATTTACTACGTTATATTTTAAATCTTGTAGAAGCATAACTTGAAGCAATGAAAATAATGCAGATTGAAGTACAATGTAACAAATTGCTCCAATAAAATATTGTATTCTCGTAACACCGAATGAAATAGCTAAACGAAATAGCTCATCTTGTATGATGAAAACACTCCCTACTATAAATAACATAATTGCTATTGAAGGGTTATTTATAATTTCAGGTAAATAACCAATGTTTGTTCCCTTTAAATGAGCAGCATTTAAAGCCCCTTTTATTAATAAAGCTACAATCCAAAATATTAAAATTGCTTTATAATGAAAATTTATATGTAACTTCAATTGCTTCATTAACATCGTCATTTCACTTCACCACCAATTATGTGAATAAATAGTTTTTGTAATGTAATTCTATCAATTGCTAAACCTTCTTTTTTAAGAGAGGAATAATCTTCATTAGAAAGTTCTTCCCATATAACAGTAATGCCTTTATTTCCATAGACTTCTCGATTTATTACTTTTTTATTGATTGCAAACTTATCTACTTTATCTTTTTTTCCTGAAATAATATGAGCTTGTTGTAATAAATCTTCCACTGATGATTGAACAACTAGTTTTCCTTCTTTTATAATGATTACTTCTTCAATCACATGGGTTACTTCTTCTACTAAATGTGTTGATAATATAATTGTTCGTGGATACTCACCGTAATCTTCTAGTAGTAAACTATAAAACAACTCACGATGTGCTGCGTCTAAACCAGTAGTTGGTTCATCAAAAATGGTAATTGGCGCCCTACTCGCTAGTCCTTGAATAATTCCTACAACAGTTTGCATGCCGTGTGATAGTTTATGGTATTTTGCTGTCATATTAAGTTGAAATTTATCGGCAAGTTCTTCTGCATACTTTCCATCCCAGTTTTTATAAAACATACTGCACATCTTAAAAATTTCTTTTACTTTATAACTGAAATGCGCTTCTTCTTTCACTCTCACAAAACAAATATTTTGCATCGCTTTACTATTTTCAAAAACATTTTCACCAAATATTGATACGCTACCACTACTTGAAGTAATTTGACCAGCAAGCAAATTTAATAGTGTCGTTTTTCCTGCACCGTTTCTACCGAGCAAGCCATATATTTTATGCTCTTCCAATGAAGTCGTTACTTCATTTACTGCTACTTTCTTTTTATATTTTTTCGTTACACCTTTCGTTTCAAGTACAATCATCCCTCTTTCCCCTCCTTCGTAATTTTTTGAATCATATCCATCAATTCATCTTTGGATATTTCTAATACTTTTGCTTCTTCCCATACTTTAGGTAAATATTCTGTCATAAAAGTATTTTGTCTTTTTTTAAGTACGACTTCTTTCGCTCCCTTTGCAACAAACATCCCGATCCCCCTCTTTTTATATAGAATCCCTTCATCCACTAATACATTTACCCCTTTAGCTGCAGTAGCTGGATTTATTTGTAACATCTTCGCAAATTGATTTGTTGATGGTACTTGTTCTTCTTCAAGTAATATATCTTTTAAAATATCAGATTCAATCGTTTCTGCAATTTGCAAGTATATTAATTTATTTTGCTCCAGAGTAGGTTTCACAATTTCACCACCTTAGGTTCATAGGTTCATTACTTATGTAACTAACCATATCACATAAAAACATTTATTTCCATAAATTTCTTTTACAAAAAAAGAGAGTCATTCGTTTAAGAATGGCTCTCTTTCTAAAATATTGAAGTATCAACTCTTGTTCTCAAATTCTTTTCATTTTATTTCAACTGCTGCACTGGATATTTAGTAAATAAAGCTTTCCGAAACTCTTTATCATGTATAAGCATTGTAATTTTTTCATTATTATCGTTAAGGAACTTTACTACTTTCTTTTTATCCCATATATCATTTTCTTTTGGAAAATCATCAAATTTTTCATACAGTATTGATAGTATTTCTTCTCTTTTTATCTTGAAATTTTTATTTTCTACTTGAAACTCGTAACTTTTCGCATTTGGTACTAAAATCGCTAGATAAATAACGTTAAAAAGAAAATTCTTTTCCATCGTATCCTTACCATCAAACCAATACGTCTCAAGCATATCTTCTGTCAAAGTTCCATTTACTTTTACACCATAGTTTACCTTTATACTTTCATTCTCCAAACTAATACTTTGAAATGTTTCACCACCGGGTAAATGATTAACAATTGCAACTACATCTGAGTTATTACCAACGTATGTCCCAGCATATTTCTTAAAGTCATCAGGTTCAACATCAGATATTTCTTTTATTCTTTCTCCGCTAGAACACGCAGTAATAAATAAAAAAATTGTTAGCATAACAACTACATTACGATGCATATATTTCATTTAGCATCCCCCACTTTTATTGATATTTCGTTAATTACAATACATCTTCTCAAAACCCTTTAAAATATACGCATTTTAATCAAAATTAAAAATTTTCAATTTTCCTGTTTACAATTATCCATTAATTGTATATAATTACTAACGTAAGAAAAATATTCTAAAAGGAGGTCGAAGGAAATGATGAAATTACAATTACATGCTTTAACTTTAGCGTTAACTGCACCTTTGTTTTTCGGACAATTAAATATGAATTCGACCAACCTAATGGAGAATTGAAAATCGTACATTATTTCGATTAATTCATAAATTCGCCACAGGAGGTCGTATACTTTCCTGTGGCTTTTTCACGCCCTGCCATAGGAGAACTATATCTTCCTGTGGCTTTTTTGTGCGATTTTTTAGCCTCTTACATCATTTTTTTAAGAAAGGAGCAACATTCGATGACTATTAGCGTATTGTTTTTAAGTATTACGATTCAAAGAAATAAAATTTCTAAAGCTGAAATGTTTCATAATGAGCAAATTGAAAAAGCTATGAATGATGTTAAGGAGCGCCAAGCACTTTATTGTGATCACATGTAATTCCTTTTCGAAAGGAGGAATTCATTTATGACTTTTCATATTTTCTTTTTTACGACTGTACTTCAGAAGAACACTTTAACTGAGGCTGAAATCATTCGTAAGCAACAAATAAAACAACTGACTGATAAAATGACTGACATTAAAAGTTCATATTATACGCATATGTATTAAAAATATATTTTTAAGGAGAAATACCTTCATGAAATTTAAAGCATTCTTTTTAACTATCACCATTCAAAAACGTAAGCTTTCACAGAAAGAAATTTCACATGAGCAACACATTCAATCTATTATGGACGAAGTGAAAGAGCGCCAAACTTCTTATTGCAACCGTCTTTTCTAAATAACTTTTGAAGGAGCAATTCCCTAATGAAATTTAAAGCATTCTTTTTAACTATCACCATTCAAAAACGTAAGCTTTCTCAAAACCAAATTTTACGTGAGCAACACATTCAATCTATTATGGACGAAGTGAAAGAGCGTCAAGCTTCTTATTACAGCCGTCTGTTCTAAATAACTTTTAAAGGGGCAATACACTTATGAAATTTAAAGTATTCTTTTTAACAATTACGATACAAAAAACTAAGTTCTCCGACAGTGAGATATTACATGATCATCAAATTAATAAAGCTATGGAAGATGTAAAAGAACGTCAAAGTCATTACTGTAGCCATCTATAATTCCTTTCGAAAGGAGGAATATATCATGAAGTTTCACCTTTTCTTTTTAACAATTACAATCCAGAAAAAAAACTATACTGATGCTGAATTAAAACAAGAACAACAATATAAACAAGTTATAGACGAAATTCGAGATCGTAGAAGCAAATACTACTCTCACCTATAATTCTTTAAAAATATAAAACTTGAAAGGAGTCGATTATGATGTTGATTGCACGCTCTAGGGAAATGATTTGGATAGTTCAGAGGGATTCCACATAGTTTTATCGATACTACATCACACAAGTTTCTCGTTATATTTGATATGTAATAAATATATAATAAAATCTTATTAATACACCTTTTAATATTGATTAACAAAAAAAGATACACCACTTGAAAAATGGTGTATCTTTCTCAACATATACTATTTTCGATTACTTCGTTTCGTCTTAAACAGTCTCACTAAGTTTGATACAACTGTTTTCGTTACTGCATAAACTGGCACTGCCAAAATCATTCCGATTATTCCCGCAAAGTTACCTACCCCTAAAATTAAAATAATAATTGTTAACGGGTGGATATTTAATTTTGAACTCATAATACGCGGTGAAATGATGTTACTTTCAAACTGTTGTACAATTGTTACGATAATAATTACGTACAACGCTTGCATCGGAGATACGAACAGACCTACAATAACAG
>Ga0102589_1004722_pt1 | contig 12540 bp, 18 predicted proteins | sample AraplaMF_Col_mLB_FD_76858 | JGI IMG/M metagenome (GOLD analysis project Ga0102589, IMG submission 76858) | Arabidopsis root microbial communities from the University of North Carolina, USA - plate scrape MF_Col_mLB | ecosystem: Host-associated > Plants > Roots > Endosphere | place: USA... | reverse complement strand
ATCATCCCAAAATCTATTACAATCTCGAGAATGTCCAAAATTATTATCCCATCCCATAGATATGATTCCCTCCTCTAAAATAGAATTCATCATATTCTATGATTAAAAGGTAGAAATAGTTTGTTTATTAGTCCATGTTTCAAACTAATAATATTTCAATTTGCAAGTCTATCTCACGCCTTATCTTTCCTTAACAGCAAACAAGATACCATCCCAATTATGGCAACGCCCACGATAATTCCTATACACTTAATCAAAAATATTTAACCTAACATCATTTATTTCTTTGCTTCCATACCCCATTCTCTTTACGATAAGTATTCTTCCCATTCATGAATCCAGCTGTATTACCAGGGATGCTATATTTCTTATTCTTAGTCTTTTTCTTCATCCTCTTTTCTTCTTGAACAGCCTGCAAATCTACCTTCCATTGTTTCAACAAATCCTTTTTACGTCGCATCGAATTTGTACCCCTCAGATTAAAATGAAAATCCATTAATCATATTATATATATTTATGTTTTATTTTCAATATAAAGAGAGCACCCTCGCTATTGGCGCTCTCAATGTGAATTGGGGTTTATTCTGAGCATTGAATAGGACACGAAGAACTCGTCCTATTACATTATATGCTTGTCCTTATCAGAATGTGCAAAAAAAGCACCCTCGCCCAGGCGCCAAAAGATACATATACTTTGAGGTAACTAACACGTTAGAAAAGACCCTTCCATATCATTGTATGATTATCGATTATCTTTATACCTAGATGACTCATTAAATACGTTTAATGTGTAATTTCTATATAACTATGAAAAAAGCAACCGTTATGGACGTTTTCCTCATCTTACCTACTCAACTACATAAAATAGCTATTTTGTTCACATTTTTGATACATTTATGAAACATTCATGTGTTATCTTCAGTAAGTTCTTTTCTTTTCATAAACCGTGTGGGTTATACCAACACAAGAAGCTCTAGATCCCTAAATCTAGAGCTTCTTCGCTTTAATAACTATTTTGTTCAACCGTGTATAGACAACTATATATTTAGGTTTTAAAATATTATTGTGATTCCCACGTGGTTTCACATACGACTTTTTTCTTCGATTATGGGGTTCTTACGTAATTTAAGGACCATTTTTTATTCAAATAAGGACTTTTTTAAATTTTATATGTACATATTTTTCAGCATATAATTAAATTATCAATATATTAGAGACAATAATGATTTTGTAATATATTTGTTTCGGAATGAGTGCTGTTTTTAGCATACTAAAGAAATTTCGAAAGCCTCAGATAAACCGGTTCTTGGTTTTAGTTGATTCTTTAATTTTGCTTGGAGCTTTATTCCTAGTAGGTAGCATCTGCATCCCTCGTTTAACCCTTGAGTAAAAAGTAACGTTCTTACTGCCTTTCTTTCTCACTAATTCCAAATGCACTGCGTACACTTTTCCCTTCTTTGCTGTTTCATATGAATTCATACCATTTTTGACCTGTTTGAAGAAGGCCGACTGGCTTATTCCATTCCGTTCAGCTGGTGTTATCATCCTAGAATTAATGTCAGCTTTTATCTTTACATATTAAATAATATTCGGATAGGAGTCCTAATAAATATTATTAATATTAAGTGGGTTCACGTCAGAGGAAGGTACCTTAGGTTGTCTTTTTTTTTATTTTTGTTCAACATAATATGACAATATACGAATTAATAATTTGCTATTATTATCTAGAAATCTTACATTTATCTACAAATTATTATTGTATTTTTAATTTTTTAAATGTAAAATATTTCAATGTAAATACATACCATTTAGGGAGATGGAGAAAATTATGAAAAAATTATTAGCTTCAGCAACAGCGGTAACACTATTAACAGTGGGGTACAGTTCTTCTGCATTTGCAGCTAAGAGTCCTAATGATACAAAAAACTGTGGACATTTTAAAAGTCAACAAGATGCTCAAGCATTCTGGGATCAAAATGGATATGGTGTTGGGAATGATCCACATCGTTTAGATAATGATAAAGACGGCATTCCATGTGAAGATTATAAATATCCAAAGAGCACAAATACTACAACAGAAAATAAAGAAACTACTAATCCTCAAGAACAACCTAAACAAGAAAACAATAAACAAGAGAATTCAAAACAAAATAACCAAACAACAAATAATAAACAAGAACAAACTAAGCCTCAAACAACTGTAAAAGAAACAAAGAAAAATACTAATACAACTGTGAAAAAAGAAACGAAAAAACAAGGTGAGAAATTACCTAATACAGCATCAAACGGTGTTACAATGATGTTAGCAAGCTTAGGATTAGCATTAGCTGGATCTGTATTAATGTTCCGTCGTAAAAAGACAAACGCATAAAATAGTTCCTTAAAACGGCAGGAGAAATCCTGTCGTTTTCAAATGGAGTGATAAGAGTGAATAAAAAACAATGGATAGGCTTATGTTTAACTATTATTGGACTTACTATCTTTTCCTATTATTTTCTAGAATGGTATAGTGCTAGACAATCAGCAGAATCGTTAACAACTAACGAGGCTAAACAATATGAGACCTCCACACCTTCTAAAGAAAATGAAGCGCAAAATAGCAATCAAACAGAGACAGAGACGGAAACTTCATTACAACCTGAAGAATCTGTACAAATTCCCGCTTCAAAGGTAAACCATCAGTTAGGAGATAAAGTAGCGTATTTAATTATCCCTAAAATACAAAAGAAATACTCTGTATATTGGGGAGCTGATGATAAAGTACTAAAAAAGGGTGTAGGTATGTTTGTTAGTGACTTAACTACTACACCATCTAGAAATGGCCATACAGTTTTAAGTGGACATAGAGATACTGTTTTTACCGAGCTTGGTCAACTAAAGGAAAATGACCAACTTATTGTGGAATATGAAAATAAAACATATACATATACAATTAACAAGCATTGGATAACAGATTCAGAAGATCGAACAGTTATTGTAGAAAAAAGTGAGCCAACATTAACATTAACAACGTGTTATCCTTTTGACTATATAGGAGACGCTCCAGATCGGTACATAATTGAATCATCTCTACTTTCCATTCGGTGAGGATGAGAGTCCAAAAATTAAAGTGGTTTAAGTAGGAAGAAGGCACCTTTGGGTGTCTTTTTTTATGAGTAAGAAGTACTGCCAAGATGCGAGGAAAAATAGGTCATAAGACGGAATTTCAGCCTGAAAATTCTAAACTATCTTTTTTATTTCCTTTCGACATAATATGACAATATCTTTATATATAGTTTGTTATTATTAGCTTGGCAATCTTATATTTTACATAATTGGAGGAACAAACGTGGGAAAAATATTTAAATTTGGATGCCTAGGCATTATAGCTTTATTTGTAATCGGAATAATTGCTATGGTCGCTGGTGGTGGAGACTCAACAGAAAAAACTTCAACAGACACTAAAGCAGTATCAAAAGAAGGTGTATCTTCTGATGTAAAAATCGCTGTAGGATCTATGGAAACAGTAGATTCTGTGGGTAATGAATATACAAAAGAACAAGCACAAGGTGTCTTTAAAATTTTAGAAGTTACACTTACTAATAATCAAAAAGACGCTATTACTGTTGATGCTAATAGTTTTAAATTAGTAGATAACAAAGGTCGTGAATTCACATATTCAACACAAGGTCAAACATCTTTTGACTTAACTAATGGTGGGAAAACTGACTTCTTCTTAAAACAATTGAATCCCGGTCTAACACAGACAGGTAAAATTGTATTTGATATACCAAAAGATGCTGAAGGTCTTTTCTTAAAAGCTAGTGGCGGTATGACAGGTAAAGAAATTAAGTTAAAAGTAGAATAGGAAAAAGGCACTCGAAGGAGTGCCTTTTTTCTTAACAACTGGCATTACTTAATGCCGTAAAATAACACTTAAATAGGGGCCCAATACATATTATTAAAATTAAAGTGGATCAAGTCGGAGGAAAGCACCTTTTGGTGTCTTTTTTTCTACATTAAAAAGCCCACCTATTTCTTCCGTAGGCGAGCTAAATGTAATTTTGCACAATTAATTTATAGCAAAATCATTTGTAGCGAAAGTAATTAAATTTAACTTTGTAACCCTAATACCTTAATAATCTCAATTGTTTTATTATCTTTTATTTTAAAATAAAGCCTTTTCCCTATACGTTCACTAATTACAATATTTCCAAAGGCTAATTTACGCAAATGTTGTACAATCAAATCCTCTGTAATTCTTGTTTGCTTACTTAAATCAGAAACTGACAACGATCCATATGTAATCAATTTACAAACAATTGATAAACGATTAGAATTCCCTAATAATCCTAAAACTTTTATATTTTCTGTATAGAAACTAAAATCCATATGAAAAGCATATAACAGATCTTCCAACCTCCTAAAATAAGATGAATAACAACCAAAATATCTTAACATAAAAACAGTAAAAAACAACCTAAAATATCCCAATTATTCATTGAGAAAAATGATACTTGAATGGGAGACCAATACATATTCTTAGAATTAAAGTAATTCAAGTTGGAGGAAGGCACATTTAGTTGTCTTTTCTTTTGTACATTATCTCTATTACGTGCTCATTGATTTTCTATGTACGTTTGATACAATTACTGTAGTAGTATTACAGTAATTGCTTGCGTATATAATAAAAGAAGAGATGCGCTAACATTTCTTCTAATAACTGCTACCATCAGGGTGGTGGTTATATCATTTATTTTTTACGAAACCCACCCTTTTGCTTTGGACGGCGACGAGGAGTGGGTTTTTTGTTATCTTTTTCTAAAATTTTTTTCCTAAAAACATACGCAGAAACTTCACGTACAATGGCTTTCACAAATTCTTTTAGAAGCTTAAACAAAAACCCCATAGGTATATCACCCCCTTTCCTTCCAAATGGAAAGAAGGGATAACCATTCACCCTCACAATATACAGTTAATCCTCTTCTATCATACTAGTACAATCTCACCAATATAAAAAAGACCACCATTAGGCAGTCTTTTTTGGGTAGTTTTAGAGATAAAATTATAACATATTAATATATAAATTATAAATATTTTCCCAAAAGATACTATAAGTTTTTTATAATTATTGATTTCTCAATCTTCATTGTATGATAAATTTTCCTATAAGGATTAACAAATAACAGTAAAATTATCAATCCATTAGATTATTAGAAAAAACTGGTTATCCGTATAACCATTTGGTAAAATATAGATATTGATTAAGAAGATAAAGTTAATATAGATTAACTAAGTAATCCAAAAGAAATGTTTTATTACATAAAAAAAGGCTCCATTGCTGGAGCGCTCCAAAATAAACAAACGAATTAAAACAAGAAACAGACAATTTAATTATATAGATAAAATATAAATAAATCTATATATATGTAATATTGCATATAAAACTTTATTTATTGATGCTATAATAGACTTACTCGATGATTGTTATATTTTTTTATGGTTTTTAAGCAATACAATACCTTCTTAACACTAAGTGTACAAGTAAAAGAAGACATTTTAATCGATATCTTCTTTTTTTATAATAACAACACAATAAATTTCTTTATGAATTAGAGGAAACTCTAAAACAAGAAAAAGTATTGTTGTAATCAAAAACTGGGCATCAAACAAAAAGAATAAAAAACAGGTAATTGTTCGTAATCACAATTACCTGTTTTTTATCATTTATATTTACTCTTTATTTTTTTAAAATTTCATTAACCTCTCCTACACTTAATTCAGTGGCTTCCGCTATCTTCTCTATAGGTACACCTACTTTAATTAAATTGTGAATCATCTCTATCTTAGTTGCTATTCTAGCTTCTTTTGCTGCTTTTTCTTCTGCCGTCTCTATTTCTGATATTCTATCTTTTATTGCCTTCTCTCTCGCCTCATATAAGCGTAAAAAGTCTTTATCACTACTTAAACGCTCCCAATCCTCCATTGCCTTTTTCAAAACTGGATCTTTTTCCATCGCGATTCCCTCCAGGATTGTAGTTAATTTCTCATCTTCATATGCAGGAAATAATAATAGCCAACGCGCTAATATATCCTTCCATGGATCCATTCGATTTTCTTGCCATTCTCGAATAACCTTTGGAATCCCAAGAAAATGCAATTGCCTATTCTCTGAAATTATGTGCTCCGATTTTTTGTTCATGACTACACCGACATTATGAAAGTCCTCTTCTCCTGGAAACAGAATGAAATCCACTATATTAATACAATATAGTTGGTCTTAATTCTGTATACTTCATCCCCTGAGTCATTTGAGAATAATACATGCCAGCCCAGTAGAACAAAGATCGCTCGATCATGTCTTTTTTGTCACGAACCTGTATCTCTATATTTAATTTTATACCACTATTAAGGATAGCTCGTAAATCTAAAATAGACAATTTATCATCCTTTTGTTCCCTTGGAAGATGTGGATCATCTAAATGCAAAGAAATAATTTCCTCATCTAAAGAGGATTGTAATACCGCATTAAGAAAACCAATGAGTATATCCTCGTTTCCATCTACTCCAAACAAGCGCTTGAAAGCAAAATCAACTCATAAATTTACTAGATTTTTTTCATAGATGTATTCATATTCTCTTCTACCTTTCTTTTAGTGAATTTAAATCCTCTGTAGTAATTGAATATAAGAAAAAGATAGGATTACAAACTCTATCTTTTAAAATTTACCTTCAGAAAGTTTACTTTTTTCTGCACGCTTAACCACTTCTAGCACTCCATCATGATGCACAATCATTGCAAGATCATCTTTCTTAAAAAGACAATCCACATCTGCAGTTTCTACATGATAGCTGTGTAGAATCGGCTTCCATTTCTAGCAAATCACTGATTGCAGTAAAGCAATAACTTTTCCCTCTAAAGCATCTCTCCATTGAACTACCCCCACTTTCACTTCGTTTAGAAGTGAGGGATTCCTAAGTAAAGAGTTCTATCGAACTCTAATTGATTAGGCTAACCCCGCAGTCCTTGCGGTTAGAAGCCTTATTGCTTCATTCTTTAGATTGATACTTGCGTTAATATCCCTATCATGGTTTGCACGACAAGAAGGACAGTCCCATTCACGTAGGTTTAGATTTTTAACGTCTTTATTTTGATATCCACAACAAGAACATAATTGGCTGGAAGCAAATGTTTTCGATACGACAATAACTTGTTTGCCATACCATTTTACTTTGTATTCTAACATGGATCAAAATTGCGACCAAGATACCTCACTAATTGCTTTTGCTAACTTATGATTCTTTAACATATTCGATACTTGCAAATCCTCTATACCGATAACATCGTGGTTTTTGATGATTTCAGTTGAATTTTTTACTACCAACCATTAAAATATTTTATAATCGTTATATATAAACTTGTTTTTAGGAGTAGATAGAATGCCAGTTACACTCGAACTTATTCTTTTCATTCTTATAGCAATTAGTGCTGTTGGCTATTTGATAAAAGAATCTCAAAAAACTAAGAAAAGAACCCTTGGAATTTCACTAGAACTTTTAGTTCTTTTCTGGTCAATATGGAGAATATCGACTATCATAATCCAAATTTCAGAATATAATCTCTCGTGAATAAAATTCAATATTCCGTCAATAATGTATATGACATCAGATTTTCTCCTTGTTCCCCCTTGGAGAACCGAGCAGTTAGCTAATTTGGCTAGCTGCTTTGTTGTGTAAAACAAAGCATTTATAAAAAGCTTTCTCAACATCCAATCAATGGAAGTCAATTACCTTTTATGGTAATGTGTTGGTAATCCCATAAAGATCTATCGTTCCATTAACAGGACCCGTCCCCCTAATCGGGTCCTGTTAAATGTTCTCTATTAAAACAGTGTTTTTGTTCAACTATCATCTTCGCTTCTTCATATTCTACAATTCCATATGCAATATTACATATCCTATATGTTCAATTTATAAACATGTAATAATTGGTTTATAAAATATTTAAAACTAATATTGAAAGGAGAATACTAAATGTCTTTCTTTTCATGGTCTCCTCTTATTTTCTTAGCAGTTGTTGCAATTATGATTTCTATTAAAAAGAATAAGAAACAATAGTTTTAAATAGTTACAATAATTTATTTCTAGGAGGTGTATTTATGTCATTTACAGTATGGAGTGCAATTTTTATGACTTTAATCGGCGCAATGTCCGGAGCAATCTTTGGTACAATTTCTTCTAAGAAGAGTAAAAATACCAACTAAAAACCTACTAATAAAAATGAATTTTTATTTTAGTGACAGCTGATACGATTTTAATATTTCAGCTGTCATTTTCCATTCAAATAACTATTTTGTTCACTTTTTTGATACATTTACGAAATATTTATATGTTATCTTCAGTAAGTTCTTTTCTTTTCATAACATTGTGTGAGTTATACCAACACAAGAGGCCCTAGATCCCTAAATCTAGGGATCCTTCGTTTAAATAACTATGTTGTTCGATTTGATGTATAGACAACTGTATATTTAGATGTTAAAATATTATTGTGATTCCCACTTGGTTTCACATACAACTTTTTTTCTGCGATTATGGGGTTCTTACGTAATAGTAAGGACCCTTTTTTTATTTAGTGCCCATAGCCAGTAAATCCGAGGCCCATATTTCTCCTTTCTGATTCCAATAATCCCAACGTTTCTACTAACGCTATGACGCCTACTGGTGCCTCGTTTAATCAAATGAGTTTCTGCCCTTTAAATGCGTCATAACGCTATTACGCTTCAAGAATTTGTCCACGGTACTTGTTGCGGTATAATCAAAACTTCCGACTACATCCTCCAATGTTAGTTGCTTCATGCCCCTAACCCCATTGGACGTGATTTGATTTTGTTCTTATCTGCCTGATCCATAATTAATGCAGCGATTTCTAGTTGATGCCTTCCTAACTCTTTTGCTATTTCAAGAATATCTTTATCCTCATCCCACATTTCTCTCAATTGAATCACTTCGCTTTCATCAAACACTAAATCCAACTCTTCTAAAGCAATATATAAGTTACGACGCGACTTCTTCATGTACTTTCCCTGCTGCAACGCCATTGTGTAATTCTCCTTTTCCAAATCCGTTCCAAGTCTTGGAATCCCATTTCCCCTCCAGTTGTAATTGATGAATTTCTCTTAACTCGGCCATAACGGCATGACGTCTTCTATCTACTTCTTCAGGACTGCGATTCCCTGCTTTGCAAATACTCGGAGGAAACGAATTATGCAAAACTCATTTTATACAAAGTGGTGGTTTTGGTTTATCATTGCCGTTGTCGTAATTGTTGTTGGCGGAAAAAACACTAAAGAAGAAGCTACAACAACTCCAACCGAACCAAAAAAAGAAATAAAACAAAAACAACCCAAACAAGATGTTCAAGTTCAACCAGAAAAGAAGGAACAGCCTAAACAAGATATTCAAACTCAACCAGAAAAGAAAGAACAACCTAAACAAGATATTCAAACTCAACCAGAAAAGAAAGAACAACCTAAACAAAATGTTCAACAATCTGCATCGGGATTCACAAATCCTATAAAAAATATTGATAAAACAGCTGCTATGAATGCCGTCAAAGAAAAAGCAAAGAAAGACTTCCCAGATGATTACATGACACAGAATTATTTAGCAGATGAACAATCTAAGGCGTTTGATTATCTAAATGGTATTGAACTCAAATCTCAGGAAGAAGTAAACGTTATGAAGAAAGTAATCAACGACTTCCCTAATAACTTCATGCCTACTAAGTATGTTTATGAAGAACAGATAAAAGCTATGAACAAGCAATAATAAGATATTATGCTTTTCATTTTTTCGTAAACAAAATATGGATAAATACGTTAAAACAATATTCGGATGGAAGTCCAATACATATTATTAAAATTAAAGTGGTTCAAGTCGGAGGAAGGGACCTTGGGATGTCTTTTTTTGTTTATTGTTTTATTTATAAAGTGTTTGAATTCAAAAAAGACATAGAATAGAACTTAATATAATAATCCCAATAAACCGATAATATCAATAACCTTCTTATTTTCTACTCTACAATAAAGCTTTGTACCCTTGCGCTCGATAATTACCATATTACCTTTAGTTAGTTTTCGTAAATGTTGTAAAATCATAGGTTCCGAAATATGCGTCGCAGCGTTCAACTGGGAAACTGTCAAGGTCCCACTTACAATCAATTCACGTACAATTAATAAACGACTTAAACTGCCTAATAATTCTAAGATTTCAGCACCATTTTCATAATTACTAGAATTTATATTAAAATCGCCCAACATACTATTCATCTCCCTAATATTGATACAAATACTAGCTCAAATAGCTTAACATAAAAATCGGATGTATTATCCTAATAATTTCTATAAAAATGTAAAAATTTCAAGTTTTGATGGTTCAAGTCGAAGGTGGGCACCTTAGGGGGGATTTTTTTATGAAATTAGGGAAATTAGCATTAGTCGGAGCTTTAGCTTTAGGTGGTTTCACAGGTTTAGCAACATTGGACGCAAAGCCAGCGGCAGCAGCGGAAAATGTACAAGTAGCATCAACAACTTGGGGCGACCCAGCAACATTATTTGATTTAGCACAAATTGCTTGGAATTTCCCAGCTTATTTATCGGATGATGTTAAGCCTTCTTATAAAACTGGTGACTACTTCACAGTTAAAATGGGTTGGTACAACGGAGTAGATGGCAATCCAATGAAGATTTATCGTGTTCTCGATAATAACTCATTAGTTCGCTACAAAACTATGTATCCAATTCCAGTAAATAACGGCACTCTTAACGAAGCTGTATGGAGTACTGATATTAATTCAGTATACGAGCCAGGTCGTTACATTGCTGTTGTGAATATTGATGGCAATTTCTATCAAAGTAATATCTTTACAATCAACAAGTAATACGTTTCTGTCCTGAGTATGACAGAATAAACTACTCTCTTTCATCTAAGACCTCACATAATTGAACTCATAAACTATTATATTCCTGAGGAGGAAACGGATTATGAAAAAATTATCGAAGGTAGTATTAGCAGGAGCTTTAGCTTTAGGTGGATTTACAGGTTTAGCGGCACTGGATGCAAAGCCAGCGGCAGCAGCGGAAAATGTACAGAAAGCACCGACGGTTGACAACTGGCCTTTCAAAACCCTCTATGAATTAGCAAAAGGCACGACTGCATTACCAGATTTTTGGATTAATCAGTTCAAACCTGCTTATTACACAGGTGATACATTAACATTTAGTACGAATTGGGTAGACCAAGCATCTGGGAACGCATTGAAAATTTATCGTGTATTAGATGATAAGGAATTGACGTTAGCTCGCTATCAAACACTTTATCCTAACAAAGATTGGAATGGAACTGAGTGGAGAGCTGCATATAGAACACCTATCACTTCTGTTTACGAGAATGGTAGCTATATTGCAGTTTTAGATGTTGATGGCACTTACTATCGTAGCCAGGTCTTCACAATCAATCAATAGTAATACCTTCCTAAGCAAGACGGTATAAACTGCTTACCTTCATCTTAGATACTACAGTGATGATTTCATACATAAAATACAATTATCAAGTCGGCGGAAGGCACCTTATGGCGTCTTTTTTTGGTACATTAAAAAGCCTCGCCATCCTATGGAGATGGTGAGGTGCTTATGTATATTATTCACTATCTTGTTTTCTCTAATACTTTCTTCTTGATTGAACATCTATTGCGTTGCAAACATTGCAAAAAGAATCATTACTACAATTACAAGTACGGAAAAAACATAGACCATACTACTAGTACCTTCCTTATTTTGCTTGTTCTCTTCTTTCATCCGTTGTACAGCATAAAAGAAATCACATATAGCAGAAAAAATTTCTAACAATATCTGCATAACTTATTTGCCTCCCCTTATAATATATGTGCAGTATTAATTAACTAATAATTTCCTTATATATTATATCAGTTAGGGTCCATGGAAGAATAACTAATTATTTTTATAAATTAATGTATTAATCAATATGGCATTAATACAGGATAGTCCAAGTTAGAGGAAGGCACCTTAGGGTGTTTTTTTTATAAAAAAGAACTCCTAAAACGCCTTAAATTAGTCAACTTCAATATTACTCTTTTTTATTAGTTTGTTTTAACTTAATATATTAATTTTAAGTTAAAAATTTGTTATAATTAGTAAATGATTATATTAATTAGATGGAGAGGATACAATATTATGGGTTATAAGTTTCGTAGAATTATCCAAGTTTCCCCGGGTGTGAAAATTAACTTTACACATACAGGTATGGGAGGGAACTCCATTCCACCTGAATCAAGAACAACAACTTATATACCTGGAACTGGAATCTCGTATATGCCACGAATATCTGAGTCAAACAACTATTATATACAACGAGGGTATCAAGGACCAAACACTTCCTATCCCACTATGGATGAACAAGATTACAATACGGTAAATGCATTTGAGCCAGTAAAAGAAACCCAAACTTACCTTGTTACTGCTTTTCGTAAAAAGGATAATCAAG
>Ga0102589_1004712_pt1 | contig 12557 bp, 12 predicted proteins | sample AraplaMF_Col_mLB_FD_76858 | JGI IMG/M metagenome (GOLD analysis project Ga0102589, IMG submission 76858) | Arabidopsis root microbial communities from the University of North Carolina, USA - plate scrape MF_Col_mLB | ecosystem: Host-associated > Plants > Roots > Endosphere | place: USA... | reverse complement strand
GCCATACAGGCCCGCATGTTCCTGGCCCCGCTGCGAGCCGCGCTGGATGGGCTTTCCGGCACTGCCGATCCCGCCTGAGCGGGGGGGCGGGCGCGCTGGCCGCTGCGCTACACTGCCCCGCTTCGGCCGGGGCCCGCTCCGGCTTTCTTCACGCCTGAACGGGAATACTCTCAACGCATGTCCTGGCTCAAGAAACTCATGCCCTCGGGCATCCGCACCGAAACCGGCGCCGCCAAGCGCCGCAGCGTGCCCGAAGGCCTGTGGGAAAAATGCGACCGCTGTGGCGCGGTGCTGTACCGCCCCGAGCTCGAGGAAAACCTCGAGGTCTGCCCGAAGTGCAACTACCACATGGCCATCCGTGCGCGCGTGCGTCTGACCGCGCTGCTGGATGAAGGCAGCACGCGCGAAATCGCGGCCGAACTCGGCCCGACCGACGTGCTCAAGTTCAAGGACCAGAAGCGCTATGCCGACCGCATCAAGGCCGCGCAGAAGTCCACGGGCGAGCGCGACGCGCTGATCGCGATGGAAGGCACGCTCAAGCAGCGTCCGCTCGTCGCTGCCGCATTCGACTTCGCCTTCATGGGCGGCTCGATGGGTTCGGTCGTCGGCGAGCGCTTCACCCGCGCGGCCGAACGCGCCGTCGAACTGGGCTGCCCGTTCGTCTGCTTCACCGCCACGGGCGGTGCGCGCATGCAGGAAAGCCTGTTCTCGCTGATGCAGATGGCCAAGACCTCGGCGGCACTCGGGCGCATGCGCGCACGTGGCCTGCCTTTCATCTCGGTGATGACGCACCCGACCACCGGTGGTGTCTCGGCGTCGTTCGCGATGCTGGGCGACCTCAACCTCGCCGAACCCGAAGCCCTCATCGGCTTCGCCGGCCCGCGCGTGATCGAGCAGACCGTGCGCGAGACGCTGCCGGAAGGCTTCCAGCGTTCGGAATTCCTGCTCGACCACGGCGCGCTCGACCAGATCTGCGACCGCCGCGAACTGCGCGACCGGCTTGCCACGCTGTTCGCGCTGATGATGAAGCAGCCGCAGCCGCCGGTGGACGAACCCGTCGTCAACGGGGGCGCTGCATGAGCCGGCGGTACTTCGGTACCGACGGCATCCGAGGGCGGGTGGGCGAAGGTCCGATTTCGGCCGACTTCGTCCTGCGCCTGGGCAATGCCTACGGCCACGCGCTGGCGCGCCGCGACTGGCGCAATCCGGTGGTCATCATCGGCAAGGACACGCGCATCTCGAACTACATGTTCGAAGCCGCGCTCGAAGCCGGCCTCGTCGCCGCGGGCGTCGACGTGCAGCTGATGGGGCCGATGCCGACGCCGGCCGTCGCGCACCTGACGCATTCGATGCGCGCCGACGGCGGCATCGTGATTTCCGCCTCGCACAACCCGCACCACGACAACGGCATCAAGTTCTTCTCGGCCGAAGGCGAGAAGCTCGACGACGCCACCGAGCTGGCGATCGAAGCCGCGCTCGACCATCCGTTCCGCACCGTGCCTTCCGAGCAGCTCGGCAAGGCCGTGCGCACGCGCGATGCGCTGGGCCGCTACATCGAACACTGCAAGAGCTCGGTGCCCAAGGGCTTCGACCTGGGCGGCCTGCGCATCGCGATGGATTGCGCGAATGGCGCGACCTACCAGCTCGGCCCGCTCGTGCTGCGCGAACTCGGCGCGCGCGTGGATGCCATCGGCATCGATCCCAACGGCATCAACATCAACGACGGCGTGGGTTCGACCCATCCGGACACGCTTGTCCAGCATGTGCGCGCGACCGGCGCCGACATCGGCATCGCGTTCGATGGCGACGGCGATCGCGTGCTGTTCGTTGATGGCAACGGCGCCGTCTGCGATGGCGACGACCTGCTGTACGTGTTGGCGACCGACTGGCAGCAGTCCGGACGCCTGCGCGGTCCCGTCGTTGGCACGCTGATGACCAACTACGCGCTGGAACGCGCGCTGTCCGAACGCGGCATCGGTTTCATCCGTGCGAAGGTCGGCGACCGTTACGTGCATCAGCAGCTGGTCGCCAACGACGCGGTGCTCGGTGGCGAGGCGTCGGGCCACATGCTGTGCCTGGATCGTGCCAACACCGGCGACGGTATCGTCAGCGCGCTGCAGGTGCTGGAAGTGCTCAAGCGCCGCGGCATCTCGCTGCGCGAGGCGCTGGGCGATTTCCGCAAGGTGCCGCAGAAGACGGTGAACGTGCGTTTCGCGGCCGGTTCGAAGCCGACCGAAGCCGATTCGGTGAAGGCCGCGTTGGCGTTGGCCGAACAGGCCGTCGCCGGGCGAGGCCGTGCGTTCCTGCGTCCGTCGGGCACGGAGCCGGTCGTGCGCGTCACGGTTGAAGCCGATGATGCGACGCTGATGCAGGAGACGCTCGACAAGCTGGCGGCGGCGGTTACGGCCGCGGCGTAAGCGCGGGTTCCGGCAAGAAAAGGCCCGGCGACTGCCGGGCTTTTTTTTGGCCGATACGCAACGCCTTTGAGAGTCGACACGCAACGCAAATACGTGGGATGGGTTCCGCTGCGCTTATCCCATCCGACAAACTCCCTCCTCTGCGAATGCAGGGGAGGGTTGGGGAGGGGTGAAGTCGCACCTCGCCACTCCTGAAAGTCAAAATGGGTTCCAGCTGGAATGACGGGCTTTGGACTGATGAAGTGACGGCCTGGATCCCGGCCTGCGCCGGGATGACGGTGGTCTCGGATGGCGGAGTGTTTACCCCTCTCCCACCGGGAGAGGGGTTGGGGTGAGGGTCGGGGCGTGCGATCACGCTCGCGCTTGCGATGCACGATTGATGCGCACGAAAATCAAAATGGGTTCCAGCTTTCGCTGGAATGACGGATTTGGACTGATGGCGTGATGGACTGGGTCCCGGCCTTCGCCGGGATGACGGTGGTTTCGGATGGCGGAGTGTTTAGCCCCTCTCCCATCGGGAGAGGGGTTGGGGTGAGGGTCGGGGCGCGCGATCACGCTCGCGATTGCGAGGCACGATTGATGCGCACGGCGAAAATCAAAATGGGTTCCAGCTTTCGCTGGAATGACGAGAGCGAGAGCGGGCGGTGTGATGGCCCGGGTCCCGCCCTTCGCCGGGATGACGGTGGTTTCGGATGGCGGAGTGTTTAGCCCCTCTCCCACCGGGAGAGGGGTTGGGGTGAAGGTCGGGGCGCGCGAACACGCTCGCGCTTGCGATGCCCCGCTTCATCCCCAAGGCGAGAAGCAAAATGGGTTCCAGCTTTCGCTGGAATGACATTTGGACTGATGGCGTGACGGACTGGGTCCCGGCCTTCGCCGGGATGACGGTGATTTCGGATGGCGGAGTGTTTAGCCCCTCTCCCACCGGGAGAGGGGTTGGGGTGAGGGTTGGGGCGCGCGATCACGCTCACGATTGCGATGCACGATTGATGCGCACGGCGAAAATCAAAATGGGTTCCAGCTTTCGCTGGAATGACGAGAGCGAGAGCGGGGCGGTGTGATGGCCCAGGTCCCGCCCTTCGCCGCGACGACGATGCTGGCGTGATGATCGCAGTGCGCGCCAGCAAGCTTCGTATGATGGATTTCGCGCAGCGAAACCCATCCTACGTCTTCGCTGTTGTAGCCCGGGTAAGCGAAGCGCACCCGGGTGAGCGTGACAGCCCCGGGTGCGCTTTGCTTACCCGGGCTACGAGGACTCAACGCTCATCGCGAACACGCGCGGGCGTCGGCGCCCGTCACCATTCCGATGGGTTTCGCTTCACTCAACCCATCCTACAAAAGCGCGCGTCAATCGACGTTCGGATCTTCAATCACCGCAGCCAACGCATCGTCCACATAACCCGCCACGCGTTCGAAGAGTTCGGACAGCGCGTCGGACAGGACGTACAGGTTTTCGGGCTGATCGCCACGCGCTTCGGTGAATTGCGCCAGCAGCCGCAGCTGGTCGCGTGTCTGGACCAGCGAATCGTGGGCGGATCGGGGTAACAGGTAGCCGCGGAATGCCGCGGGGATCTTGCGAGGTTCCTTGCTCATGCGATGTCTCCAGCAAACCAGCCGGCCCGCGTCGGGACATCCGGCGCGAGGTGTCGGGAGGTTCGAAGCCGCAAACAGTCGGCGGGCGTATTTCCTCTTGCGAGGTGTTGTATTAGCCGCCCTCCCGACGCAGAACATCACGCGTCGATCCATGCCCGATGGCTGGGCATGAAAAACCCGCCTGCGTATCGATGGCGGGTTACCGCTGTTTGCGGAGCTTCGACGCTCCTTGCAACCGAGTTTGCTGACGTCGCTTACGCTCGATCAATAAGCCTTAGTCGCATGCAAGCGAGGAGCATCGCGTCGCGTCGGCACATGATGGGTTTCGCGATGCGAAACCCATCCAACGCGGCCTTCGAAGAGCAAGAGGGGTTCCAGCTTTCGCTGGAATGACGGATGCGGGCGGATGGCGTGGCCGCCTGGGTCCCCGCCTTCGCCGGGATGACGGTGCCATGTGTATAACGCATCCGCGGAACCTGCGCGGCGAGGCTTTACGTGATGCAGGCGATATCACCAACGCAAATCACCGCTTCTGGAACCGCGTCAGCATCTCCCACGATTCACGCACCGCATCGGCCGAAACGTCCGCATCCGGCACGGGTTCGTAGTTGCGGTCCACCACCGTCGCCGAACCGAAGTTGTCGAACAGGTAAATCAGCGCACCATCGCGGATGCCGCGACGCGACCAGCTTTCCACCAGCAGCGGGCGCTTGCGCGGAAGTTCGCCGAACAGATCCAGCCCGGTCGAGTAATCCCTGCTGTCGCTTTCGCAACCCAGCGCATGGCGCATCACGGTTGGCACGAAGTCTTCGTGCGACGTCTCCGCATCCACGCGACGCGCCGTTCGTCCCGGCCAGTGCAGCACGAACGGCGTGCGCAGCTGGTAGTCCGAGAAGTTGCCGTTATGGCCCCAGTAGTTCTTGTGCAGGTCGTTGAACTCTTCGCCGTGGTCGCCGCTGATGAGCACGACGGTGTTCTTCGCCAGCGGACTCTTCTCCAGCGTGCGCAGCAGCTCGCCGATCAGCGAATCGCTGTAATGCACGGCCGCGCGATAACGGTTGAATTCAGGCGTGGGGTCGTGGTCCGGTCCGAGGTTGAGGAAGTTCACGTCCTCCGCCATTGGCTGGAACGTCGAGCGATACCCCTTCGGCAGGTGGTACGGCGCATGCGGCGAATCCAGGAACACGAAGCCGAAGAAGGGTTTTCCCTTCGGATGGTTCCGGATATCGGCCTGCATTCGCGAGACCACGAAGCGGTCGCGCTCGGCGCTCTTCTCCTTCGGCGGGCCGATGACGATGCGGTCGCGCACCGCCGAAAACACGGTGCGGTCGAATTCCGGGCTGTACAGCGGCGCGCTGCCGTAGATATGCATCGCGTAGTGATCGGCGAGCATGCGGTCGATCATCACCGGCCCGCGCTGCTGCGCCAGCATCGCCTGCCAGTAACCGCCGGGCAGGCCGTACATCAGGCCGAACAGGCCGTAGCGCGTCGCGTTGCCGGTGCTGTAGTGGTTCTGGAACCACTGCGCGTCCTGCGCGTAACGCCAGGTATTGGGCATCACGGCCGGATCGAGCACGTCGTGGCGGAGCGATTCGACCAGAATCACCAGCACGTTCAGCGACGGCGACGCGGCGCATTGCGGCGCGTGGCGCGGATAGCCGAGCTGGTCGCCGGTGTCCGGAAGCTCGGCGGCCTGCACGGTCTGCACGCCGAAGCGGTGCAGCGCGTTCTTCAGCGTGATCGGCTGCGCCCACGGGATATAGGTCAGCTGCGACATCACGGCGCGATCGCCGCGCGCGTCCGAATACGCGGCCATGCCCTGGCTGACGAGGAACAGCGCGCCCGCGATCCACCAGGCCGCGCGAATCCGCATCAGCGCAGGCCACCGGCGCAGAGCCTGCCACCAGAACCTCGCGCCGGCGACCTGCAGCGCGAGCAGCGTGCCCGCGCCCAGCGCGATCAGCGCCCACATCCTGGTGGAGAACGTCACCTGATCCTGCAGCGCCCCGCCGAAGATCATGTTCGCCACCATCGCGTTGAGGTGGAAGCGGTACAGCGCGAACACCTTCGCGTCGGCCAGCAGCAGCAACAGCCACAGCGTCTGCAGCAGCACGGCGAGGCCGATCATCCAGCGCGGATTGCGCGTGATGCGGCCCAGCAGGTAGGCCGGCAACGCGACCAGCGAGCCGAAGAAGATGAAGTGGCCGGGCAGGGCCAGCAGCAGGAACAAGGCCGAATGCCAGGCGCTGCCGGCCTCGGTCAGCGGGATGTTGCTGAGCGTGATGAGGCAGGCCAGCGCGGCGTTGCCCAGGATCAATCCGGTCAGCCAGGCGAGCGAACGCTGACGCAGGGGTGGGGTGACGGATTCCATTCGGACCGTTGGGGAAGGGTGGGGGGGAGAAAAAAGCTCGCCATTATCGGGCAAGGCCGGTTTGCCAGCCCATGCGGAAAGGCATCCCGTCCGGAACGCTCCGGTGCGCCGCTCTCGCTTGGGCGGACCCGGGCGCCCGGGCGGTATCATGTGCGGCTTCCAACCCGCCCGACCTGCAGGAAACCGACGTGAACCGCATTCCGACCCTCGATATCCGCCGCTTCAGCGACCCCGCCAGCCCGGCAGATCGCGAGGCCTTCGTGGCCGAACTCGGCGCGGCGTACCGCGAGTGGGGCTTCTGCGGCATCCGCGGCCACGACATCTCCGACGCGCAGATCGACACCGCCTACGACGTCTTCAAGCGCTTCTTCGCGCTGCCCGACGAGGTCAAGCGCAAGTACAACGTCCCCGGCAGCGGCGGCGCGCGCGGCTACACGCCGTTCGGCGTGGAGACGGCAAAGGACTCCAAGCATTTCGACCTGAAGGAGTTTTGGCACGTCGGCCGCGAGATCCCGCGCGACTCGAAGTACGCCGACGTGATGCCGCCGAACCTGTGGCCGGAGGAAATCCCGGAGTTCCGCGAAATCGCCTACGGCCTGTACCAGTCGCTGGACCAGCTGGGCTCGCGCGTGCTGAGCGCGCTGGCGCTGCACATCGGCCTGCCGGAGGCGTACTTCGCCGACAAGACCAACTCGGGCAATTCGATCCTGCGTCCGATCCACTACCCGCCGATCACCGCCGACGACGTGCCGAACGTCCGCGCCGGCGCGCATGAGGACATCAACCTCATCACGCTGCTGGTCGGCGCCAGCGCCGAGGGCCTGGAAGTGCTCTCGCGCAAGGGCGAGTGGGTGCCGTTCACCGCCAACGCCGACACCATCGTGGTCAACATCGGCGACATGCTGCAGCGCCTGACCAACCACGTGTATCCGTCCACGACGCACCGCGTGGTGAACCCGAAGGGCGACAAGGCGCGCCAGCCGCGCTATTCCACGCCGTTCTTCCTGCATCCGAACCCGGATTTCGTGATCGACGTGCTGCCTTCGTGCGTCACGGCCGAGAACCCGAGCCGTTACCCGGAAGCGATCACCGCGCACGGTTACCTGGAAGAGCGCCTTCGCGAGATCAAGCTGAAGTAATCAGCTGTCGCCAGCGCGTATCGCAATACCGGCCGCCTGCAGCGCTTCGCGCCAGGCGGCCGTTTTTTTCGCGAGCGCCACCGATGCGTTCGCCGGGCTCGTCGAAGGCAGGCGCCACGCGCTCAGGCCGAAGGACGCCAGCGGCGGTCCGAAGCGCCGGTACGCGGCTTCCGCCTTCGCGCCGTTGAACAGCACGGCCGTCAACTTCGAGTGACGCTGGAAAAAGGCGGCGAAATCGTTCGCCTGCGCGGTTGCATCGACGATCGCCGAATCCAGGCTGCCGGCGCGTTCGCAGCGATCCAGCACGTCCCACAGCGCGATGCCGGCGGCCTTCAATCGTGCGAGCCGGCGTGCGTAGGGCAGGGCGGGGTCGGCGCCGATCAGCTCACCCATGATCGGCCAGAAGCCATTGCGCGGATGCGCGTAGTAGCGCATCGCCTGCAACGAGGCCACTCCCGGCATGCTGCCCAGCACGAGCACGCGCGCATCGCGCGCGGCAACGGGCGGGAAACCTTGCAGCAGTAGCGCATCGACGCGTGGTTGCGTGGCCATGGGGTCGATTCTCGCCGACGTGGAGTAAACTTGCCGCCGCTCGCGGGCCGGTCGTGCCCTCGTGCGATCCCGAAGGACGCTGAAGGAGTGGCCATGCGCCGCAAAATCGTTGCCGGAAACTGGAAGCTGCACGGCGATCGCAGTTTCGCGCTCGCGCTGCTGGACGCGCTCGTCGCGATGCCGGCGCCGCAGGGCGTGGAGCGCCTGATCCTGCCGCCGCTGCCGTACCTGGCCGGCCTGGTCGTGCGCTACGGCGAGAAGGGCCTGACCTTCGGCGCGCAGGACGTCAGCGAGAACCAGAAGGGCGCCTACACCGGCGAAGTGTCCGCGACGATGCTCAAGGATGTCGGCGCGGGCTACGGTCTGGTCGGCCATTCCGAGCGCCGCCAGTACCACGGCGAAACCAGCGAGCTGGTCGCGCGCAAGTTCATCGCCTGCAAGGCCGCGGGACTGACGCCGATCCTGTGCGTGGGCGAAAGCCTGTCCGAGCGCGAGAACGACCAGACGCAATGGCGCATCGCCAAGCAGCTGGCGCCGCTGTTCGACCTGGGCGGCAAGGATGTGTTCGATGGCGCCGTCGTCGCGTACGAGCCCGTCTGGGCCATCGGCACCGGCCGTACCGCGTCGCCGGAGCAGGCCCAGGAGGTCCATGCATTCATCCGTAGCGAAATCTCCGCACGCGATGCTAGAATCGCTGGCTCGCTACCGATCCTGTACGGCGGAAGCGTGAAGGCCGACAATGCCGCCGCGCTGTTCGCGCAGCCGGACGTCGATGGCGGCCTGGTCGGAGGCGCCTCGCTGGTCGCCGAAGATTTCCACGCCATCGCTGTCGCGGCGGCACCCTGAAATACCACCCGATTCGTCGAATCCATTCGTAGAACCTCACGATGCTGTTGCTGCTCAACGTCATCTATGTGCTGATCGCGATCGCGATGGTTGCGCTGATCCTGATGCAGCGCGGCGCAGGCGCCCAGGCCGGTTCCGGCTTCGGTGGCGGCGCGTCGGGCACCGTGTTCGGTGCGCGCGGTTCGGCGAACTTCCTGTCCAAGGCGACGAAGTGGCTCGCGGTCGCGTTCTTCGCGATCAGCCTCTTCATGGCCTGGAACGCGACCCATCGGGCCACCGGCAGCACCGCCGCCGCGCCCAGTGGCGTGATGGCCGAAGTTCCGGCGGCACCGGGCGCAGCCGCGCCGGCCACCGGCAACGCCGCGATTCCGACCGCGCCGACGACGGCTCCGGCTCCGGCTGCCGCCGCGCCGGCGAGCGCCGTGCCGCAGGCGCCGGCCGCGCAGGAGACGGTTCCGGCCGCTCCGGCGCCCGCCCAGCAGGCGCCCGTCGAGCAATCGCCGGAACCGGCAAAGCCGCAACCCCCTTCGGGCGGCTGATTTAACGCGGTAAACTTTGTTTTCATCGGCCCGGCACGGATTGCCGGGTACGGTCAGCGATGACCGGAGCGATCAACGCCTACACGGCCAGATCGCGTCAGGACGACGACATGCCAGCGATGGCGTGAGGTTTGATTGCCCAGGTGGCGGAATTGGTAGACGCACTACCTTGAGGTGGTAGCGACGTAAGTCGTGGGGGTTCGAGTCCCCCCTTGGGCACCACACCGAACAACACAGCTGTAAGTGTTTTTGCAGCACCAGCACCACAAGCACCACCGACCGAGGTGCGGCACGCACGGCGGGCCGAGTCTCGCGCGGGGATCACCCAAAGGCGGCTGCCGCCGAGCCAGGTCGCGAAACGCGATCGAGCTAAACGAAGCGAGAGAACACCGAGTGCTGGCCGAATACCTGCCGACCCTGCTGTTCCTGATCGTCGCCGGAGGTATCGGCGTCGCCCTGCTGGTGGTGGGCAAGGTGCTCGGCCCCCAGCGTCCGTCGATCGAGAAGCTGTCGCCCTACGAGTGCGGCTTCGAGGCGTTCGAGGACGCGCGCATGCAGTTCGACGTGCGCTACTACCTCATCGCGATCCAGTTCATCATCTTCGATCTGGAAATCATCTTCATCGTGCCCTGGGCCACCGTGTTCCGCGAACTCGGTGTCGTCGGCCTGATCGAAATGGGCATCTTCGCCGGCATGCTGCTGCTCGGCTTCATCTACGTCTGGAAGAAGGGAGCACTCGAATGGGAGTGATCCAGAGCGTCTCTGACCTCATGCACAACCCGCTGCCCGAAGGGCAGCTGGACGACATCCTGCGCCCCGAGGGCGACAACCCGCTGCTGCAGAACGGCTTCGTCACCACGAGCATGGACGCGCTGTGGAACTGGGCGCGCACCGGCTCGATGTGGCCGATGACGTTCGGCCTGGCCTGCTGCGCGGTCGAGATGATGCACGCCGGTGCCGCGCGCCTGGACCTGGACCGCTACGGCGTGGTGTTCCGCCCGTCGCCGCGCCAGTCCGACGTGATGATCGTGGCCGGCACGCTGGTCAACAAGATGGCCCCGGCGCTGCGCAAGGTCTACGACCAGATGCCGGATCCGAAGTGGGTCATCTCGATGGGCAGCTGCGCCAACGGCGGCGGCTACTACCACTATTCCTATTCGGTGGTGCGCGGTTGCGACCGCATCGTGCCGGTGGACGTCTACGTCCCGGGCTGCCCGCCGACGGCCGAAGCGCTGGTGTACGGCATCCTGCAGTTGCAGAAGAAGATCCGCCGCGGCACCAACTTCGGCGAAAACATGCAGGGCGTGCGCTGACATGGCCCAGCCCTACGATTTCATGGACGCACAGGCGCTTTCCGGGCGCCTGACCGCGCGTTTCAACGATGCGATGGTCGTCGTCGCGCCGGCGCGCAACGAAGTCACGCTCGACGTCGCCGCTTCGCAGTGGCTTGCCACCGCGATCGCGCTGCGCGACGAGTTCGGTTTCGAGATGTGCGTGGACGTCAGCGGCGTCGACTACCTCAGCTACGGCAGCGACGAGTGGGACACCGACGTGTCCTCCGAAGGTTTCTCGCGCGGCGTGGAAGGGAAGAGCGCCGGCCGCTTCGTCTGGGGCGAGCAGCCCAACGGCGCCGCCGCCGCGCCGGAGCGCCGCTTCGCCGCGGTCGCGCACCTGCTCTCGTGCCAGCACAACCTGCGCCTGCGCCTGCGCACGTTCGCCGACAACGACGACCTGCCGGTGGTGGATTCGCTCACCGCCGTGTGGCCGGGCGTGAACTGGTTCGAGCGCGAGGCGTTCGACCTGTACGGCATCGTGTTCGAAGGCCATCCGGACCTGCGCCGCATCCTGACCGACTACGGTTTCGTCGGCCATCCGTTCCGCAAGGACTTCCCGCTGATCGGCAACGTCGAAGTGCGTTACGACGCCGACCGCAAGCGCGTGGTGTACGAGCCCGTGTCGATCGAGCCGCGCGTGCTCGTGCCGCGCGTGATCCGCGACGACGCCCGCTACGAGACTGCGCAGGGCGAGGCCGCCCAGCGTGCCGAGGTGAAGAAGTGAGCGCCCAGCTTTCCAACACGGCCGTGAGCAACACGTCCGGTCTCGGCAGCGGTGCCGAGATCCGCAACTACACGCTGAACTTCGGCCCGCAGCATCCGGCCGCGCACGGCGTGCTGCGCCTGATCCTGGAGATGGACGGCGAAGTCGTGTACCGCGCCGATCCGCACGTCGGCCTGCTGCATCGCGGTACCGAGAAGCTCGCCGAATCCAAGCCGTTCAACCAGTCGATCGGCTACATGGATCGCCTGGATTACGTGTCGATGATGTGCAACGAGCACGCCTACGTGCGCGCGATCGAGACCCTGCTGGGCATCGAGGCGCCGGAGCGTGCGCAGTACATCCGCACGATGTTCGACGAGATCACCCGCATCCTGAACCACCTGATGTGGATCGGTTCCAACGCGCTCGACCTGGGCGCGATGGCGGTGTTCCTGTACGCCTTCCGCGAGCGCGAAGAGCTGATGGACTGCTACGAAGCGGTCTCCGGCGCGCGCATGCATGCCACGTACTACCGTCCGGGCGGCGTCTACCGCGACCTGCCGGACCGCATGCCGAAGTACAAGGAATCGCCGTGGCGCAAGGGCGGCAAGCTCAAGCGCTTCAACGAATGGCGCGAAGGCTCGCTGCTGGATTACCTGGAAGCGTTCACCAACGACTTCCCCAAGCGCGTCGACGAATACGAAACGCTGCTCACCGACAACCGCATCTGGAAGCAGCGCACCGTCGGCATCGGCGTCGTGTCGCCCGACCAGGCGCTGGCGTGGGGCATGACCGGCGCGATGCTGCGCGGTTCGGGCATTGCCTGGGACCTGCGCAAGAAGCAGCCGTACGCGAAGTACGCCGAAATGGACTTCGACATTCCCGTCGGCGTCAACGGCGACTGCTACGACCGCTACCTGGTCCGCGTCGAGGAAATGCGCCAGGCCAACCGCATCATCAAGCAGTGCGTGAAGTGGCTGAAGGCCAATCCGGGCCCGGTCATCGTCGACAACTTCAAGGTCGCTCCGCCCCGGCGCGAGGACATGAAGGACGACATGGAAGCCCT
>Ga0102589_1004710_pt1 | contig 12561 bp, 9 predicted proteins | sample AraplaMF_Col_mLB_FD_76858 | JGI IMG/M metagenome (GOLD analysis project Ga0102589, IMG submission 76858) | Arabidopsis root microbial communities from the University of North Carolina, USA - plate scrape MF_Col_mLB | ecosystem: Host-associated > Plants > Roots > Endosphere | place: USA... | reverse complement strand
TATCTGTATAAACAGAAGTTAATCTCCCCAGAGATCGTTTCTCTGTATTTACATAAGGAGTCAATGCATGATCATTTCTCTCTTCTTCCCATCCTAAGATCAATATCAAAACAAAAGACACAACTAAGGGAATCACTATTGTAACAATTGTATTTATTATACTTTGAGAATCTTCACCAATAAAAATTGGTAAAGAGAAAATTGAAGCTCCTCCAAGTGCATATCGAGCTATCCCCTGTTACACCTGCATAAAATCAACTTACTGTTCCGTGAGTTTGTTGATGTTCATTTTGTGTGAGACTAAGATAAATTTAAATTGCTTATAAAATTGAGTAACAAAACTCTCTTTTTCTTAAATAAAAAATGACTGCAATTATGCAGTCATTTTTTATTTGCTCAGGGACTTACAATATACTGATTTTATATGGGGCATGCTGCTGATTTATATTACAAATGCATCTCCAAAGTATACTTTTGCTTGTTTTATTGCACTAATAAGTAAGTTAATATCTTCTTCCGTATTGTAGAGAGATAAACTAGCACGTGCAGTTGCTGATACATTTAACCATTTCATTAAGGGTTGGCAACAGTGATGTCCAGCTCGAATTGCTATACCTTCAGAATCTAAAACGGTTGCCAAATCATGGGGATGAACGTGCTCTACATTAAATGTTATTAATCCACCTCTTAGCTCAGGTTGATTTGGCCCATAAATTGAGATTCCATCAATTTTGGAGAGTTGTTCAAAAGCATAGTTAGTTAGTTTTTTCTCGTGAAGGTGAATCGTTTCCAGTCCAACCTGTTCCAAAAAATCGATTGCAGAGCCAAGACCTATTGCCCCTGCAACAATAGGAGTTCCCCCTTCAAACTTCCAAGGAAGCCCTTTCCAAGTAGAATCATATAAACCAACAAAGTCGATCATTTCTCCTCCATATTCATGGGGAGGCATATTTTCTAATATATCTTTTTTACCAAATAAAACTCCTATCCCAGTAGGCCCCATCATTTTATGACCAGAAAAAGCTAGAAAGTCACAATCAAGGTCTTGTACATCTACTTTAAAATGGGAAACACTTTGAGCAGCATCAACACAAACTACTGCTCCTTGTATATGTGCGAGCTTTACGATTTCTTTTATTGGATTAATCGTTCCTAAAACATTAGAAACATGTGTAATAGAAACAAACTTTGTTTTTGTAGTGATTGATTTCTTAACATTGTTCAAATCGATTGTTCCGTCTGATGATAGTGGAATGTACTTTAAAATGGCGCCTATTTTTTTAGCTGCTTGCTGCCACGGGATAAGGTTGCTATGATGCTCCATCTCAGTAATTAAAATTTCATCACCTTCTTTAAGAAATTCCTTTACATAAGATTGAGCAACTAAATTTAAGGAGGAAGTTGTTCCTCGTGTAAAAATGATTTCTGCTGTGTCCTTTGCATTTATAAAGGTTTTAACTTTCTCCCTAGCACCTTCGTAGGCATCTGTTGCTTTTACTCCTAAAGTATGAACCCCTCTGTGCGGGTTTGCATTGTAATCTTTATAATAGGTTTCTAATGTTTCTATTACGACTGTTGGCTTTTGAGAAGTTGCGGCGTTATCTAAATAGACTAAAGGATACCCATTTACTTTTTGGTTTAAAATTGGAAATTGATTTTTTATTTCATTTAAGTTCATCTCATATACTCCCTTACATCGTTCTCATAAGTAAATCTCATAACTTTATATTGGCAGTAAGTAGTGTATAATACAAATATAATTACTATTATAAGGTTATAACATAAATGTTATGGATGTGATATCTCATGAATACAAATCACTTATCTGTATTCAAAAAGGTCATGAATACAGGGAGTATTAGCCAGGTTGCAAAAGAAACTTATGTCAGTCAACCAGCTATCTCGATGATGCTTAAACGGCTAGAACAAGATGCAGGGGTTCCATTATATACAGTAGTTGGAAGGAATATAACTGCAACAGACGCTGGTTTGACCTTAATGGAATATGCAGAGTCGATCCTATCTTTAGAAGAACAAGTATATCGGGCAATGGAAGAGTTTCAGCAAGGTAGTCGAGGAAGAATTATTGTGGGTACTTCTCAAGTATTAGCTACATATTTATTACCAAGGATTCTACTCTCCTTTAATAAAAATCATTCAAATATTACTGTTGATTTGAAAATAAGGCCAGATCAGGAAATTGAAAATTTAGTTCGAACAGGCAGTGTTGATATAGGTATAACAATAACACCTCCAGAGGACCATTTTTCTTTAAGAGTAAGGAAAATCTCCGATGATCAATTAATTGGAATACAGCCTTCATTTCCTCTCAATTCAAAAACAATATTAATTCCTTCTGATATTCCCTTATCAATAAATGGACAAATGAAGGATCAAACCACGAGAATCTTTTCAACTGAAGCTCTGAAACAGTTTGTAATAGAAGGAGTGGGATATGGTGTAGTGTTAAAATCTGCTGTGGAATTGGAGATTTCTTGTGGGAAGTTAAAGTATTGGGATGGATATGAATCAAACTCAATTACAACAAATGTTATAACACGACCGGCGGAACGGCTTTCTAAAAGTGTATGGTTCTTTCTAAAACATCTAGTTGATATTTAAAAACGTAAATAAAAGTAAGCGTCAAGTATTGCTTACTATAATTTGTAATAACAAATGAAATAATAGATTTATCTTCTATATGCAGGGCACTGATAAAAAGGGGAGCAAACAAAAAGTAGTCCCCAAAACACAATTTTTATAGTGTAGTTGGGGCTACTTAACGTTTACACAGGTATTCGTATCATTTGTTGTCAGTGAGTGTATCTTGAATTTGTTTAAATAGATATTAGCTTAGATTTGCCGAAGAAACATTCAATCAAATTCTGTTTTATACATGCAATTTCCAAAAAAATTATAGAGCTATTCTAGCTTTAGATAAGTTCTCTAAGCTTGGCTATACTGGGTTAGGTGTGCTTGATACCTTAGGACACTAATGCATGATTCCAGCTGGCTGTACGTATCCATTTGGGTTTTGTACTAGGGATTTGAATGGCATAGTATAGTAACAGTATAAAATTTAATTATTTTTTTCAAAATGATTTAATAGAGAAGTAATAAATTCCGCCTCATGTTCATTTACTTGGACAAGTGGTAATCTTACCTTTCCTACAGGAATTCCTTGCACTTCTAGTGCATATTTGACAGGAGAAGGATTGGGGGTAATAAAGAGCCCTTCAAAGATAGGAAGCATTTTCCGGTGCATATTGGCAGCTTCTTTAACTTCCCCCACCAAAAAGAGATCAATCATTGCTTTCATGTGAGGCCCTATAATATGGCTAGCTACACTTACAACTCCATGTCCACCAATGCTTAGTATAGGTAGGATTAAGCTATCATCTCCGGAGTAAACTTTAAATCCTGCAGGGGTATTGCTTAGTAAGTAGGAAACGGTAGAAAGATTACCACTCGCTTCTTTAACAGAAGTAACATTATTAATTTCAGACAAGCGTATCACTGTATCTACAGATAAATTAACAGCAGCTCTTCCAGGAATATTATAGAGCATGATGGGAAGGTGAGTAGATATCGCGATAGATTTAAAATGCTGATATAAACCTTCCTGAGAAGGTTTATTGTAATAAGGAGTAACTAGTAATATACCATCCACTCCAATTTCTGTTGCCTTTTGTGTTAATTTAATAGAAGATTTCGTATCGTTTGTGCCAGTACTCGCTATTACTTTACAACGGCCTTTAACTTGTTTGACTACAAACTTAAACAGTGACAACTTTTCTTCATCTGATAACGTTGAAGGTTCACCTGTAGTACCACAAACCAAAATTGTATCTGTGCCCGTATTTACTAGGTGTTTAATCAATCGATTTGTTCTTTCATAATCCACTTTAAGCTCATCATCAAAAGGTGTAACCATTGCTGTTATTAGTCGACCAAAATCATTCATAAATACTTTCTCCTTTGTTTACTTATTTTTTATAAAGGTTAATTATTTCTAAACTAAAATAGTATTCTATCCTTTGTTGTAGGGATTCACCCAAATTGGCCTATTTTTCATCATGCATTTTTAACTAATGTAATTTGAAGTTAGAGTAGCTAAATAATTTTTCAAAAGAATGAAGGCTCTTTTCATATAAATTGTTAAAAATGAGGACTTAGGTGCAAAAATTAAACTTTAACATTTCGTGCCCATTGATCATCATCTTACTCCGAAATGTAAAACCATTGATGCTAGGTTGGATATTATCCAGAATGTGCAATAAATTGTTACTCGAGTAAATAATATTTTTGCTATTTTAGGACTAAACAGTTTGCTCACATACTACATGCAAAGTAGTTCTACCATATATAAAAGCAACAATGCTATGAAAGACAAACTGATTTAAATGAATTTGAAAGATAATCAATACTGCATGCACTAAATCGCAAATTCCCCCAATAATGAGTAAAAATCTAAGCCGTCTGTTTAAAAGAGTTTTTTTATCAAACTCTTTTCTCAGTCTACTTCCTTCTACTGATGTAATCGACAATGAATAGAATAGGACTGAATTATCATTCAATGCTGACAGAAAATTTTTAAAGACCGGCTACCATGGAGGCATAGAATAACAGTAAATGGCGAAGTGAACCTATAATTATAATGGGTTCAATTTTTGTGTATCCTTAAATTTTACTCTTCGTGTTATTTATATTATTTAATACTCTTAACATGTTCCTGATGAAGCCATGTCTAGACAAAAAGAGAATGATTATAAATTTAATGGACAAATAGTAGTCTCTTCTTTCTATAATAAAGAACTTTTCTAGAAAACAACCATCCAATCCTATAATATTTAAACCACCCACTTATTTAAAAGGATTGTGTTGCAAAAACTCCAAAATACCTGTAAGCAATCTGCCAAGCTTAGACATATTAGGACTAGGACTCTAAAAAGGACGTGATCAGTATGTCTGAGTTTAGGAGATTAATAAAGATGGCCTTGAAGTTTTTGCACCAGAATCTCCTAAGCTTCTCTAATCCATTTAACATCTCATCAATAAATTTAATAAATTCCACTATAGAGCTTTATATGTTACTCTTAATAAGGATAAATTATAATCCTAAATGCATACTAAAAAGAAACCCCAACTATTTATAATGTTGGGATTTTATTATCTTTCGAATTCTCTTCTAACTTATTTATTTTTCTTTTAAATTCTATATGCATGTCAAATAAACGTTCCTATATTTGTATGACAAATTACAATCGTGTGTTAAAATAATATATAAAGTGTGTTTACAAATTTCATTACTATAAACAATAAAAAGCTATCTCGAATTCGATGAGATAGCTTTTTATTATTCTATGAGACAAAAAAAGGTGACCTTAAAATAAGGTTATAAAAATTATTATATAGTCTTTTGTCATACATGTCACGTTGAAATTTGCGAAATATTAGGCCACTTCATCAGCTTTCTAAGAGTCATTTGTTGTCTTAAGATAATGTCGTACTCTTTCATTTAATTCAAGTTTATATTGATGAACCCAACGCTTAATCGTTGGGTGAACAACAGATAAGCCTTGTTCTTCCATTATTTCAACTAAATTAGGAGAACTCAGGATGTACCGTAGGTACCAGCTAATTGTTAGTATTATTATGTCCAAGCTTTAAAGATTAGTTACTATTATCTTGAATTTCTTGCATCAGCACCTAAAAAACAAGTATAAGTAAATAGATCAATGTCTATTATAATTAAAATAAATTTAGTTCATTGTAGATACAATTAATTTCCAGATGAAGTGATCTCTTTCTCAAATAGAATAACTGCTATATAAACCGGAGCCGAACCGTTGTAAGTAGCACTTACTTTTATATCGATTAATCTTGATTCTTTATTATTTTCGAGTATAGTATTAATTTTATCCTCTAATATTCCTATTACACTGCTTTTTACTACCTGCACAAAATTCATCTTATCACACCCCTTTTAAACTATTTATTAAGATTATTAAGACTTACTGAAGACTCTCAATAATGATAGTGATATCTTTATCTTGAATTTGCTTAAATAGATATTAGCTGAGATTTATCGAAGAAACATTCAATCGAATTCTGTTTTATACATTCAATTTTTTAAAAGTTTATAGAGGTATGCTAGCTTTAGATAAGTTCTCTAAACTTGGATATAATGGTTATATTTTCTTGTTACATTAGGATACTAATGCATGATTCCAGCTGGATGTATATATCCACTTAGGTTTTGGAATAGAGGTTTGAATGACATAGTATAGTAACAATGTAGTAAATTTATGCTTTTAAAAAAAGACCGTCCTAGAGGCGATCTTTTTAAGTTAACACGGCATCTTGTTGAAGAGAATCAGAAAGCAAGCTATATGCTTCTACCTTCTTCTTATATTGCTTAACTACGTCTACACGGTCTTTATAACTATAAACAGACAATTTAACATTGGTTTTCCCTCTTTTAGCATCGATAACATAAAGGTTTTCAGCGTTTTCAGGATGTAAAAAATATTGTTCATTACCTGAATGCACATAATATTTCTCTAGAAAAGTTGCTTCATTAAAATTAGCAATAAATTTCTCTTTCTCTTCACCCTCTAATATTTTCCCAGCCTTTGTAATAGTCACATCAGAGGGGTCAAGTTTAGAGTGTAGTTCAAATTTTCCGAGAAACCACTTAACTACTGGGGTTGGCATAGTTGTTATTAATAATTTTAGAGCACTTCCAATAATTATTGAAATTATTACAATCCATGTCATCTTCAATCATCTCCGTTAATTACATTCTAAATATTATTACATAGCTTATTTTGCGATAAGTTTCCCATTTAGTTTTATAGATTCTATGAAATCTTAAAAAGGTAATTTTAATATTATTTAAGAGCTCGATGCTCTTTTAAAACACGAATGAACTTTAAGTTTGGGTCTTCGGCACCTTGTACAGGAAGACCAGCTTCTATATTTTTTTTAGTATATAATACATTCTCTTCTGTAATGATTTCACCAGGGATAAAAATCGGTATACCTGGTGGGTAAACCATCACAAATTCAGCAATAATTCTTCCAATTGATTCTTCAAAAGGAACCATTTCTGTTTCTGCATAGAAAGCATCCCTAGGTGTTAAAGCAAGTAATGGAATCTCTGGCAATAGAACATCAGCATTTGTATCGGTGGTATCTGATTGATCCTTAAACTCTCTCGATAGTTCTTTTAAAGCATAGACAAGTCTTAATATATCCTCTTCCTTATCACCCGGTGTTATAATACAAAGAATGTTATAAAGATCAGACAATTCCACTTCAATATTAAACTTTTCACGAAGCCATTTCTCTACAGCATACCCTGTAATCCCAAGCTCTTTAACCGAAACAATAATCTTTGTTAGATCTATGGCAAATGCCGCAGTCGTACCTAAAATTTCACGTCCTACGCAGTAAAGATGATCAATTTCATTAATTTGATTACGAGTTTGGTCCGCCATACGCATGGTATCTTCTAATAAGGCTTGTCCTTCTGTCACTAAAGCTTTTCTTGCTGTATCGAGTGAAGCAAGTAATATATAAGAAGTAGAGGTTGTTGTTAGCATACTTAAAATAGCTTGTATACGTTCTGTTGAAACAAGTTTTCCTTGGACATTTAATATAGAGCTTTGTGTCATTGACCCTCCCAGCTTATGCACGCTGGTAGCTGCCATATCAGCCCCTGCTTGCATTGCAGAAAGAGGCAATTCATCATGAAAATGAATATGCACACCATGCGCTTCGTCTACAAGTACAGGAATATTATAGGAATGAGTAATTTCTACAATCTTTCTCAAATCCCCCGCGATTCCAAAGTACGTAGGATTAATAACAAGTACAGCTTTAGCATCTGGATGTTGTTTTAATGCTTTTTCAATAGATTCAGGCGGGACCCCATGTGAAATACCAAGGTCAGGATCTACCTGAGGGTGAATAAATATGGGTGTAGCACCTGAAAGTACAATTCCACTCATAATGGATTTGTGTACGTTACGAGGCACAATAATTTTATCACCAGGCCCACATACAGACATAATCATTGCCATAATCACACCACTTGTACCTTGGATAGAAAAGAATGTATGGTCCGCACCGAACGCTTGAGCTGCCAAATCCTGTGCCTGTTTAATAATTCCCCTTGGCTGATGTAAATCATCCAACGGAGCAATATTAATTAAATCGATAGAAAGGGCATTTTCACCGATAAATTCCTTGAATTCAGGATCCATTCCATTTCCTTTTTTATGACCCGGAATATGGAATTGGATTGGATTTTTGTTTGCATGTTCTAGTAGTGCTGTAAATAATGGAGTTTGAAATTGAGAATACAATCTTTAATACACCTCTTAGTTTATCTAATGTTGTTTTTAATTATATGTGCAATAGACGTGTAATTTTTTCTTTAGAAAGTGTTTGTCCCACAAAAAAAGAACCAAATTCACCGTAACGGGCACTTACTTCATCAAACCGCATTTCATATATTAGTTTTTTGAACTGAAGAACGTCATCAGCAAATAACGCTACTCCCCATTCAAAATCATCTAAACCAACCGAACCTAAAATAATTTGTTTGACTTTTCCAGCATAACTTCGCCCAATCATACTATGACTTCGCATCATCTGATTACGTTCTTCTATCGGTAGTACATACCAATTATCGTTCTCTTGACGACGTTTATTCATGGGGTAGAAGCATATATATTTTGTGTCAGGTAAGATAGGATATAACCGTGCCTGAATCTTAGGATTCTCGTATGGATTTTCACCTTTAGCTAAATAATTACTTAGCTCTACTACAGATACATAAGAAGTAGCTGGTACCATATACCTAGCTAATTTAGTCTTATTCAAAGAATTTTCAATATCATTAAGTTCTTCCATATTTGATCGAAGGAACATCAACATGATATCTGCTTTATGGCCAGTAACCTGGAATACACCAAAGCTGCCTTCTTTTTTATCTTCAGTGATATGCCATGTTTCTCTCATCTTTATAAATTCATCAAGAGCAACTTGTCGTTCGTCACTAGATAGTAATTTCCACGTTTTCCAATTGAATTTATAAAAAACTTGCAGACAATACCAGCCATCTAAAGTTTGAACTGACTGATTCATAGTTGTCTCACTCCTTAGCTAAATCTTCAGCGCCTTTATATATTAGATTAAATAGCTCCTCTATTTCGTGTTCTTCTACACAAGAGAAAGCAACTCTTAAATCTGTGGAACTTATCGCAACGGTGCCTACCCCATATTGATTTAATAAGTGTACCCTAAGCTTTTCAGCGTTTATCTTTTTAAGTTGTAAACACATGAAATAACCGGAATTAAACGGATAATATGACCAGTATTTATCATATTTTTCACCATTCAATACTTCTTTTACTTTTTTCGCCCGTTCCTTCATTAGCTGAAACTTTTGATGTTTCTCTTGTTCAAATTCCTGTGATTGTAAAGATCGTAAGATGACAGTCTGGGATAAATGGGAACTGCTTGAAATAGTTCCACGTATAAGGCCGGTTGTTTTTTGTTCTAATGCATCTAGAATGACAGGGCTAGAAGACCCATAGGTAATGAATCCAACTCTTAGTCCCCAAACATAGTTTTCTTTTGTTGCTCCGTCTACCTTAATAGGTAAAATATTTTGGTGTAGACTAGCTAATTGGCCAAATAAAGATTCTTTAATAGAGTCTTCATAAAACAATCCAAAGTAGGCATCATCTAAAATAGCAACAATACTAATCCCTGCTTCAGCTGCTTCATTTAGAACAGCAATGATTTCTTCAACTTCCTTGGCACCTGGTGTATAACCTGTAGGGTTGTTAGGGAAATTTAAAAGTACAATAGCTTTACCTTTCGATTTTTGATTTAATAAGATTTCTTTAAAAGATGAAGTATTGAATCGTCTCTCCTTATTAAACAGTTGATAAGTTAATAAATTCGCCCCTCTTCGAACATGAAAGATTGACTGATAGTTCCCCCAGTATTTATCCGGAACGATTACAGAATCCTCTGGATTTGCAAATAGGTCTGCTGCAATACTAAGTCCATGAGTTAAGGCACTTGTAACGATTGGGAGTCCAAAATTTTTATCGTGTAAGGATGGGTTGTCTATTAGTAATTTTTCATTCCATAACTCTCTCAATAATTGTTTTCCAGCTGGAGGAGCATATGGATAGATATCTTCAGGAGCATATCCTATAAAATGATCTTGTATATGTTGAAAATGCATAGGTTCATGTTCTTCAGTTGCAATCCCAATTGTGGCATTAAATCGATAAGCTCGCTTGCTTGCTTCAGAACTTTGACTCAAAATACCTTTCTGGTTATATAAGTTTTTACCTAAGTCTGACAGCATGTCATAAATAAAAGGATTTTCACTTTTTATTACGTTGTTTAGGTTTTTAGCAATATCGTGCATGAAAACTTCCCCCTTACAAATAAAATTATTGTTAACACGTCTCTTGTAAAACAGAAGCCATTGCTTTAAGTAAAGTATCATTTTCTTTTGGCTTACCTACTGAAATTCTGATATATTCCTCCAGTCCCCATGTGTCTCCGTACCGAACGATAATTCCTTTAGAAAGAAGTTCTTCATAAACGTCTTTTGCTTTTGGTCCAACCCTAACAAGTACGAAATTACTCATGCTCTCTGTATAAGATAATCCAAGTTTAGAAAAGCCTTCATACAATTGTAAGCGCCCTAGTGTGTTGGCTCCTTGAGAGGCTTCAACATGCTTATCGTCATTTATGGCTGCTGTGGCTGCTGCTTGAGCTAAAGTATTAACGTTGAATGGTTCTTTTACTTTTAGAATATTTTGGACAATAGCTTCTGGCGCAAGTCCAAAACCAATTCGAACGCCTGCAAGACCATATATCTTAGAAAAAGTTTGTAACACAATAATTGGATAGCCTAATTTAACATATTCAATTCCATCTGTGTAATCATCAGCTGTCGCGTAGTGACTATATGCTCCATCAAATACAACTAGTACGTGCTTTGGTAAAGAATCTAGCAATATATGTAAATGCTTCTTTGATAAGTAAGTACCTGTTGGATTATTCGGAGAACAAAGGTAAACAATTTTTGTTCGCTGAGTCACAGCTGAAAGGATGGATTCAACATTATATTGGTAGTGCTCTACCAAAGGGACACCCACAACTTTAGCTCCCATTAAGTAGGCACCGAAGTCATACTCACTGAAAGAAGGAGAAGGAACAATGATTTCATCGTCTAAGTTCAAGAACGTTTCAGAAATCAAAGTAATTAATTCGTCAGCTCCATTTGTCACAATGATTTGCTCTGGTAATAGATTAGAACGAATAGCAATTTTCCTCTTAAGATCTGTAGCATTCGCGTCTGGGTAACGGTTAATTCCTGTTAGGCTTACTAAAATAGCTTCAAGTGCTTTAGGAGACGGTCCTAAAGGATTTTCATTAGAGGCTACTTTAATTACTTGGTCTAGCCCTAACTCTTCTTGTACTTCCCAAACAGGTTTGCCTGGCGAATATGGCTGAATGTGTTCTAATACTTTACGTGCTTGTATAGTTTGATGAATGGACATTTTTAAGGCTCCTTCTAGAAAATTTACTCATTTTAAATTCATAAATAGGTGACAATTCACTTCGTTTTTGAATAAAATTATCTTTAAACTAATTTTATTGTGAAGTAATTCACATGATTTTGAAAGATATACTTTGGAACATACTTAACATAAGTTTGAGCGCAAGTTAAATAAAGCTCTCGCTAGAGTTATATAAGCTAAATAAGCAGGCTTTACTATCCCTCGATATAATCTATAGTTACCTTTATTTCAATTCAGTTAGACTCCTGTAAATTACTTTGGGAAGGAGCGATAGTAAATAAACATTTATGGCCTTTCTTTTTATAATAAAGAATATAAAAGAAAAAGAACCATCCAATTATGAGTTAATTTAACCAACCACTTTTTCAAAATCTCTTTTCAAAATTAACATTTTTGAGAAAAAAAATGACTCATGAATTTATCATGAATCATTTTGGCCTTTATATAATTTCTACGTGGCATATTTATTGGCTTGATTAATACTTTACATAAAAATATTATTGAATCAAGCCAGTGTTCATCTAAAAAGTAACATGCTTAAGAAAATTTATGTGTTAGTTACGCTTTTTAAAGCATCTTCAAACCTAAGAATACCTTCTCTAATTGATTCAACTTTTTCTCGTCCAAAAGTGAAGCGTACATATCCCTTTTGGGAACCAAAAATAGTCCCTGGAACAAAAGCTATGCCTTTCTTTAGCGATTCTTCGAGCAGACGCCCTTCATGGATAGGCTTATTTATTTTACACCACATATGAATCCCACCATTTGGCATATAAAATTCCATTTCATCACTTAAAAGTTCATGAAGACTATTAGCTAGTTCATCTCTTTGAAGTTTAAGGTTTTTTCTAATAGTAAGAATATGCTCGGAAAAATATGATGAACTTAAAAATTGGTTTGCAACCCATTGTGGAAAAACACTGTGTCCAAAATCAAC
>Ga0102589_1004706_pt1 | contig 12572 bp, 15 predicted proteins | sample AraplaMF_Col_mLB_FD_76858 | JGI IMG/M metagenome (GOLD analysis project Ga0102589, IMG submission 76858) | Arabidopsis root microbial communities from the University of North Carolina, USA - plate scrape MF_Col_mLB | ecosystem: Host-associated > Plants > Roots > Endosphere | place: USA... | reverse complement strand
CTACTAAAGAGCCTTGTAGGTATTTTGTCTACAAGGCTCTTTTTATTTTCGGTTTAGGTGAATGAAATAGGCATACATTAGAAAGGGAAAGGTGTGAGAATTTAGATGACAAAATGGAAACGTGCAAACCCAAATGGAACGAGAGACTATTTATTCGAAGAATGTACGTTAATTGAAGAAGTAGAACAAAAATTAAGGCGTACTTTTTTAGAGCGAGGTTATGAAGAAATAAGGACACCGACAATAGAATTTTATGATGTTTTTGCATTTCGAAGCAGGCCGATAGATGAGGAAAAGATGTATAAATTTTTTGATGAAAAGGGACGGATTATCGTGTTACGCCCAGATATGACAATTCCTTTAGCGAGAGTGATGGGAACGCAGAGCTGGGATACTCCGCTTAAACTGACGTATAGCGGGAATGTATTTCGGGCGAATGAGTCCCATTCTGGAAAATATAATGAAATCGTACAAAGTGGTATTGAAATTATCGGGATTGATAATGTAAGAGCTGAAATTGAATGCGTAATAAGTGTTATTCAGGCACTTCAAAAGTTAAAGGTGCAATCTTTTACAATTGAGATTGGGCAAGTACAGTTATATAAATGTATTGTAAAAAAACTCTCCATTCGTGATGAAGAAGAGAGTGTGCTTAGAACATATATTGAAAGTAAAAATTATGCTGCTCTATCAAATTTTATTAGAGAAAAGAAATTAGATCGATGTGATGAAACAGTAAGATTACTTGAGAAATTACCAAGGCTATTTGGAAATTTAGAAGTTATTGAGGAAGCGGAAAAGCTCGCCTCAAGTAATGAAATGAAAATGGCGATTGCCAGAGTGAAAGAAATATATGAAGCAATTGAAAAACTAGGATATGGATCTTACATCTCAATTGATTTAGGTATGATTCAACATTTGGATTATTATACAGGTGTTATTTTCAAAGGGTATATATATGAAATTGGAGAAGAAATTGTTAGTGGAGGAAGATATGATGAGTTAATTGGGAATTTTGGAGAGATGCTACCGGCTGTTGGACTCGCGGTGCAAGTCAATCAAATTGTGAAGGCGCTGCAAGAGCAGCAAGAACCATATGAACGAAAGAAAATAGATATTATGATTCATTATGAGTTAAATAGATTAGCAGAAGCGGAAAGATTACGAAATTTACTTCAAAAGGACGGGAAAAAAGTAGAGCTATCTTTATTCCCTAATTTAAACGAGACCTTTCAATTTGCCAGAAAAAATAAAATAGTAACGGTCGTAGAGGCAAAGAACGAATCATTAGTGGAATATGTATGGAAAGAGAAATGGGTATTCCAGAAAGAAGGAGAAACTTCATGCGTAACATTCAAATTGCGTTAACGAAAGGAAGATTAGAGAAGCATGTGATTCCATTGTTTGAGCAGATTGGAATTGATTGTTCGGAGCTCAAAAATAAAGGACGAAAGCTTGTCTTTCAAAGTAGAAATACAGATATCTCATTTATTTTAGTGAAAGCAGTAGATGTTGCTACTTATGTAGAACATGGAGTAGCTGATATTGGGGTCGTTGGAAAAGATATTTTAATGGAAAACGAGAAAGATATTTATGAAATGTTGGATTTAGGAGTAGGTGTGTGTAAGTTTTGTGTTGCTTCTATTCCTACTTATAATCCGAAGAGCTACCGGAAGAAACGCATTGCTACGAAATATCCACATATTACTTCTAACTATTTTCATGATAAAGGGGAGGATGTAGAGATTATAAAAATAGAAGGTTCTGTAGAAATCGCTCCTATTCTTGGATTGGCAGATGCGATTGTTGATATTGTTGAAACAGGAAAAACATTACAAGAAAATGGACTCATTGTATTTGAGGAAATGTGTTCTATATCTGCTCGAATGATTGTAAATAAGGCTGCATTAAAAACTAAAAAAGACGAAATATTCGGTATTATAAATATGATGGAGCAAGAAATTTTGTCAGGAAAATAGGGGGACATGTAATGGAGATAGTTTGTGAAGATTTTCAAAAGGCGTTATCGAAAATAAAATTGCTACGTGAAAACGCTAATATAATAGAAGAAACTGTTCAAAGAAGTGTAAGCGAAATCGTTCAAAATGTAAGGGAGAGTAAAGATGAGGCTGTATCTTTCTATACAAAAAAGTTCGATGGTGTGGAGGTTAAAGAGTTTCTTGTAAGTGAGGAAGAAATAAAACAAGCGCGTAGGTTTGTAGAGAATTCATTTTTAGATGCGTTAAAAGAGGCAAAGAAAAATATTATCTCGTATCATGAAAAGCAAAAAAGACAATCGATGTTTGATTGCACGAGTGAGGGCATCATTAGAGGACAAATCATTCGGCCTTTAGAAAATGTAGGGGTATATGTGCCTGGCGGAACTGCTTCGTATCCTTCGTCAGTGTTGATGAATGTATTGCCAGCAAAAATCGCAGGCGTGAAAAAAATTGTAATGGTGACACCACCAAGGCAAGGAGGAATTGATCCACATATTTTAGTTGCTGCAAGCCTTGCAGGAGTAGATGAAATTTATGCGATAGGTGGTGCGCAAGCAATTGCTGCTTTAGCATACGGGACGGAATCGATTCCGAAAGTGGATAAAATAGTTGGACCAGGAAATTTGTACGTCGCTCTAGCGAAAAGAGAAGTATACGGAATAGTAAATATCGATATGATTGCTGGACCATCAGAAATTGTAGTTATCGCTGATGAAACAGGAAATGCAAAATATATCGCTGCTGATTTATTATCACAAGCAGAGCATGACGTAAGAGCTACAGCAATTTGCATTACAACGAGTATAGAGTTAGCGAAAGAAGTAGAAAGAGAGATAGAAAGACAGCTAGCGACATTACCAAGAAGTGAAATCGCACGTGAATCGATAAATAGAAATGGAGCCATCTTTATCGTTCCTTCTTTAGAGGAGGCACTAAAGTTATCGAATGAAATCGCTCCAGAACATTTAGAGTTACATATAAAAGAGCCGATGAATACTCTAGCGTATGTGAAACATGCAGGATCTATCTTTCTTGGACCATATGCACCGGAACCGCTCGGTGATTATTTAGCAGGACCGAATCATGTGTTACCGACAAGTGGAACGGCAAGGTTTTTCTCACCGTTATCAGTCGATGATTTCGTGAAAAAATCAAGCTTTCTATCTTATACGGAGGAAGCGTTAAGAGATGTACAACATCATATTGTAGAACTTGCAAATAAAGAAGGGTTACATGCGCATGCGAGAGCAATTCAAATAAGATTTGAGGAGGAAGAATAATGCGTGAGTCCAGTCAAATACGTGAGACGACAGAAACAAAAATAAAATTAAGTTTGCAGCTCGATGAAAGCAAAAATGTTTCTGTGCAAACGGGAGTTGGATTCTTTGATCATATGTTAACTTTATTTGCAAGGCATGGAAGATTCGGTTTGCAAGTGGAGGCGGAAGGCGATGTATTCGTTGATGCGCATCATACAGTTGAAGATGTTGGAATTGTACTCGGAACTTGCTTGAAAGAAGCGTTGCAAAATAAAGAGGGGATTAACAGGTACGGCTCAGCATATGTACCGATGGATGAGTCTTTAGGTTTTGTCGCAATTGATATAAGCGGACGCTCATATATTGTATTTCAAGGAGAATTAACAAATCCGAAGCTTGGAGATTTTGACACAGAATTAACGGAAGAATTTTTTAGAGCAGTTGCTCATGCTGCCAATATTACATTACATGCTCGCATTTTATACGGAAGCAATACACATCACAAAATTGAAGCGTTATTTAAAGCGTTTGGTAGGGCGCTTAGAGAAGCAGTCGAAAGAAATGCCAACATTACTGGTGTAAATTCAACGAAAGGGATGTTGTAATTGATTGCTATTATAGATTATGGAATCGGGAATATTCGCAGTGTGGAACAAGCATTAAAATATATTGGAGCAGAGCACATCGTAACGGATGATAAAGAAAAAATATTGAGAAGTGATGGCGTTATTTTACCGGGAGTAGGCGCATTTCCGAAAGCAATGGACGTTTTAGAAGAAAAAGATTTAGTATGTGTGCTAAAAGAATTTGGGAGTTCAGGAAAACCACTTTTGGGCATTTGTTTAGGAATGCAGCTTTTATTTGAAAAAAGTGAGGAACTACAAGATTGTAACGGATTAAATTTATTGCCAGGTGTCATTAGAAAGTTAAAAGTTCCTTATAAAATTCCACATATGGGGTGGAATGAGTTAAAGAAAGAGGGAGAAATATCGCTTTGGAATGGAGTAGAGGACGGTTCTTTCGTATATTATGTCCACTCTTATTATGCAGATTGTCCAAATGAAATTGTGTATGGGGCAAGTGAGTATGGAGTGCAAGTACCTGGTTTTGTAGCAAAAGGAAATATATACGGCGCACAGTTTCATCCTGAAAAAAGTGGTGACATTGGAATGCAAATGTTGAAAAATTTCAAAGGGGTGGTAGAAGCATGGAAATCTTCCCAGCTATCGATTTAAAAGAGGGACGATGCGTTAGACTTTATCAAGGAGAGTTTAGTAAAGAAACAGTAATGAATGAAGATCCGGTTGCGCAAGCGATCATATTTGAAAAGTTTGGAGCGAAAATACTACACATTGTTGATTTAGATGGTGCAATTGCTGGGGAGTCAGTAAATTTGCCCGTAATTGAAAGGATATGCAGGGCGGTACGTATTCCTGTGCAAGTTGGAGGAGGAGTTCGATCACTTGCGGCAGTAGAGAAGTTATTGTTAGTCGGCGTAGAAAAAGTAATTTTAGGAACAGCTGCTCTTTATGATAAGGCATTTTTAGAAGAAGCAGTTCGTCTATACAAAGAGAAAATCATAGTTGGAATTGACGCAAAAAATGGTTTTGTAGCAACGAGAGGCTGGCTTGATATGTCTGAAATTTCTTATATTTATTTAGCGAAGCAAATGGAGAATGTAGGTGTTCAAACGATTGTGTTTACAGACATTTCGAAAGACGGGACGCTGGCAGGGCCGAATTTTGAGCAATTGGAGTTATTACAAAAAAGCGTAGGCATTCGTCTCATTGCTTCTGGAGGAGTGGCATCTATTCAAGATGTGAAAAAATTAAATGATATGAATATATACGGCGTCATAATTGGGAAGGCGCTTTACGAGAAAACGATTGATTTAGAAGAAGTGCTAGAGGTAACAAAGTTATGTTAGCGAAACGCATTATTCCATGTCTAGATGTGAAAGAGGGGCGAGTCGTAAAGGGCGTAAATTTTATAGGGTTACAAGACGTCGGTGATCCTGTTGAAATAGCTGCTTTATATAATGATGCGGGAGCAGATGAAATTGTATTTTTAGATATTACTGCAACGCATGAAGGACGAAAAACGATTATAGATGTTGTAGAAAAAACAGCTTCAAAAGTATTTATCCCTCTTACAGTTGGCGGAGGGATTTCAAGTGTTAAAGATATGTACAATTTACTAAGAGCTGGAGCAGATAAAGTTTCAATAAACTCAGCGGCAGTGAGAAATCCGAAGTTAGTCCAGGAAGGTGCAGAACATTTTGGCTCACAATGTATTGTTGTAGCAATTGATGCTAGAAAAGTAGAGGAAGATAAATGGAATGTATACGTGAACGGCGGAAGAGTCGATACAGGGATGGATGCAATCGAATGGGCAAAGCGCGTTGTCCAGCTAGGGGCAGGTGAAATTTTACTGACGAGTATGGATGCAGATGGAACAAAAAATGGATATGATCTTCGGTTAACAGAAGCAATTTCAAAAAATGTTTCCGTCCCAGTTATCGCATCTGGAGGATGTGGTCATGCGGATCACATTATAGAAGTCTTTCAAAAGACAACTGTTGACGCAGCATTAGCAGCATCCATCTTTCATTATGGCGAGGCGACAGTGCAGGACGTAAAGAGAAAACTAAGAGACGCAAACGTTGAGGTGCGGTTATGAAACCTAACTTTTCAAAAGGATTATTACCAGCAGTTGTAATTGAAGAAGGTACGAAAGAAGTTTTAATGCTAGCTTATATGAATAAAGAAGCGTATGAAAGAACGCTAGAAACGAAAAAAACATGGTTTTATTCCCGCTCGAGACAATCGTTATGGAATAAAGGAGAAACATCAGGTAATCTCCAATATGTTCAGTCACTTTATTTAGACTGTGATCAAGATTCAATCGTTGTTGTCGTAAAGCAAATAGGGCCTGCTTGCCATACGGGAGAAAAAACGTGTTTTCACTATAAAATTATATAGGGGGTACATATGGAAGATATCCTTAAGTTATTATTTGAAACAATTGAAGAACGAAAGAAAAATCCACTCTCTGAATCATATACGAACTATTTATTTTCAAAAGGTGAAGATAAAATTTTAAAGAAAATTGGTGAGGAGTGCACCGAAGTAATTATCGCGTCTAAAAATAATGATAAAGAAGAACTAGTAAAAGAAATGGTTGATGTGTTCTATCACTGTTTTGTTCTATTAGCTGAAAAAAATATTTCATTAGAAGATGTCATGCAAGAAGTGAAAGAAAGAAATGGAAAGCTTTCGAGAGTAGGAGATCGAAAAGAAATAGATACATTATAAGGAGGGAATATGGATGAAAGTGGACTATCACCTTCATTTAGAAGAAGGGCCTTATTCAATAGGCTGGCTTGCTAAAATAAATGATGCACTACAATATTATGAACCGCTTAAAGAAGAAAAACATTCTATGGAATGGCTTGTGAAAACACAAGAACGCCTGCAAAAACGTGTAAAAGAAGGCCCATTTACAGCGAAATGGATTGATTTATATTTAGAAGAGGCGTTGCGAAAAGGGATAAAAGAAGTTGGCATTGTCGATCATTTATATCGTTTTCACGAGGCGAAAGGATATTATGAAAAATATGTAGATATTAGTGATTCAAACCTCGGTCGTTTACAGAAGGAATGGCTAGACCAAGTAAGAGTAACGTCTCTTTATGATTTTACAAAGGCGATTGAAGAGGCAAAAGAACGATGGAGTAAACGAGGGGTAACGCTCAAACTTGGAATTGAAGCGGATTATTTTATCGGCGGCGAACAAGAGTTAAAAGAGTTACTAGCATTAGGAGACTTTGATTATGTAATCGGTTCAGTCCATTTTATAGAGGGATGGGGATTTGATAATCCAGATACGAAAGAGTATTTTGGTAAGCATGAGTTACATACTCTATATCATAATTTTTTCGCTACAGTTGAAAGTGCTGTTCGTTCTGAGCTCTTTGATATAATAGCTCATCTTGATAACATAAAAGTATTTAATTACCGGTTAGATGAGAATGAACAGCTTTCTTATTATAAGGAAATTGCGCGTGCATTAGTAGAAACGAATACCGCAACAGAAATAAATGCAGGATTGTATTATCGCTATCCTGTGCGCGAAATGTGTCCAAGTCCGCTTTATTTACAAGTATTAGCTAACCATGGAGTTCCGATTACTCTCTCCTCAGATGCTCATTATCCGAATGATTTAGGAAACTATGTGGAAGAGAATATAAAAACATTACGTAATCATGATATTTCCCACATAGCTACCTTTACGAAACGAGTAAGAACGATGAAATTGCTTGAAGAAGAAGTAACAGTTTCAAAATAAAAAACGATTTTTTGATGAAAACCACCCTTTTTGTTCAAAATAAGAAAGACTAAAAAGGAGGGTAAGAAATGGCGAAACAACAAAATAAACAAAATGTACAAGGTGCACAGCAACAATCTTATACTTCTGAAACAACGAATACTGCTCAGTCAGTTATTGAGGAGCAAATTAGCGATACGGTTGCAGAGGGAACAATTGATGTGAAGCTTGGAAAAGAATCGCAAGAAAAAGCGTAAAAAGAGGGGAGACTTGTATCTCCTCTTTTTTAATGGAAAAGTGTCGATTTTCAAAACTATAATCAAATTCCTTGGTTTTTATATGTGGATTTCTTACAATGAAATATAAGAGATATCTTATTTTTTATAGAAGAGGTGTTAGTAGTGGCAAAAATATTAGTAGCAGGGAAAATTCCAGCAATCGGATTAGAACTATTAAAGGATCATGATGTAGAAATGTATGATAAAGAAGAATTAATTTCTTTAGATGAATTAACAGAGCGTGTAAAAGATAAAGATGCATTGTTAAGTCTACTTTCTACAAAGGTGACGAAAGAAGTTATTGATGCGGCACCTCATTTAAAGATTGTTGCAAACTACGGTGCTGGTTACGATAATATTGATTTCACCTATGCAGGGGAAAAAGGAATTGCGGTAACGAATACACCGAAAGTATCAACTGAAGCGACAGCAGAATTAACATTTGCACTTCTTTTAGCAGCTGCACGTAGAATTCCTGAAGGTGATACGTTATGTCGTACAACTGGATTTAACGGATGGGCACCGTTATTCTTCTTGGGCCGCGAAGTACACGGTAAGACAATCGGAATTATTGGCCTTGGAGAAATCGGGAAGGCAGTTGCAAAGCGTGCGAAAGCATTTGGAATGAATGTTTTATATACAGGACCAAATCGAAAGCCTGAAGCTGAAAGTGAACTGGAAGCAACATACGTAACGTTGGAAGAATTATTACAAACAGCGGACTTTATTACAATTAACTGTGCTTATAATCCGAAATTACATCATATGATTGATGAAGAACAGTTTAAAATGATGAAGAAAACAGCGTATATTATAAATGCTTCACGTGGACCAATTATGCATGAATCAGCACTTGCTCATGCACTAAAAACGAATGAAATTGAAGGTGCAGCTCTTGACGTATTTGAATTTGAACCGAAAATTACAGAAGAGCTAAAAGGATTAAAGAATGTAGTACTTGCTCCTCACGTAGGAAATGCAACATTCGAAACTCGTGATGCGATGGCTGAAATGGCAGTGAGAAATATTTTAGCTGTATTAAACGATGAAGAACCTGTAACACCTGTAAATCAAAAATTATTAGTTACAAAATAAAAAGAAACCTTCCGTATTCGGAAGGTTTCTTTTTATTTTTCTTTATTCGTTTTTTTAGACGGTCTTTGTCTAATGAATTGAGATAGCATATACAAAATATATAGTGGAATAGCAATGAATAAGAAAACCGAAAAATTACCGAACCCTGTTTGATACATTGTGATAATGATCCCAATTAAAAATAATGTAATAATTATGCTATATCGTGGAATTGGTACATCTTTTAAACTTGGGATACGAATACGACTCACCATTAAAAATGCGAACGTTACAAATACTGTAATAAGAACGATTTTTGGAATGGTATGTGAAAATAATGTTAGGAAAGCGACAAGCCCTCCTGCTGCAGTAATCGGAACTCCAGTGAAATATTTCATAGAAGTCGATGATGGTGTTACATTAAATCGTGCTAAGCGATATGCTCCGAACAGTGGGAATAATCCCGCTATGTATAGTCCAATGATTCCGTAGTTGGAGAAAGATGTGTAATACATTAACACAGCAGGTGCCGCGCCAAACGTTACAACATCTGCGAGTGAATCAAGCTCTTTTCCCATTTGTGAATCAACGCGTAATAAACGAGCAACACGACCGTCAAGACTATCTAACATCATCCCGATAAGTACTAAAATAGCAGCTGATTTATAATATCCTAAAGATGCATAGCCGATTGACAAAAATCCGCTATATAAATTTCCGAGCGTAAATAAGTTTGGAATAGCTGCTCTATACAAAATCTGATCCCTTGCTTTCTGTAATAAATTCTTAATTAGTGTATGAAAGTTTACTTATTTTATCATACCATAAATTTCTTCCTCATACGAAAGAAATTCCCAATTTGTGAAAGATTGTATAGAAGAGAAATTTGAAAAATAAGTAAAAAAATAGGAAGCAACTTTACAAAAGTTGCTTCCTACACTATTCAAATTTCGTTGTCATCGTTCCGGTTTTATATCGATTGTTAGGATCAAATCGTAATAAATCTCCATAAATGAGTTTGTCGGATAATTTTAATTCTGTTTTTGCTTTTTCAATATAAGGCTGACATAGTGTTAAATCAGCTTCTTCACCTGTGCTTCTTTTATAGCACATATTTTTTGTATAAACATAATCTTCCGAAACAAAACTGCCGTCCCGCATTACCATAAGAGGATCTTTTTCTTTCGTAAATAAGTCTGTTCCAAATTCTACGGATTGATTTGTTTTAATACCAAGTAAATGAAGTAACGTTGGTTTAATATCAATTTGACCAGATACTTTAGAGATGACTTTTCCTTCTTGGCCAGGCACATGAATAATGAGAGGGACGCGTTGTAATTGCATAGAATCAAACGGTGTAATAGCGTCTTTCCCAAGGAACTGAGCCATAGCTGCATTATGGTTTTCAGAAATGCCGTAATGATCACCATAAATGACAATAACGGAATTATCATACAGTCCTTCGTCTTTCAATTGTTTAATAAATAATTTAAGAGCTTCATCCGTGTAACGAACGGTTGGGAAGTAGCGATTTAAAACACCACTTTCGGAATTAAATTCATCAACATATTGATCTTCTGGATTTAGAAGAAATGGAAAATGGTTTGTTAACGTAATAAATTTCGTATAGAACGGTTGTGGTAAAGATTTTAACTTTGGAATAGATTGCTCAAAGAACTCTTTATCTTTTAATCCCCAACCGACAGACATTTGTTCCGTTCCTACGTAATCATTTAAATTAAAGTAACGATCATATCCAAGCGCAGGATACATTACATCACGATTCCAAAACGTTTTATCGTTTGAATGGAAGACAGCAGAAGAATATCCGTATTTCTTTAATTGTTCTGGTGTGGCAGTGTATTCATTTGTCGCATGAGTAAAGAATACAGAACCACGGTCTAACGGATAAAGGGAATTTTCAACGATAAATTCAGCATCAGAAGTTTTACCTTGTCCCGTTTGATGATAGAAGTTATCGAAATAAAAACTATCTTTAATAAACTCATTTAAAAATGGAGTAATCTCTTTTCCATTTATTTTTTTATTAATAACAAAACTTTGTGTAGATTCCATTGAAATTAAAATTACATTTTTACCCTTTGCAGCTCCAAATAAGTTTTTATCAACTTGTTTATCTTTTGAGTCTGTATAGTTTTTAATTTCAGAGAATCCGTCTCCACTTGCAAATACACGCTCAGCTGAAGACTTAGATTGAAGTGTAATATCAAATAGATGATATGTGTATAACCCTAAATTTTTCACGACAGTTTGACGATCAAATGAGCGTGAGAACATTTGTGGTTTATATATAACTGAAACAACAATTTGTAGTGCTAATAATGCTGTTACACCGCTAAAGAAAGTTCGCTTCTCAGAGCGAGAAAGTGGTGTTTTATCACCAAATGATGGGAATTTACGCGAAATAAACATTAAAATAATTGCGTCTGCAAATAAAAGTAATGTTTTATACGTAAAGAGTTCTTTTATACTCGTCCCTAAGTCAGCCATATTATTTGTTTGGAATAAAACAGGGAAAGTAACAAAATCGTTATAGAACCCGTAAAACATTGCATTTCCAAATAAAATAAATGACAGTATAAAACTAATTACAATAATAATTCGGTTTCGGTACTTAGATGCAAGTAAAGCGAAACCAAAAAATAAAAGTAACGAAGCTAGTGGGTTAATAAAAAGCATAAATTCTTCAAAGAAGTTATCAATTCTAATATCAAATGCTAGCTTGTACACAATATATGTTTTTATCCATAATAAAACGACTGCAACTAGTGCAAATCGTAATTTTGGAAACAGACGTTGTAGCATAATATACTCCTCTCTTAAAAGCATGACAGTTCTTGTGAGTCCCTTTGAATAGCGCTTCACTTTATATATACGAACAGTCCTTTATTATTATGATTATTATACTATGGGTATCATTATACGAAAATAAAAGCGGGTTGTGGGCTTTTTTTGCAACAATTGAGTAGAAAAAGCGAAGTGGGAGACAATAAAATGGAATTTCTATGTATGATTATTATCATTCGTTAAACATAGAAAGTATCGCAATGGTACGGAGGTTATGATGCGAAAATTATTATATCTAATAGTATGCATTAGTTTTATGCTTTTTTCTTCACCGAGTGTATCAGTAGCACAATATGATGCACCGCTCATGGAAGATGCTCTTTATTCTGTGTTATTTCCAAAAATAAATGAAGCGATTGAGAAGCAATATGGAAAATTAAAACCGTTTGATTGTCCTAAAATTATTAGTTTAAAAAAACTTTATAGCGGTACATATTTATTTCAAGCAGTAATTGAAATAACGAAATATGAATCAGGAATAGGTGGTAAAGTACTTCCTCCATTTGAGAAGATAAGTATGACATTTAACAATGAAGAAGGAGAATGGACTGTTACAAAAATATCTATAAAGCGCTTACCGGATGAAACGAAATTAAACTGTAAAAAAACAATTTAAAAAATTGTTTGACAAATAAAATGTTCCTTTGGTATTGTTAATAGCAACAATTAGATGTTTGAAAATTAAATAGACTTACCTCATCTACTCTCAAAGGTAGAGGCCGCGATAGGAAAGAGTAAGCTATGGGAGATTTAATGGAATCTGTGAT
>Ga0102589_1004705_pt1 | contig 12574 bp, 10 predicted proteins | sample AraplaMF_Col_mLB_FD_76858 | JGI IMG/M metagenome (GOLD analysis project Ga0102589, IMG submission 76858) | Arabidopsis root microbial communities from the University of North Carolina, USA - plate scrape MF_Col_mLB | ecosystem: Host-associated > Plants > Roots > Endosphere | place: USA... | reverse complement strand
GGCCGCCCGGGCGGGATATCCTTTCCGTGAATGCGGATCGATCCGCTGTCTGGCACATAGTGGCCGAAGAGGATGCTCATCAGCGTCGTCTTCCCTGCTCCGTTCTCGCCGAGAAGGGCAACGATCTCGCCCTTGTCGAGAGCGAGCGAGATGTCGTCATTGGCGAGATTGTCGCCGAAGCGCTTGCTGATGCCGAGGAGCTCGAGAACCTTTTCGCTCATGCGTTCAGTCCTGCAACGCTGCAGGGGTGCTGCCAGCGTTCGTCGGCTTCCAGCGTGGTGGCCAGAGAAAGCAGCAGCTTCTCCTGGCTGAACGGAGCGATGATCTGGACCGGCAGCGGCAGGCCGTCGGCATCCTTGCCGAAGGGCAGGGTGATCGCCGGAAAGCCCGATATATTGGCGAGCGCTGCGAGCGGCGCAAAGGCGGTCATGCGGTTGAGATGAAGCTCGATGTCATGGTGATCCGATGGAAACGAGCCGATCGGCAGCGCTGCGCTCGAAAGCATCGGCGTGACAATCGCATCGACCTTGTCGAACAGGGACCAGAGACCATGGCTGACCCGCACACCGGCATCGAGTGATTTCCAGAGTTCCGTTGCCGGCATGGTGCGTCCACGGTTGATGAAGGCCTGCGTCATCTTTTCCGTCTTGCCGTCGTCGAGAGCAAGGCCGTCGATCAGGGCGGCAAGGTTGGCGGCGATAATGTTGCCGAAGACTTTCGCGCAGGTGTCGGCGAGAGGCGCAAAATCCTGCCAGGCGAGTGGCACAATCGCGTGACCGCGGCCTTCCAGGAACTTCGCGGCGTCTTCTACCGCCTGCACACGGTCTGCGGTGGTCGGATAGGCCGCGCCCGTATCGGTCAGCACGCCGATCCGCAGCGGCCGCTCCGGTGGCGCGGCTGATGGTGCGTCCGCAAATGGACCGCGGGCAGGGCCTCCGAGCGCTTCGAATATGGCGGCGGCGTCCCGTACGGAGCGCGTGACCGCCATTTCGCTGGCAATCCCGCCGAGATGGTTGCCGAAGAAAGGTCCGGCGGGCATGGCGCCGCGGCCGGGCTTCAGGCCGACGAGGCCGCAGCACGCTGCCGGCACACGGATCGATCCACCGGCGTCGGTCGCATGCGCGATCGCCACGATGCCGGCTGCAACGGCCGCCGCCGCCCCGCCTGACGAGCCGCCGGGTGTCTTGTTCCGGTCGAGCGGATTGCGGCAGAGCGGGCCGATCGCCGACTCGCTGGCGAGCGAAAGGCCAAATTCCGGACTGGTGGTCAGTCCGAAGGGAACAAGACCGGCGCCGCGAAAACGGCCGGCGAGGTCGGAATCGAGACCGGATTTCCGGCGCTCGAAGAGGCGCGACCCGGCCGCAACGGGCAGGCCCGCAAACGGTCCGCCGAGATCCTTGGCAAGCGTCGGCACGCCGGCGAAGACGCGGGCGTTGAAACGCTCGGGCTCGCTTTGCCGCTCGGCGTCGAGGCGGCGCGCAGCTTCTAGGCCCATCCCGGTATCGAGATAGGCGATCGCGCCAAGCGCCTCCTCACGCGCAGCCGCGTCGATAGCGGCCTGCATGGCCTCGCTTGCCGAGGTGCGGCCGTCCCTGATCGACCCGGCGAGCGCGGTTGCGTCCTGAAACATGGGCGAGAATTACTTCGGCTGGTCCATGTTTCTCGGAACTTCGAAGGTCCCGGCCTTGATCTCGGCGCGCTTGGCTTCCATCGCCGTTTCGGCGTCGGCGGGGGCCACGCCCTTCACATAGACGATGTCGCTGCCGCCTTCCTTCATCAGGCCGAAGGCCGTGTAGTTCTTGCCAACCGGCTTGCTGGCCTGAACGTCGGCGATCGCCGCATTGAGGATCGGACGGAAGCCCCAGAGTGCGTTGGCGAATACCGTGTCGGGATAGCGCGGCGAGTAATCGATCAGCGATCCGACAGCCTTGATGCCGCGCTCCTTGGCGGCATCCGCCGTGCCGATGCGCTCGCCGAACAGAATGTCCGCGCCTGCATCGATCTGCGCAAGGCCGGCTTCGCGCGCCTTCGGCGGGTCGAAGAACGTGCCGATGAAGGCAACGAGGTGCTTGGCGTCGGGGTTCACGGCCTTGACGCCTTCGCCGAAGGCATTGATCAGCATGTTGACTTCGGGGATCGGGATCGCACCGACGGAACCCACGACGTTGGACTTCGTCATCTTGCCGGCGAGCATCCCGGCCAGATAGGCGCCGTCATGGTTCCAGGTGCCGAAGACGCCGAAATTGTCGCCTTCCTCATTACCGCTCGAGCCGAGAACAAAAGCGGTGTCGGGATATTCGGCGGCCACCTGGCGCGCTTCCTTTTCGACCGCATAGGCCTCGCCGATGATCAGCTTGTTGCCCTGTTCGGCATATTCGCGCATGGCGCGCGGGTAATCGGTGCCCGAGACTCCCTCGGAGAAGACATATTCGATGACGCCTTCCTTCGCCGCGGCTTGAAGGGCAGCATGGAGACAGGAGTTCCAGGCATTTTCGACCGGCGAGGCGTGGATGCCGGCGACCTTGAGCGGTGCGGCGGCGCGTGCGGCGGGAGAAAGCGCGCTGACGCCGAGCGCAATGCCCGAGGCCAGAACGGTACGGCGAGACATGATGATCTGATTTTTCATAGTCGTTCCCCTTTTTTTGACTATTTGGTAAAAACCATAGGCAGGGGTTAAAAAAGTGTCAAGCAGAGTTCGTGATCAACGAATGGGCACAGCTAAAAATAGTATGTTTGATTTCAAATGGTTATGGAATCAGTCGGCATTTTCAGCGGCGCCGGATACCGTTCGCGGCCCGATTGCAATCATGCCCGATGGATAGCCGGCATATAGAGGCAAATGACCTGCCAGCCCGCCGGTCGTCTCTGACGGGAAAGGCGGCAGCAGGCGCAATTTTTCGAGAGTGGCAGTTGCTGGCGTCTTAGAATTTTCTCAGTTTCGGATTCAAATAGAATACTAATTCTATATACATTAGTCATAAGGCGTTAGCGTCAGCTCATCACTTTCGAGGGAAAATCGATGAGCTTAATGGCGACTGCTAAAACCCTGCTTCTTGCGAGCGCAATTTCAGTTTCGTTCTCGGCCTTTGCATCCGCCGCCGATGTGGGCGCAAAGCCCGTTCAGGGCGGAACTCTGATCTATCTCGAGCAGCAACCGCACACGAACCTCTATCCGCCGGCCGGCGGCTTCTATCCGAACGGCGGCGTGCTCAACCAGATCACCGACAAGCTGACCTACCAGAACCCTAAGACGCTCGAGATCGAGCCGTGGGTCGCCGAGTCCTGGACGGTCAATGACAACGCGACGGAATATACGTTCAAGCTGCGCAAGGGCGTCACCTTCTCCGACGGCACGCCGCTCGATGCTGCCGCGGTCGCCAAGAATTACGACACGTTCGGTCTCGGCAACAAGGAGCTGAAGCAGCCGGTATCGGAAGTGATCAACAACTATGATCGTTCCGAAGTCATCGATCCGCTGACGGTGAAGTTCTATTTCAAGAAGCCGTCTCCGGGCTTCCTGCAGGGTACATCGGTCATCGGCTCCGGTCTTGTGTCGCTGAAGACGCTGGCGCTGCCCTTCGACCAGCTCGGCGACGCGACGAAGATCATCGGTTCCGGCCCGTTTGTGGTGGATAGCGAGACGCTCGGCAAGGAGCTGACGCTGAAGGTGCGCGAGGACTATGCGTGGGGTCCGGCAAAGCTTGAGCATCAGGGGCGCGCCTATCTCGACGGCATCAAGTACGTCATCACCGGCGAAGACAGCGTGCGCATCGGCGCTCTTCTTTCCGGCCAGGCCGATTTCATCCGCCAGGTTCAGGCCTATGACGAGGAACAGGTCGAAAGCCAGGGTTACAAGATCTACGCGGCGCCGACCCGCGGTGTGAACAACAGCGTCGTCTTCCGCCCGGACAACCCGCTGGTCTCGGACGTGCGCGTCCGTCAGGCGCTGCTGCATGGCACTAACAGCGCCGAGATCATTTCCACACTGTTCTCGGCAAACTATCCGCAGGCAAAGTCGATCATTGCATCGACCGCCCAGGGCTATCTCGATCTGTCGCCGAAACTCACCTATGACGCGGCCAAGGCTGCCAAGCTTCTCGATGAAGCAGGCTGGAAGCCGGGCGCAAACGGCATTCGCGAGAAGGATGGCAATGCGCTTGTGCTGACGGCCTACGAATCTCCGCCGCAGCCGCAGAACAAGGCAACGCTGCAACTCGTCGCCCAGCAATGGGCCAAGCTTGGGGTGACGCTGAACGTGCTTGCCGGCGATTCCGGCAGCAAGACGGTCGACGATCTCGATCCCGCCAAGACACCGGTTTCGCCCGCCATGGTCGGCCGCGCCGATCCCGATGTGATCAAGAGCCAGTACTACCCGAAGAACCGCGACGTGCTTCGCCAGAAGGGCGGGCCGAGCGACAAGGTGAAGTCTTTCGTCGACGACAAGCTGAACGGCCTGCTCGAACAGCTGTCCTCCGAACCCGACCGCCCAAAACGCCTGCAGATCGCCGGCGAGGTCCAGAACTACGTGATCGACCAGGCCTATGCCATCCCGATCTTCGAGGAGCCGCAGGCCTTTGCCGGCGCGCCCTACGTCCAGGGCGTCGGTTTCGAGGCTGTCGGCCGCCCGAGCTTCTACAGCACCTGGCTTGCCGAACATTGATCGAGCCGGAGCCGGGCGCAAAGCCCGGCTCCGCTACCCCGAAAGGAACGGCATGACCCGCTATTTCATCTCCCGCATCGGCCAGGCACTGATCGTCCTGTGGGCGGCGTTCACCATCTCTTTCATCCTGCTGCAGGCAATGCCGGGTGATGCCGTCCTCATCAAATTCCAGAACCCGGAATATGGCCTAAGCCCAGAGCAGCTTGCCGGTATTCGCGCCGCCTATGCCGCCGACGGATCGCTGCTCAGCCAATATCTGCATACGGCAGGACGGTTCCTGATTGGTGATTTCGGCTATTCGCTGCAGGCAGGCGTTGCCGTCAGCGCGCAGCTTGCCGCCGATATTCCGCCAACCATCCGGCTTGCCGGCTTCGGCTTCCTGGTTGCCGCACTGATAGCCGTGACGCTGGCGCTCCTCGCCAATCTGCAGGGTGTCGGCCGGTTGCGCAGCATTATCCAGTCGGTGCCGTCGCTCTTCGTATCGGTGCCGACCTTCTGGCTCGGGATCATGCTGATCCAGATCTTTTCCTTTCGCCTGCGGCTCGTTCCAGTGATCAATCCGGGGCCGTGGGAAGGCCTGATCCTGCCGGTGCTGACCGTTGCCGTCCCGATCTCGGCGCCGCTTGCCCAGATCCTGCTGCGCAATATCGACAAGGTGCTGACGCGCCCCTTCGTCGCCGTCGCCCGCGCCAAGGGCGCTTCGCATGGCTGGGTTCTCTGGCGTCATGTCGCCAAGAACGCCTTCCTGCCGGTGCTGACCGTTGCGGGCGTGCTGTTCGGCGAACTGCTCGCCGGCGCGGTGATCACCGAGACCGTCTTTGGCCTGAATGGCATCGGCAGCCTGACCGAGCAGGCCGTCAACTTCCAGGACGTTGCGGTGCTTCAGGCGATCGTCGTGCTCTCGGCTGCCGCTTTCGTCACCATCAACCTGTCGATCGATCTTCTCTATCCCATTCTTGATCCGCGGCTGAAAGCCGGACCGGAGACCGTACGATGACCAGCCTCGACATTGCCGAAACATCACAGGGCCTGAAGCCTGCCGAAACGGCGGAACGATCCCGATCGGAAGCCGTGCGGAGTTCAAAGCGCCGTCGTATCGACGTCGGCCTCGTGCTTGCGGGTGCCGTCCTGCTCATCGTTCTGCTCTGGGCCATCGCGCCGGGTCTGTTCACCGGCTATGATCCGATCAAGGGACTGCCGGGCCAGCAACTGAAGGCGCCGAGCGCCGTTCATCTGCTGGGCACGGACGCGCTCGGACGCGATCTCTATGCGCGTCTCGTTCACGGGGCGGTGCACTCGCTTTCCGGCGCGCTCGCTGCCGTCGCCATCGGCCTTGCGGCCGGAACGGCGCTCGGCGTGCTGGCGGGTTCGCGCGGCGGGCGTACCGACGCGGCGATCATGCGCCTTGTCGACGTGCTGCTGTCCATTCCCGCTCTCCTTCTGTCGCTCAGCATCATCATCCTGCTCGGCTTCGGCACGATCAACGCCGCGATCGCCGTCGGCATCACGTCGGTGGCAAGCTTTGCGCGGATCGTCCGGTCCGAAGTCGTGACCGTCCGGCGCAGTGACTATGTCGAGGCCGCCTTCGGCAGCGGTGGCACGTTCTTCAGCGTGCTCTGGCGCCACGTTCTGCCGAACTCGTTGACTTCGGTAATCGCCTTCGCTGCGCTGCAGGTCGGCTGGGCCATCCTGCAGCTCTCGACGCTCGGCTTCCTCGGCTATGGCGCGCCGCCGCCGACGCCCGAATGGGGCCTGCTGATTGCCGAGGGCCGCAACTATATCGCAACCGCCTGGTGGCTGACGGCGGCGCCCGGCATCGTTGTGGTGCTGGTCGTCCTCTCCGTCAACCGCGTCAGCCAGGCCATTGGAAGGATAGAACGATGACGATCCAACCCGTGGACTTGCCTCGCACCACGCCGGCGGCCTCCCCCATCCTCGACGTCTCCGGCCTGACGGTCAGCTACGGCGATAGCAACGGTGTACGGACCGCCGTGCACGGCATCAATTTCACAGTCGATGCGGGCGAGGTGGTTGCGCTCGTCGGCGAATCCGGTTCTGGAAAAAGCTCGACGGCACAGGCTATCATCGGTCTCCTGCCGGAGAACGGAAAGCTTGAGGGCGGCAGTATCCGGCTGAACGGTCAGCAGATTGCGGCCTGGCAGCAGCGCCGGCTGGACTCGATCCGCGGCGCGGTCGTTAGCCTCGTGCCGCAGGATCCCGGAAGTTCCCTCAACCCGGTCAAGACGATCGGCAAGCAGGTAGCGGAGATCCTGGCGATCCACGGCGAGGCCTCCGGGCCGGCCGCCTATGCGCAGGCGCTCGAACTTCTGGAGCGCGTCGGCCTCAGCGAACCCAAGCTCAGGGCGCAACAATATCCGCACGAGCTTTCGGGCGGCATGAAGCAGCGCGTGCTGATCGCCATCGCCATTGCGTTGAAGCCGTCGCTGATCATCGCCGACGAGCCGACAAGCGCGCTCGATGTCACCGTGCAGAAGCATATCCTCGACCTGATCGACGAGTTGCGGCGCGAATACGGAACCGCCGTGCTTCTCGTCACCCACGATCTCGGCGTCGCCGCCGACCGCGCCGATCGCCTGATCGTCCTCCGGCACGGCCGCATTCAGGAGCAGGGTCTGACGGCAGATGTGCTCGCCAGACCGCAAAGCGCTTATACAAGGCAATTGCTTGCCGACGCCCCGTCGCTCAATGCCGCCGCACGATCGGAGGCCGACAGCTGGCATGAGGGCGGCGAGGACATCATCGTCGTCGAAAATCTCGTCAAGGATTTCGGCCTCGGCGGTCCGAACCGCTTCTGCGCCGTCGACGGCGTCTCCTTCCGCGTCAAACGCGGAACGACTCATGCGCTGGTCGGAGAATCCGGGTCGGGCAAGACCACCAGTATCCGCATCATCTCGGCATTCGAGAAGCCAACGGCCGGGCGGGTAGTCATCGATGGTCTCGACCTCTCCACGCTGCGGGGCGAGAACCTGCGGCTCTTCCGCAAGAAGATCCAGCTTGTCTACCAGAACCCGTTCGGCTCGCTCGATCCGCGCCAGACGGTGCGGCGGATCGTCGAGGAGCCGCTGTTGAACTTCGAACCGGTCACACGGCAGGAGCGGGCAGAGCGCGTCGCGTCTATCATCGACAAGGTCGGACTTCCGGCGGATGTTCTCGACAGGCGCCCGCATGCGCTGTCGGGCGGGCAGAGGCAGCGCGTGGCGATTGCCCGGGCATTGGTGCTCGGGCCACAGATCCTGGTGCTCGACGAGGCCGTCTCGGCGCTCGACGTCACGGTGCAAGCGCAGATCCTGGCGCTGCTCCAGAAGCTGCAGCTGGAACTCGGCCTCACCTATCTGTTCGTTTCTCACGATCTCGCCGTCGTCAGACAGATCGCCGACACGGTCTCGGTCCTCAGCGCTGGAAAGATCGTCGACAGCGGTCCCGTTCGGGAGGTCTTCGGCAACCCTTCAAGCGCCTATACGCGCGAATTGATCGAAGCGATCCCCGGCAAGAAATTTCCGACCCAGCGGCCATCCCCCTTGATCAGCACAGGAACTCAGCCATGAGCCATTCCCCAACGCCGAAGCGCCTCGGCTTCTTCAGCCGCGTCCTCGACCAGGCCGATCCGGCGACCCGCTACAGGCTGGTTGCCGAGCAGATCCTGCACGCGGAGAAACATGGCTTCGACAGCGCCTGGGTGGCACAACACCATTTCAACGGCGAAGAAGGCGGCCTTCCGGCGCCTCTCGTCTTTCTCGGCGAGCTCGCAGGCAGGACGTCGCGCATCCGGCTGGGCACGGGCGTCATCACGCTGCCGATGGAGAGTGCTGTGCGCGTCGCAGAAGACACTGCCGTTCTCGACCTTCTCGCTAACGGCCGTCTGGAAGTCGGGTTCGGAACTGGCGGTACGCCGGCGTCCTTCCTGCCATTCGGGCTGGAAAGCAGCGATCGCGGCGCCGTCTATGCCAAGAGCCTCGCAACGGTACGGGATGCTTGGGCCGGCCGCGAACTCGCCGGCGGCAACCATCTCTATCCTGCGGCGCCGCATCTGCTCGATCGTGTCTGGCAGGCGACGTTTTCGGTTGGCGGCGGTGAACGGGCGGGGCTGGACGGGGACGGCCTGATGCTGTCGCGGACGCAGCCGCGCCCGGTAGAGAGCCCCGAAGCGCTGCTCTGGGATCTCCAGAACCCGATCATCGATACCTATCTGGCAAACCTGCCCCAGGGACGAGCGCCCCGGATCCTGGGATCGCGCAGTCTCTTTGTCGCCGAGGACCGGAAGACCGCGCTGCATTTTGCCGAGCTCGGGCTGCAGCGCAGTGTCGAACGCTTCATCGCCAGCGGCCATCAGGTCGCAAGCAAGAAGACCGAAGATCTGATCAGGGCCTTCGACGTGCATGTCGGCACGCCTGACGATGTCATCGCATCGCTCAGCGCCGATACCGCGCTGGCGCGGGTCACCGATCTCGTCTTCCAGGTTCATTCCGTCGACCCGCCGCACGAACACATTCTTCGCTCGCTGGAACTCATCGCCAGCGAAGTCGCCCCGGCGCTCGGCTGGGTCCGCAAGGGACCGGCAATCCACGAACGCCGCCTCGCAACCGCATGAATTTTCCAGGAAAGGCATCAGACATGAGTTCTTCTCCCACGCCTGACATCATCGATCTCCTCACGGGAGCTGAGGCCGGTTCATTCATCGACCGGCTGCGCGCAGAGCGCCCGGAAACCCGCGCCAACGCGCAGAAGAGCTATCTCGCCCTCTTCGAGCCTGTCTCGGAAGACGCGGTGACGCGCGCCGAGCGGCTTGCTGTCGCCGCCTTCGTTGCCGGCCTCCATCAGGCGGGTGCAGCCGGCGAATTCTACGCCGCCGGTCTCGCCGATCTGAACGGCGGCGCATCGCTGGCTGCCGCAGCGAAGACCGAGATCGCGAGGGGTGCGGCACGCGGGCCGTATGGCTACTATCCCTCGGGACCGCTCTCTGTCGAGGATACCGCCGGGCTGGTCTTCGCCGTTTCGGATTTCAGCCGCGCCGTGCTCGGCGCCAAGCTCAGGGCCGGTCTCGAACACGCCCATCTCCTGGTCTACCGGCCAAGAGAAGCCAGCCCGGAGGCCCTGCAAAAGCTTCTCGACGCAGGCTGGTCGACAACTGGCATCGTCACGCTTTCGCAGCTCGTCGCATTCCTGTCCTTCCAGATCCGTGTCGTTGCCGGGCTTTCGGCACTCGGTGCTGCCGGTGAAGGCAGTCTCTCGCGCGCTGCAGCGGAATAAGGAGAAGCATCATGACCGAAACTGTCACCCGCCCTGAAATCGAGGACCGCCCGAACGCCTTCACCCAGGCCGAAATCGGCTGGACACCCTGGCTGACACCACTCACCGAAGACGAGCTGACCGATCGCCATTGGGCCGGGCTTGTCGATGCCTCGCGTTCCAAGTCGCCCTATTTCATGCTGCTCGCCAGGGATCCCGAAACGCTCGAGGCGCGAACGAAGACCGACAAGGATATCTTCTATAATACCCGCGCCGGACTGCCTCGCGCAGAACGCGAACTGTCCGCAACAGCCGCGTCGCGCACGAACGGCTGCATCTTCTGCGCATCGGTCCATTCACGCTTCACATCGCATCATTCGAAGCGCACCGAAGACGTCCAGCGGCTGCTGGACGAAGGGACCGGCGCCGAACTCGGCAGCCGCCGATGGAATGCCGTCGTTGCGGCGTCGGTTTCGCTGACCGGGACACCGTCGAGCTTCGGCGCTGACGACATCGCGCACCTGCGTGAGCAGGGGCTGGACGACCTGGAGATCGCCGATGCCATTCATGGTGCTGCCTTCTTCAACTGGGCCAACCGGCTGATGCTCTCACTCGGCGAACCAACACCGGCGGCATGAAGCGAGGCGGGGGCGAGCGACGAGAACCCGCTTGCTTGCCCTCACGCCGTTGCCGGCGACAGCAGGTTCATATCGATTTCGGTGAGTTCCACCCGGCGCTCGAAGGCCTTGCCTTCCTCGTCGAAGAGGTGGCAGTCGGCGGCGTTGATGCCGACGGTGACCGGCTGGTCGGCGCGGATGCCGACGCTGCCGGGGAGCATGGCGCAGAAGTTTTCCGTTTCGCCGCCGAGTGCCGCATAGGCTACGGTGTTGGCGCCGAGCCGCTCGATGACGCTCGGGGTGACGGCGAGCGATATGTCACCGTTGGTCAGCTGGATATGTTCCGGGCGGACACCGAGCGTCAGCGTCTTGCCGACCATGCCGTCACGCACAGCAACCGGTAGCGTTGCCGTCTGGCCGCGGTAATCGATCGTCACGCCGGCGTCGCTTGCCGCCGCGCAGGTGACCGGCAGGAAATTCATTTTCGGATTGCCGATGAAGCCGGCGACGAACTGGTTTGCCGGCTTGTGATAGAGCTCCAGCGGCGCGCCCGTCTGCGAGATGTTGCCGGCGTCGAGCACGACGATGCGGTCGGCCATGGTCATGGCTTCCACCTGGTCGTGGGTGACGTAGATCATCGTCGCCTTCAGCTGCCGGTGCAGCTTGGCAAGCTCGATGCGCATGTCGGCGCGCAGGGCCGCGTCGAGGTTCGAGAGCGGCTCGTCGAACAGGAAGATCTTTGGTTCGCGGACGATCGCGCGGCCGATCGCGACGCGCTGGCGCTGGCCGCCCGAGAGCATGCCGGGCTTCTGCTGCAGCCGCGTTTCGAGATGCAGGATGCGGGCGGCATTCTCCACCTTGGCCTTGAGCTTCTCCTCCTCCATCTTCTCGACGCGCAGCGGGAAGGCGATGTTCTCGAAGACGCTCATATGCGGATAGAGCGCGTAGGACTGGAAGACCATCGCGATGCCGCGCTTGACCGGCGGCAGATCGTTGACGCGCACGCCATCGATGACGATGTCGCCCTTGGTGGTCGCATCGAGGCCGGCGATCATCCGCAGCAGCGTGGACTTGCCGCAGCCCGACGGGCCGACGAAGACAACGAACTCGCCGTTCTTCACGTCGAGCTCGACGCCTTTCAGAACTTCGTAGTCGCCATAGAATTTTTGAACTTTATTGAGCTGAAGCTGTCCCAAAAATCTGTCTCCGGTCCCGGCCTAGAACGCGCATGAAGTTGGTCGGTGGGGATCGCGGCCGGGTGACCGCGATCCCGTTTCGAGGCTTACTTGAAGGCTTCGATTTCGCCGGCAGCCTTCTTGAGGGCGGCTTCCGGTTCTGCCTTGCCGGTGACGACGGACTGGACCATCTCGATCATCGAGTTCTGGAAGCCCTTGTAATCGGTGAAGAGCGGCTCCGGACCACCGTAATCGATACCTTCGATGAACGGCTTCCAGAAGGGATCCTTGGCAACGAACTCGTCGACCTTCTTGGACGGACGCAGCGGGGTGAGGCCAGCGCCGCCCTGCAGTTCGTATTCGCCCTGGATATCGGGAGAGGTGATGTACTTGGCGAATTCCGTCGCCTTTTCTTCGACGCCCGAGCCCTTGAAGATCGCAAGGCTGTCGGTGATCAGCAGCGTGCCGGCGCCCTTGGCATCCGGACCAAGCGGCAGCGTCGCGACGCCCCAGTTGATCTTGGTATCCTTCAGGCGGTAGGCGGCGCCGGAGCCGGCCTGGATCATCGCGACCTTGCCGTCGAGGAAGATGGCGCGAACTTCGTTCTGTTCGTATGCCGTCGGGCCTTCTTCGGCATAAGCGGCGATGTCCTTGTAGGCTTTCAGGGCCGCGAGGATCTGCGGGCTGTCGAGGGTCACCTTGCCCTCGGCATCGGTGACCGCGCCATTATTCGTATAAACCCAATGCATGAACTGGTGCATCGTGTTGTCGAAGGTCTTGGCCGAGAGACCGAAGCCCGGAACGCCGGTCTTTTCCTTGATGGTCTTTGCCATCTCGATTTCTTCGGCCCAGGTCTTCGGCGGCTTCTCGGGGTC
>Ga0102589_1004686_pt1 | contig 12630 bp, 13 predicted proteins | sample AraplaMF_Col_mLB_FD_76858 | JGI IMG/M metagenome (GOLD analysis project Ga0102589, IMG submission 76858) | Arabidopsis root microbial communities from the University of North Carolina, USA - plate scrape MF_Col_mLB | ecosystem: Host-associated > Plants > Roots > Endosphere | place: USA... | reverse complement strand
CGTGCAGGTGCGCTACATGCAGGAACACCAGCCGCCGCTGCGCATGATCGCGCTGGGCAAGGTGTACCGCAGCGACAGCGACCAGACGCACACGCCGATGTTCCACCAGTGCGAAGGCCTGCTCGTCGACGAGCACGCCAGCTTCGCCGACCTCAAGGGCACGCTGGCCGAGTTCGTGCGCGCGTTCTTCGAGCGCGATTTCGAAATGCGTTTCCGCCCGAGCTACTTCCCCTTCACCGAGCCGTCCGCCGAGGTCGACATCGCCTGGCAGCAGCCCGACGGTTCGACCCGCTGGCTGGAAGTGCTCGGCTGCGGCATGGTCCACCCGAACGTGCTGCGCAACGTCGGCATCGATCCTGAGAAGTACACCGGTTATGCCTTCGGCCTGGGCGTGGAGCGCTTTGCGATGCTGCGTTACGGCGTCGACGACCTGCGCAGCTTCTTCGACAACGACGTGCGCTTCCTGAAGCAGTTCGCGTAAGCGCAACAGCAAAATGGGTCCCGGCGTTGGCCGGGATGACGAAGCAGAATCCTCGGGTTATTGCCGCAAATGAAATTCTCCGAAAACTGGCTGCGACAGCATGTGCCGACCACCGCGACGCGCGATGAGCTTTCCGCGACGCTGACCGCGATCGGCCTGGAAGTCGAGGAAGTGACCGCGCTGGGCGAATCGCTCGACGGCGTCGTCGTCGGCCACATCGTCAGCGCCGAAAAACATCCCGAAGCCGACCGCCTGCAGGTCTGCCAGGTCGACACCGGCAACGGCACCGTGCAGATCGTCTGCGGCGCGCCCAATGCGCGCCCGGGCCTGAAGGCGCCGCTGGCGATGGTCGGCGCGAACCTGCCCGGCGGCATCGCCATCAAGGCTGCCAAGCTCCGTGGCGTCGAATCGTCGGGAATGCTGTGCTCGGCCAAGGAACTGGGCGTGGACCCGGACGCCTCGGGCCTGCTCGAGCTGCCGGCCGATGCACCGGTGGGTGCGCCGCTCGCGCAGTTCCTCGGCCTTCCCGATGCCAGCATCGAGATCAAGCTCACGCCCAACCGCGCCGACTGCTTCAGCGTGCGCGGCATCGCTTACGACGTCGCGGCGGCACTCACCAGCGAAGTGCGTGAGTTCGACACCACGCCGGTGGCAGCGCAGAGCGATGCGACCATGACAGTCGAGCTGCAGGCCGGCGCCCGCGTGCCGCGCTTCGTCGGACGCGTCATCGACAACGTCGATGCCACCGTGGCGACGCCCGCTTGGATGGCCGAACGCCTGCGTCGCAGCGGCGTGCGCCCGATCAGCTTCCTCGTCGATGTCACCCAGTACGTGATGCTCGAACTCGGCCAGCCGATGCACGCCTTCGACAAGGCGACGCTCGAAGGCGCCGTCGTCGTGCGTCCGGCGCGTGCGGGCGAAGAGGTCAAGCTGCTCGACGGCCGCACGGTCGCGCTGGACGAGGAGTTCCTCGTCGTCGCTGACAGCCGCGGCGGCCACGGCGCGCGTGCCGTCGCACTGGGCGGCATCATGGGCGGCTTCGATACCCGCGTGACCGATACCACCCGCAGCGTCTTCCTCGAAGCCGCGCACTGGGTGCCGTCGGCGATCATCGGCCGCAGCCGCAAGCTCGGCATGCACACCGACGCCGGCCATCGTTTCGAACGTGGTGTCGATCCGGAGCTGCCGCGCATCGCCGTCGAGTACGCAACCAGGCTGATCCTCGACATCGCCGGCGGCGTCACCGGCCCGATCATCGAAGCCGTATTGCCCGAACACCTGCAGCCCTCGCAGCCGATCACGCTGCGCCGCGCGCGACTGGCGCGCGTGCTGGGCCTGCAGGTCGCCGATGCCGAAGTCGAGCGCATCCTGCGTGCGCTCGGCCTGTCGGTCGAGAACATCGCCGAGGGCTGGCGCGTCGTTCCGCCGAGCCGTCGCTTCGACCTCGCGATCGAAGAAGACCTGATCGAGGAAATCGCGCGCATCCACGGTTACGACAAGATCCCGACGACGCTGCCGTCCGGCGCCGCGCGCCTGGTCGTGCCGAGCGAAACCCGCGTCGAGGATTCGAGCGCCCGTCGCCAGATGGCGTCGCGCGACTACCTGGAAGCGGTCAACTACGCCTTCGTCGACGCCGACCTGCTGGCGAAGTGGGGCAAGGCCGATGGCGCGGTGCCGCTGGCCAACCCGCTGAGCGCCGAGCTCGGCGTGATGCGCACGGCCCTGCTGCCGGGACTGGTCGCCGCGCTGGCACGCAACACCGTGCGCCAGCAGCCGCGCGTGCGCCTGTTCGAGCTGGGCAATGTCTTCAGCGCTGCATATGGCAGCGAGGCGCGCAGCGAAGCGCCGCGCGAGACGCCGCGAATCGCCGCCGCCATCTGCGGCGAAGCGACCGCCGAGCAGTGGGCGACGACCGCCCGTCCGGCCGGTTTCCACGACCTGCGCGGCGATCTGGACAGCCTGGCCGCGCTGGCCGGTGCCAGCCTCGAGTACCGCCCGTCGCAGCCCGTCTGGGCGCACCCGGGCCGCTCCGCCGACGTCTACCGCGATGGTGTGTACCTGGGCTGGATCGGCCAGTTGCATCCGCGCCTGCAGCGCTCGCTGGACCTCGACGTCGACGTGGTGGCATTCGAGCTCGATCTGGAGCCGCTGTTCAGGCGCGCAGTGGCCAAGGCCGGCGCGCTGTCGAAGTACCCGTCGGTGCGCCGCGACCTGGCGTTCGTCGTAGCTGAACCGGTCACCTGGGGCGCCGTTTCGGCCGCCGTTCGTCGGGCCGCCGGCACCGTTCTTCGCGACCTCGTCCTGTTCGACAAATACCAGGGCAAGGGCGTGGAACCGGGTTTCAAAAGTCTTGCTATGGGCTTGATTCTGCAGGATGAATCGCGCACGCTCACTGACCGTGAGGTAGACGCAACGGTGGCTTCGGTGACAGAAGCCCTGCAGCGCGAACACGGTGCGGTGATCCGGGGCTGAGGTTGAAGGAAAAAAGATGGCACTGACCAAAGCTGAGATGGCCGAGCGCCTGTTCGACGAAGTCGGGCTGAACAAGCGCGAGGCGAAGGAATTCGTCGATTCCTTCTTCGACGCCCTTCGCGAGGCGCTGGAGCAGGGCCGCCAGGTGAAGCTGTCGGGTTTCGGCAATTTCGACCTGCGCCGCAAGAACCAGCGGCCGGGTCGCAACCCGAAGACCGGCGAGGAGATTCCGATCTCCGCGCGCACCGTGGTGACCTTCCGTCCCGGCCAGAAGCTCAAGGAACGGGTGGAGGCGTACAGCGGCGTTGACCAGACCGATGTGAAGCAGGCAGACGTGAAGCGCGCAGGAGTGAAGCATGCTTGATCCCGGCAGCAATCGTGAACTTCCGCCCATCCCGGCGAAGCGCTACTTCACCATCGGTGAAGTCAGCGAGCTGTGCGACGTCAAGCCGCACGTGCTGCGCTACTGGGAGACCGAGTTCCCGATGCTCAATCCGGTCAAGCGTCGCGGCAACCGCCGCTACTACCAGCGCCACGAGGTGCTGATGGTCCGGCAGATCCGCGGCCTGCTGTACGAACAGGGCTACACCATCGGCGGCGCCCGTCTGCGCCTGGAAGGCGAATCGGCCAAGGACGAGTCCGCGCTGAGCTCGCAGATCATCAAGCAGGTGCGGATGGAGCTCGAAGAGGTCCTCACGCTGCTGCGCCGCTGATACGCGGCACCTTGCAGGTTCGCGGCCAGATGGATGGCCGGACAAGGCAACAAGCGGCTATACTTGCCGCCCGCCGCAAGGCGGAGATCGCAATACACGTCGGGGCGTAGCGCAGCCTGGTAGCGCATCTGCCTGGGGGGCAGAGGGTCGTCGGTTCAAATCCGGCCGTCCCGACCATTGCATCGAGTCATCCTTTCGGCACGTACCGCAACGCCAGCGCGCCCGAGCCCAGCTCGTGCCTGCCCACGAGCTTCAGGTCGACATACTTCGACAGGCCAGCGAACAGCGTGGGCCCATGGCCCGCAATCCTGGGTTGCACCACGAACTCGTACTCGTCGATCAGGCCCATCTCCGCGAGGGCGAACGGCAACGTCACGCCGCCTACGAAAATTCCCTTGCCCGGCTCGCGCTTGAGCCGTTGCACGGATTCCCGCAGGTCTCCGCGCAGGAGCTCGGCATTCCAGTCGACATGGTCGAGGGTGCTCGAGACCACGTATTTCCTGGCGGTGTGGATCGTATGGACGAAAGGCATCACCCAGGGTTCCGCCCACTCGGGCACCACGCCTGTCTCCGCCGGCTCCCGCCACGCGTCTTCCATCATCTGGTAGGTCACCCGGCCGAAGAGCAGGGCGTCGGCTTGTGCGAGATTGCGGGCGTGGTGCTGATGCAGTTCTTCGTCGGCCATACCTGCACGATGATCGCAGCAGCCATCCAGCGTGATGTTGATGGAGTACCGGAGCGGTCGCATGGCGTCCTCCTCGAAGGGCCAACGGTCGAATGTTGCCGAGGGTACGGCTTCGCCTCGTGAAGTCCAAGGTTCCGGCGTGGGGAGGGTGTGGAACGCTTCCCCGGCGGGAGTAGACTGCGCGCATGCGCTGGCGCCTATCCCATCGTGTCGTACTGCACCTGCTGCTGGTGGCATGCCTGGCAATTCCCGGCGTGGCTGCCCCGGCACGGGCCGTTGCCGAAGCGATGGCGGTGGCCGCAGCCACGGCAGATGCCCCGATGCAGTCCGACATGCCGTGCGAAGAGATGCGTTCAAATCGCGCCGGCGAGTCACCCTGTGACTGCTGCGATGTCCGATCGTGCGACTTGTCGGCGTGCCTGGGTACGGCATGCCTGCCCCAGCTGCCGCGCCTGGTCGCCCATGTTCCGCCTGCCGTCGCAGCGACGCCGTGGCACGGGCCCATGCTGCGGACGGGCATGACCGGCACGCCCTTCAGGCCACCCATCACCTGATTGCTCCGTAGCAAGAGCGGGCGCATGCGCGCCCCCGCGCCGCCTCGTGCGGCATCCCGGAGACATACACGTGAACTCACACAAACAGTGGGCAGCTTTCATGCTGCTCGGGCTGCTGCCCTTGGTGGCGGCAGCCAAACCCATCGCTTTCGCAAAAGGCACGACCGTGATGGTCGAGTACGGCGCCGGCACCATGAACGAGGCGCAATTGTTCTACGCCCCGCGCTACTGGTACTCGGTGGGTGGCGGCTGGCTGGAGCTGCAGAGCGAGGACGGCAGCAAGCAGCGGCACGTTACCTACCTGCGCGGCAACCTGCTGGCCAAACGCTGGAACCTGCCGGCCGCCCAGGCCAACGTCTTTGTCTGGGGTGGCCTGGGTCGCGCCACCGGCAACGACTTCGAAGGCAGTGACCTGGCCCGCAATGCAGGTTTCCAGGCCGACTACGAAACGCGGCGTGTGTATGGCGCGTTCCGCTCCGATCTGCAGGAAAGCGATCACTTCTCGCACCGCATCGATACGCTCCAGCTGGGCTGGGCGCCGTACAAGCACGACTACAACACGCTTGCGACGTGGTTCGTCGTCCAGGGACGCAGCTACACCGGAGGGCTGTTCGACGGAACCGAAACCGCCTTCCTCCTGCGCTTCTTCAAGGGCGGCACCTGGGTCGAGATCGGCGCGACGACCGACGGCAAGGTCCAGGCCATGGCCATGTTCAATTTCTGACGGACACCACTTCCATGAAACTCATCAAATCCAATCGCCTCAAGATGCTGGCCGCGGCCGCACTGGTGGCCGTGTCTTCGCTGGCTTCGGCCGCCACCATCGAGATGGATGTCAACGGCCTGGTGTGCGCCTTCTGCGCGCAGGGCATCGAAAAATCGCTCAAGGCATTTCCGGCGACCGACGCCGTGTTCGTCAGCCTCGAGCACCGCATCGTTGCCGTGCACCTCAAGGACGGCAGCGACATCGACGACGCCACTTTGCGCAAGGCCATCACGGACTCGGGCTATACCGTCGTGGCGATCCGACGCACCGAGGAGTCGCTTGATGCGATTCGCCAACGGATCAAAGGGCCATGACTGAAGCAGACGCGCGCGCTCCCCTGAAGCGCAATCTCGGCGTCGCGATGCTGACGCTGCTCGCAAGCAGCGGCACGCTGGTGTGCTGCGTCCTGCCTGCAGTGATGGTCGCCGTCGGTGCAGGTGCGGCGCTGGCCGGCCTTGTCACTGCAGTGCCACAGCTGGTCTGGCTTTCCGAGCACAAGGCAGGTGTGTTCGGCCTTGCGTCCGTACTGCTCACACTGTCCGGCGGACTGTTGTGGCGTGCGCGACGGTTGCCGTGTCCGAGCGATCCAGCGCTGGCCCGTGCCTGCACGCGCCTGCGCATGGGCAGCATCGTGCTGTGGTGGGTGGCGCTGATCTGCATGCTGGTCGGAGCGACGTTCGCGTTCGTGTTGCCCCGCCTGGCCTGAGACACGCCGCGCTCAGGCCTGGGCGATCGGATGCTCCGCTTGCCACTTGCTCCAGTAATGCACCAGCAGGGCAATGCCGTCGGTTCGCTCGTAGGAACTTCGGGTGATCGGGATCGACTCTTCCCAGCGCGCCTGCGCCAGCTCCTGCAGCGTGGTCGCCGTCGCGTTGCAGAATCCCATGTGCCAACTGTCGAACTGACGGTGGCCGACGGCTGAATTCATCAGTTCGCGGATGTCGGTATGGCTGCGCGCCTGCCGGATTCGCCCGTACACGGCGTCGACGTCTTCAGGCAGGCCTTCGAAGTACTGGAAGAACTGCTGGCCATTGAAGAGCAGGACGCCGGTAACGCCTGACATCGCATTGAATCCGCGCGCGTCCAGCAACAGCCCGTCGATTTCGGCGGGCTGCAGGCTGCGCGTGGCCGTGCTTACGTACGCGATGGCGTGCAAGGCGCTGTTCAAGTCGGCAAGTCCCGATGGATCGATCCGCCCCCTGGCCGGGCCCCGCGACGAGACTAGGCGAGCCGCTTGCCGGCCGCAACCGCGCGCAATAAAAAGGGCCGCGGGCCTCGCTGAGAGGCTCGCGACCCTCCGGCGGACGGCAGCCCGAGGGCATGCCATCGTCGACCGATCAGGTTCGTGGAGGGACCATGAAAAGATCTGCTCTTCGTCACCGGACCGGTAGGAGGAGCGTACTGCGTCCGGCGAAATTCCAGCGTGAGGAAACGGGCGCCAGCCGAACACCTGGCCATAACATCCCCCGCAACCGTGGCGTGCTGGTGGGACAGCCCGACCACGCTACGATGTGCCGATGAATCCGCGCGCGGAACATCTGATCAGCGAACTGCAGCTCACTCCACATCCGGAGGGCGGCTACTTCCGGCGTGTTTACGCTTCCGGAACCAGCGTGGAAGCGAATGGAATCCAGCGGCCTGCACTTACCGCGATCCGCTTCCTGCTTTGCCGCGGGCAGGTGAGCCAATGGCACCGGGTCGATGCGGACGAGTGCTGGCATTGGCAGGAGGGCGATGCGCTGGAGTTGCTGGAGTTCGATCCGGACACCGCCGCGCTCACGACCACCACGCTCGACCAGAGCGGCAAGGGCATGCCGATGCACGTGGTGCGGGCAGGGCATTGGCAGGCGGCGCGTCCGTTGGGCGAGTACGCACTGGTGGCGTGCACGGTGTCGCCGGGCTTCGTCTGGGAAGGGTTCGAGTTGTTGGACGCGAACAGTGACGTAGCCGCCGTGCTGTCGCGCCTGGGCGGCTACTTCTCGGGATAGAGCAGGGTGAAGGTGAAGCGCAGTCCCCAGTCGGCGCCATTGTCGGGTGCTTCCGCGTAGTAGCGGATACCGCCCTGGTAACTCACCATCTGCCGGCCGATCTTGCTGACCTTGCTGTAGCCGATGTTGATAGGCACGGTCCACTGGCTCGCTTTCCAGTCATAGGTCGACTCCAGGTTGGCGGAGACGGTGCGACCCTGGCCCAGACCCTTGGCGACGAATGGTTGCAGGAAGGTGTTGCTGAAGTCGGCCCGGTCGTCGTCGCCGGCGAACGACCAGACGTGGTTGACCAGCGCGCCGTAGGTCCAGCCACCCTTGGTCTGCTTGAGCACGACCGCGGTAGGGCCGGCGCCCCACTTTTCCGCACCCAGCAGGTCGTCCGTCGCGGTCGGCAGGTACAGCGCAGGGCCGACGCCCCAGGTCCACCCCGATGCGGTCGGCGCCTTGGGGGAGAAGAACACGCTCTGCAGCGTATCGCCCAGGCCGAACTGCGACCCGGCGCCGGGGACGACGTCCTCCTGGTAGGTGATCGGAACGATGGTTCGCGAGATCAGGTTCCAGTCTTCGCTGATGGAAACCGGAACCACCGGTTGGACATTGACCAACGTCTTGCTGCCGTCGTCATCCGGTCCGATGCCTTCGTCATGGTTGAACTGCAACGGCACGCTGATCAGGCTGGCGACGGGATTGGAAAGCTGCTTCGCCAGCTCGTCGGCATCCTGTGCCAGCGCCGGCGCGGAAAACAGCAACGCCATGGATGCGAGGCAGGCCGTCCAGTGATTGAAATACATGTGCGCGATCGTCCCTGGGTTGGAGTGCGTGTGGTCCGATCGTATTCGCCCCGCGCCAGCGAACAGTTCTCGCCTCCTTCACACGGGGGGCGGCCGTGGTCCATCATCGATCCGCCGGACATCGTTCCCAACGGAGTGGATATGCGATTTGGCCTTGCCCCCGCATTGCTTGCGCTTTCGATCCTGCTTGCCGTTGCGCCTGTCAGCGCACAGGAACCGCTGCCGCCCATCCGCGACATGGAAACGCTCGTGGTCAGCGGCGTCCAGCCCGGGCCCGGCATGTGGAAGGTCCGCCGCGACGACCACACGCTCTACGTGCTCGGCACGCTGTCGCCGCTGCCGAAGCGGATGGAGTGGGAGTCGCGCGACGTCGAGAACGTGATCGCCCAGGCCCAGGAAGTGATCCAGGCGCCGAGCGTGACCATCGACGGAAAGCTCGGCATCTTCCAGCGCCTGCTGCTCGCGCCCAAGGCGCTGAGCGCGCGCAAGAACCCCGACGGCCAGACCCTGCAGCAGGTCGTGCCGGCCGACATGTACGCGCGCTGGCTTGTGCTCAAGCGCAAGTACATGGGCAACGATCGCAGCGTCGAGGAATGGCGGCCGATGCTGGCGGCGCTGGAGCTCTACAACGAAGCCATGGACGACAACGACCTCAAGCAGTTCGGCATGGTATCGCCGGTGGTCGAGAGGATGGCCCGTCGCCACAAGGTGCCGTTGACGACCACGCGCATCACCATCCTCATCGAGGACCCGAAGGTGGCGTTGCAGGAATTCCGCGAGTCCAAGCTCGACGATGTCGATTGCTTCGGCAAGACCATGCAGCGACTGGAGTCGGACCTGCAGATGATGCGCGAGCGCGCCAACGCCTGGGCGGTCGGTGACATCGCGACCCTGAAGTCATTGCCCTACACCGACCAGAACGAAGCCTGCATCAAGGCGGTGTCGCAGGCGGCGGTGCTGCGCAAGCGCACCGGCGACATCGAGGCGCAGGTGCGCGAACGCTGGCTGGATGCCGCCGAGCTGGCACTGAAGAACAACCGCGTGAGCCTGGCGGTGCTGCCGATGCGCGAGCTGCTCAAGCCCGACGGTTACGCCGCGCAGCTGCGAGCGCGCGGCTATTCCGTCGAGGAACCGGGCGAGTCGGCTATCGCCAGTCCAGCACCGTAGGCCCGCCGGTCAGGCGGGCGGCGCCAAGGTGACCGAGTAGGCCACGGTCGTGATCTTCCAGCCCGCGCCGGTCCTGACCATCAGCCAGCATTCCTTGCCCCAGTTGGTGCGTTTGCCATTGGACAGGAACGAATAGTCGAACGTGACGGCCGCCACTTCGCCGTCGGAATCGATCTTGATGTTCGAGAAGGTTTCTTCGCTGTGGTTCTTGCTGGCGACGATGCCGTCGATGAAGGCGACAGGGTTGTTCTCCTTCTTGAATCTGGCCTTGATCGCCTCCGGGTGCTTGGCCTGGACCTGCGCGAGCGACTTGTCGTCGAGCACGCTCTGCCAAGGGACATCCTGCTGGATGAAAAGGTCGAGGAAACGTTCCCGGTCCTTGTCGATGATCGACGTGCGGAACGTCTCGACGACGGCGAGGATGCCCGGGTGGTCGCCCTCGGCTGCGTGTGCCGGCGGGAACAACAGGGCAAGCGCAAAAGATGTCGCTGCAAGCGAGCGCGAGATCATGGAGAGACAGTTCCTGATGGTCCTCGACCGGATCTCGCATGGTAGCGGCGATGCGGTTATCTCTGCTGCAACGCCTTACGTCATCCCGGCGAATGCCGGGATCCATCTTGATTCGCTGTTGCTCTCGATCGGTCGAGGCAGGATCAAGATGGGTCCCGGCATTCGCCGGGACGACGTTCTACCGTCGGGCCTCAGAGCGAGGCGCTTTGCGGCTGCGGCCTAAGCAGCATCGGCCAGCGCTTGAGCACGGCAGCGCGAATGCCGGCGACATCCAGCCCGGCCTCCGCCAGCAGCTGCTCGCGGCTGGCGTGGTGCTGGTATTCGTCCGGCAGGCCCAGGTGCAGGATCGGCATGGCGATGCCTTCGGCCGCCAGCAGTTCGGCGACGCCGGAACCGGCACCGCCGGCGACGACGTTGTCCTCGAGCGTGACGAAGCCTTCGTGGCTGCGTGCAAGCTCCAGGATCAGCGCGCGATCGAGCGGTTTGACGAAGCGCATGTTGACCACGGTCAGGCCGAGCTCTTCGGCTGCCTTCTCCGCCGCCGGCACGATCGCGCCGAAGGCGAGCAGGGCGATGCGCGAGCCCTGTCGACGCAGCTCGGCCTTGCCGATCGGCAGCGTGTCCAGGCTGGCCTGCACGGCCACGCCGGGACCGGTGCCGCGCGGATAGCGCACCGCGGCCGGGCCCTGGAAGTGGTAACCGGTGCTGAGCATCTGCCGGCACTCGTTCTCGTCCGAGGGCGCCATCACCACCATGTTCGGAACGCAGCGCAGGTAGCTCAGGTCGAGGTTGCCGGCATGGGTCGCGCCGTCCGGGCCAACCACGCCGCCGCGATCGAGCGCGAACAGCACGTCCAGGTTCTGGATGGCGACGTCATGCACCAGCTGGTCGTAACCGCGCTGCAGGAACGTCGAGTAGATCGCCACCACCGGCTTGGCACCTTCGCAGGCCATGCCGGCGGCCAGCGTCACCGCGTGCTGCTCGGCGATGGCGACGTCGAAGTAACGCTGCGGGTATTCCTTGCTGAAGCGCACCAGGCCTGAGCCTTCGCGCATCGCCGGAGTGATGCCGAGCAGTTTCGGTTCGGCCGCGGCCATGTCGCACAGCCACTCGCCGAAGACGTCGGTGTAGGTCGGCTTCTTGGCGCCGGGCTTGCTGACCAGGCCGGTCGACGGATCGAACGGGCCGACCGCGTGGTAGCCGATCTGGTCGCCTTCGGCGAGCTCGTAGCCCTTGCCCTTGGTGGTGATGATGTGGAGCAACTGCGGACCCTTGAGGGTCTTGAGCACCTTCAGCGCGGACATCAGCGCCGGCAGGTCGTGGCCGTCGATCGGGCCGGTGTAGTGGAAGCCCATTTCCTCGAACAGCGTGGACGGCACGAACATGCCCTTCCAGTGTTCTTCCCAGCGCTTGACGAACTTCGCCGCCGGCTTGTTCTTGTCGCCGAGCAGGCGCTTGCCGCCTTCGCGGATCGCGTTGAGCGTGCGGCTGCCGGTGAGGCGCCCGAGCATCTGCGTGAGGCCGCCGACGTTCTCGGAAATCGACATCTGGTTGTCGTTGAGCACCACCAGCAGGTTCGGCTCCGGGTCCATGCCGCCGCCGTGGTTGAGCGCTTCGAACGCCATGCCGGCGGTCATCGCGCCATCGCCGATCACCGCCACGACCTTGCGGTCGTCGCCCAGCTGCTGCAGCGCGATCGCCATGCCGAGCGCGGCGGAGATCGACGTGGAGGAATGACCCACGCCGAAGGTGTCGTACTCGCTTTCCTCGCGCTTGGGGAACGGCGCGACGCCGCCGGCCTGCTTGACGGTGTGGATGTCGTCGCGGCGGCCGGTGAGGATCTTGTGCGGGTAGGTCTGGTGGCCGACGTCCCACACCAGTCGGTCCACCGGCGTCTCGTAGAGCCAGTGCAGCGCGACGGTGAGTTCGATCACGCCCAGCCCCGCGCCGAAATGGCCGCCGACGAGGGCGACCTGTTCGATCAGGTAGGCGCGCAGCTCGTCCGCGATCGCGGGCAGTTCCTCTTCGGGGAACTGGCGCAGGTCGGCGGGAACCTGGATTCGGGACAGGCGCGGATAACGTTGCGGATCGATCATCACGTCGGTGTCAGACGGCAAGTTCGCCATTGTCCCGCCGTCGTCCGGAGCGGGCAAGGATCGAACCGGGCCGCTTCACCACGCCCTGTTCAGTCGGCGTCGCGTGCGACGCCGCTTTGGCTCAGCGTCCGCGCAGGCGACCGAACAGGCCGCTGCCGGCCTTGCCCGGATCCACCGGCTCGGGTTCGCGCTCGGGTTCGGCGAACCCGGTGGCGAGATTGGCGTTGATGAAGTCCGCCACTTCGGCCTGCGTCACGCCGCTGGCGTCGGCGATTTCCGGCAGCAACGCCGGGCCTTTCATCATCACCGTGGCGATGCGGAAATGCTTGGGATATTCGCGCTCGGTCTGCGGCCACTTGACCATCAGGTAGCGGCGGGCCGGATCGTGTTCGGCGGCCAGCGCGCCC
>Ga0102589_1004684_pt1 | contig 12633 bp, 9 predicted proteins | sample AraplaMF_Col_mLB_FD_76858 | JGI IMG/M metagenome (GOLD analysis project Ga0102589, IMG submission 76858) | Arabidopsis root microbial communities from the University of North Carolina, USA - plate scrape MF_Col_mLB | ecosystem: Host-associated > Plants > Roots > Endosphere | place: USA... | reverse complement strand
CGGCCCCGACTTCCTGACGTTGGTCGAGGCCGGCGGGCTGGCCCGCAGCGGCTTCAACAGCGCAGGTGTATCGATTACCGCCAACTACCTGGAATCGGACCGCGACTTCAAGCAGCTGGGCGTGCCGCTCTCGCTGATACGCCGCAAGGTGCTGGAGCAGGAGATTTTTTCGCTGGCGATGAAGGCCGTCGCGGCCACGCCCAAGTCCTGCTCCAACAACCTCATGCTGGGCATGGCACAGGGTTTCGGCATCGACTTCGAATGCACGACCAATGAGTCCTTCCCGATTTACCCCGGCGCCGACAACCTGATCGTGCACGCCAACCACTGGATGAGCCCGGTGGCGCTCAGCAAACTCGTGGATATGGGCATTTCCCAGTCGCCGGACAGCCACTACCGCGACTGGCGCGTGCGCAAGCTGCTGAACACCAAAGACAAACTCAGCCGCCAGGATTTGAAAAACGCTTTTTTTGACGACTTCGGCCTGCCTTATTCCGTCTGCCGCCCGCCGCGCCTGGGCAGCCATGACAACCTCTCGGCCTCGGTGGCCATGGTCATCATGGAGCCCGCCGCCGGCGAGATGGAAGTCGCGCCGCTGCCGGCGCTGAACCGCGTGTTCACCTGCTACAGCCTGACGCAGGAGCCGCGCCTTTCGGCTGCTTGACAGCTAAAGCACCGCGGCCAGCTGGTCCAGGTCCAGCGAGGGAACAAACTTGGGGTTGACATAGCGCTTGCGGATTTCGGCCTCGGAGAACTCCACCATGTCCGCGCTCTTGGCGCTGTCGCCGCCGCCGGCAATCCAGGCGCTTTCCCAGATATGGGCCAGGTTGCGTATGCCCAAGGCCATGACTTTGGCGGTGTTGCCGCCGAACTGCTCCCACAGGCCGTCTATCACCGCGCGTGAGGCGCCCTCGCCGAGCTCGATGTAGGCGTCACAGATTTCCGTCGGCGGGATCAGTTTGGCGACGTCGTCCATGAGCTTGACCGTGGCGACCGCGGCCATGCGGCCTTCATCAATCCTGGCCAGCGCGGCGGCGGGCTTGGCCAGCAGCTTGTCGATGGCCTCGAACAGCTCTTCGGCCTTGGCGTCAATCATCTTGGTTTCGTAGATGGAATGCACGCCCTTGGCCGGCCAGTCCTTCTTCGGTTTGCCGGTGCTGGTAACGCCTTCGGTGGCCTGGTCCTGGTAGCCGTCGGCCAGGAAGGAGCCGTGCAGCGGCTGGCAGGCATCGCCCACATAGTGCGCCAGCAGCCCCGCCGCGGCCACATAACTCGCATAGTCCTTTTTCTCGACATAAGCGACCATGGCATCGTAAAACTGCCAGACCCGAAAAGGCAGGCAGCCGCGCGACTTGGAGGCGGTAGAGCCCACGCTGTCGTAAAAGCCCTGCCAATATTCCACCGCCACCCTGTCCGTGTCCTCCATGCACAGCTCACGCAGGCTGGGCCCGTCGCCGGGGCCGGGCACATCGATGTCGGCGTAGTGCGTGGGGTGTTCCGGCCCGCTGTTGAAGCCGGTGTCGCGCCCGCCCTTGACCTTGCCGGGCTGCTTTTTCCAGATGACGTCTGGCACGTCGGCCAGGGCGATAAAACCCGTCGTGTCCTTGAGCGCCTCGTTGATCTTGCCGGGCGCGATGTCGGCGCGGTCAAAACTGATGCGCAGCGCATTGGCAGCCAGCAGCTTGGCGAGTTTTTTGTCCTTGACCTGGCCGACCGCGACATTGCCTATGCTGTAGTGGCCGGTCGCGCCCCAATAGGGCTGGGCTGCCGTGTTGTGGGCCGACACCAGCTCCACGTCCAGCAGCTTGCAAACATTGCTGAGGTTGGTCGCCAGCGCGAAGTTGTAGGCACCGCCGTCAACACTGAAAGTCTGAGCGCCCCATTCCACCGCGAGCGGGCGGTAGCTGGGCTTACCGTTTTTCTCCTTGGCGTCCTTGCTGTCTTTCCCCTCTTCGACCTTGAGGTGCCAGACCGTGCCGGAGTCGCCGGGCTGGGTCTGGTGGGCCGGGTCCTGCGGCGCGATCAGCAAATCGGCCACGTAGTCATAGCCACCCACGGATTTGTAGCGGTAAAACAGCGCCTTGATGCGCCCCTCCAGGTGGCCCGATGCTGCGCCGAAGGCGGACACCGGATGGTCTATCAGTTGCAGCCCCAGGTTTTGCTCGTTAAGGTCGGCCAGCGCGCCCACCTCGCCTATGCCGTAGACGCTGCTGGTCCAGTCCCGGGCGTCGTCGACCTCGACCAGGCCGACGTCCAGGTTCAAATAGGTCTGCTTGCCCGCGAAAGAGGGATAGACCTCGGTAAAAGGCAAGCGCGTGAGCTGGCGCTCGGAAGCATGGCCGACCTCGACCTCCTCGCCGCGCAGCCGCGCATGGACAGGCTCACCGGGCTCGCCGCAGACATGGCGGTTGGTCAGCGCGTAAATCGTGTGGCCGTCGCTGACCAGGCAGCCGGCGCTGGCGCTGCGCAGCAGGCCCTGGTTGCGGATCAGCAGCGGAAAGCCGCCGCCTATGGCCGCCTCGGGCCAGATCCAGGAGGGCAGCGGCTTGCGGGCCGGGGCCTGCGGCTCGACCTTGACGACACAAACCGGCACGACACGGCCGTCGGGCAGATAAAGCATCTTGGGCACCATGTCCTGCGGGTGCAGTTTGCTGCTGGAAAAAGCTTTTTCCTCCACCCATTCATCGACCATCACCAGCATGCAGGGCCAGGAATAGGGCCGCACCTCGGAGTTGGCGAAGGTGCGTTCCACCTTTTTTTTGCCCGCGGATTTTTTGACCGGGTTTTTTGCGTCGGGCCAGGGGTCGCTGCGCCGTATCAGGTACAAGCCCACCGCTGTGCCCACCACATTGCGCTTGTTGAGCATGTGCACGTGGAACTGGTTGCGCGCGTCCAGCAAGTCGCGCACGGAAAGGCTGGTGTAGCTGTTCTGGCTGCTCAGGATATCCATGGAATTCCTCCGTGTTGTGAGGCTCAGGCCAGCAGGCATTGTGCGCAGCCGGATTGGCCTGATCAATCCTCCAATAGGAGGAGAAAACCAGCTTCGCCGGGCTTTGTGACGCGGCTATGTCCGGGCCGCCCTCTGCGGGGCAATGCAAGCAATAAAACAAGCGATGCAAAAAAAGCATGGCTAAAACAATGTCTTTCTGGCGACATTGCGAGATCATTCAAGTTACAGCAAGCCAAGGCCATGCGCGCGAAATCGAGGGCAAAACCCGTGGCGCATGGGCCTCTTGCGGCGTCCCAAACCATGCGGACCCTATGTGTATCGCCGCGACCCGCTTCGAGACACAAGCCAAGCGAAAGTCAATTCCCGCCGCCGGCAGTGATGGCGCCGGGGGAAACCACAACAGGATGAATGACATGGAAGCCGTGAATGCAAGCCATGCAATGTCAATCTATCTGCCTCTGGCGCTGTACGTCGTTATTGCCGTCATCGGCTGGCGGCTGATGAAATGGCAGCGCAAGTGCAGGACCCAGAGAGCCGTTTACTGGCAAGCCTGCTACATCAAGCTGGACAGCCTCGCCAGGTCCCACCGCCTGCGGGCTGTCGAGTTCGAGATTCAGGCCGAGAAATTCCGCCTGCGCTGGCAGCGGGAGCAACGGGCCCTGCACAAAAAAAGGTTTGACGAGATGTTTCTCAAACGGTAGCCCGGGCTCAAGCCCATACCGGCCGTCACCCCGGGGGCCTCAGCTGCGGCGAAACACCTTCTTGCCCAGGTGGCCGAGAGCGGCAATGCCCAGCAAGACACCCCATTTGGTATACCAGGCGGCCCACCAGGGCAGCGTCTCCTCGTGAAGCAGGGAAGCCGGCAGGTTTTTGGCGGCCCAGAAATCCAGCGCCGGCCACCAGCACAGCCACAGCAGCGACAACAGCAGGGGCCAGACCGCCCGCGGGCCCAGCCGGGGAAACTCTTCCCTCAGCTTCCAGGAAAGTCCCGTGAGCACCACCAGCACGGCCAGGCGCGCCAGCACCAGCCCACCCGTGGCCGTGTCCAGGCCCAGATAGGTCGAAAATTTCCAGGCGACAAAGGCAGCCAGCGCCACCACGACCACAAAAAGAAGCCAGCTGTCCTCGCTGTCGACTTTACCCATGCCTACTTCCTTGTTTGACGGTTGATTTTTTTCGTCGAGGCCCGCGAATCGCGCGCCTTGCGGGGCGGCCGCTTTGCGGGTGAGTGGGTCCACTGGCCCAGCGCGGACGCCACCTCGCCAATCGTGCGGTGCCAGTCCTCCCCTTCGGCCTGCCTGAACAGCCGCAGGCTGGGATACCAGGCCGTATCGCTTCCTTCGAGCCCCCAACGCCAATCTGTGTCTATCACGGGCAACAACACCCAGCACGGTTTGCCCAGGGCGCCGGCCAGGTGCGCGACGGCGGTGTCCACGCAGATGACGAGGTCCAGTTGGCTCACGATGGCGGCCGTGTCCGCGAAATCCTCCATCAGCCCACCAAGGGCCGCCAGCGGCTGGCCTGCGGGTGGCCGCGCGGCCTCTTCCTCGCCCTGCCCTTTTTGCAGGCTCACAAAAGTGACGCCCGGCACGGACCAGAGCTGCGCCAGGCTCGCCAGCCCGGGAAGCGAGCGGTTGCCGTCGTTGCCGTGCCCCGGGCTGCCTTTCCAGACCAGCCCGACCTTGCGCCCCGCCGCCGGCAGGCGTTCGTGCCAACGCGCCACACGCTCCGGCAATGCGCGCACATAGGGCAGGGGCGCCTCGCCTAGGGTTTCGGCCGTCACCGCAAAATGCAGTGGCAGGCTCATCACAAAACACCAGCAGTCATGCGCGGCCAGGGCGGCCTCGTCGGTGACCACCGCATCCACCCCTTCCACGGTTTCCAGCAGCGGAACCAGCGGCGCGCGGCACAGCAGCGTCAGGCGCGAGACGCCACGCGCCTTGAGCAAAGGGGCATAACGCACAAACTGGATGTAGTCGCCAAAACCCTGCTCGGGCCAGATCAGCAAGGACTTGCCCGCCAGCGATTCACCCTGCCACTGCGGCCAGGGCAGCGAGGGAAAGGGAACCGCGACGGTCTTGCGCTCCGGCGCATAACGCGATTCATACAACGGCCAGGCCTCGGCGTAGCGCTGCGTGCTCAGCAGCAGCAGGCACAGGCTGAGGCGGGCCTCGACATAGCCGGGATTGAGTTCCAGCGCGCGCCTGTGCGCCGCCTCGGCCTCCACCAGGCGCTGGTTGGTCTTGAGCATGATGCCCAGGTTGTTATGGATTTCAGCCCGCTCCGGCTGCAAGGCCAGCGCGCGCCGGTAGGTCGCTTCCGCCTCGGCCAGGCGCCCGTCGCGCTTGAGCAGGATGCCCAGGTTGTTGTGCGCCTCGGCATAGTCGGGTTTGAGCGCCAGCGCACGGCGGTAGGCGGCCTCCGCTTCAGCGGGGCGCGCGCTGTCCTTAAGCAGGTTGCCCAGGTTGTGGTGGGCGTCGGCGTAAGCGGGTCGCAGTTCCATGGCATGCCGGAAGGCGGCCTCCGCTTGCGGCAAACGCCCGCTGTTCTGCAGCAGCAGGCCCAGGTTGTTGCACGCCTCGGCATAGTCGGGCTTGAGTGCCAGGGCCTGCCGGTAGGCCGCCTCCGCCTCCGGCAGGCGCCGGGCCAGCTGCAGCAGGTTGCCCAGGTTGCTGTGGGCTTCCGCATAGTCGGGCCGCAGCGACAGCGCGCGCCGGTAAGCCGCCTCCGCTTCCGCCAGGCGGCCTTCGCTCTTGAGCAATACCCCCAGGTTGTTGTGCGCCTCGGCGTACTCGGGCCAGGCCTCAAGCGCTTCGCGGTAGGCCGCTTCGGCCTCGATGGGCCGCCGGTTTTTCTGGTGCCGGTTGCCCAGGTCGTTCAAGGCCCTGGCATGGCCGGGCGTGGAGGGCGTCGCCTGATGCTGCGCCGCGCCGGCTTCGCGCGGGAGCCAGCTGTTTTTCAGCAGGATGCCCAGGTTGTTGTAGGCCTCGGCATAGTCGGGCCTGAGTTGCAGCGCACGCCGGTACGCCTGCTCCGCCTCGTCCAGGCGCCCGCTTTTTCTCAGCAGGTTGCCCAGGTTGTTGAGCACCACGTCGAACACCGAGATGACCAGCAGGCCTATGCAGACGACGTGCAGTGTGGTGAGGCCGTTGTGCACCAGCACCTTGTCCATCACCACCTGGAAGAACAGCGGCGTGACCAGCATGAAGAACTGGAGCACGAAGGACACCAGCAATACCTCGACCAGAGGCCGGCGGTACTTGACGACCGCGGGGATAAACCAGCTGAAGTCAAACTTGGCCATTTCCCCCGCCAGCGATGCGCGCGAGGTGATCTGGATCAGCTCACCCGACCAGCGCTCGTGAAGCGCCGACAGCTCCAGCACCTGCGGGCCCGATGCGCCCGGCTCCTGGATCAGAGCCTTGTCCTGGTCGACCCGCGCAAGGATAAAAAACCCGCCGTCATTGGCAAGGGCGATAGCCGGCAGCGCCGCCAGCGCCAGCCGAGCGCGCGATGGGCGCCTGCGCGCGGCGACAAGTCCCAGGCTTTTGGCGGCGTTGAGGATGTCGACGACATCCATGGCCTGGCCGTCGCGGCTGAATTCGTGCCGCAGCTTTTCAGGATCCGCGGCAACCGCGTGAAACTGGGAGAGCATTACAAGACAGGCAAGCCCGCTGTCTGCCGCCGCGGCGGGCGCCGGCTGTGTAGCCGACGATTGCGCGCGCGAATTGTCCTGCGGCAAAACCGGCACCACTGTGTTCATGACCATCCGTTACCCCCTCCCCTTGCGCCGCCTGCTTCATGCAGGTCCGCGGCGGCGAACGCGCCGGCATGCCTGCATGCAGCGCTCCTGCCTTACGAGCGTGCCGTGTGTTGTCTACGGAAAACCGATAAGGCGCTTTTTATGCGTTACCACTTTGGCAGTACACGACATGGGGATCGAGCATAGGTTTCCGAACGGGGTGCGGCGGAGAACATTGTCTTTGTGCAGACAATATGTGGGCGATTTATCGGGACACCGCCCCGGGGCCGGTGTCAAGGCACCGCAGCCTCTTGCATCAGCACAATGAGTTCTTCCAGCGTGGGCTTGGTGATGTTCATGCGGGCTTGCCGATGTTTGCGGGAAAAGCGCAGCCAGGTTTCCAGCGAGCGCAACTCCAGCATGCCGTAGTTCACGCGCAACCAGCCGGCCGCAACAAGGTGATGCACGGCTTCGGAAAAAACGCTGCGTGACACCCCGCAGACAGATGCGATGACGGTCTGCTTGACAGGAATCTCCACGGACGTACCTTCCAACCCGTGCGTGGGCGGGCGCGACGAGTTGTAGTACAGCGCTTCGGCGAACAGCGCCAGGCCCATGACCACCCGCAGCGGCGGGCTGCCTTGCTTCATGAGCACAATCATTTCCGAATGCTGCCGGCTGCGCCAGGCCATCAGCAGGGCGATGTAGCGGGAAAATTCCGGCTCGTCCTGGAATGCTGCCAGCGTGTCGGTTGCCGGCACGCACACCGCGCGCACCGGGGCCAGGCATACATAGTCCAGGCACGAGGGATAACGATTGAGCAAGGGCTCTTCGCCGAACCAGGTGCGGGGGCCGTAAATGTTGACCTGGATGCAGCCGCCCTCCTGCAACGGAACGCTGGCGCCCACCAGCCCGGAGACGATATAGGTCCAGGCGGCTACCTGGCCGCCCTTGGGCCAGATGACGTCGCCGGCATCGAAGGCCGTCATCTTCACCCGGGACAGCATTTGCAACGCGGAGCGCTCGCCGATTCCCAAGCCCGTTAACAGTTGATATATATATGCGCCAGACATCCCTATCCCCTTAACGCCGGAAAGCACTGGCAAGCACTTCCGTTTTTTTTGATTTCACACGGAACACGAATCAGGACAGCGCCTTGACCGGCATGAAGGGCATGGGTGTCGTGTCGATCCACACGCCTGGCCGGTATTGGGAGTTGCGGTCTTTCAGCGGCGATCCCGGCGGCCGGCTGGGCATGAAGCGGAGCAGATCATTCAATGCGGCCGCATCACGCAGCACCGGCAAGCAAAGCACCGAGTCGCGCCGCCCCGTGAGCACAACGGTTTCGGCGCCGCATCCATCGACCAGGGACTTCAGCTGCCTCCAGTCCAGGCGCGCCGCGTTGATGAGCGTGACATCGGGGCAGGACCGGCCATTGGAGCCATCGGACCGCCATTCGGCCCAATGCACGGCCTTGCCTTTGTCGCGCCCCATCTGCGCCCTGAGTGCCTGGAGCACCGCTTCGTCCTCCGCCAGGAACTGACTGAGTTCGATAAAGTACATCATGATGGTTGTCCCCTTGAATGGCTGAGCAGGTTCATGTCCCGCCATCGATGGGCATCGATGGCAGTCGCCGGGAAGCGATGAACCAAGCATAGGCCGCTCAAGAACAATTGGGCGCAACATTGTCCGCACGAAGGCAATCTCGGTACTTTTTTGAAAATTGATGTGCCGCCAAGGGCATTGCCGATGCCTTTGAACAGAACCCGGCGACCGCAGCATCACTCACGCGGCCGCCAAAAAGCGCTGCATGTCGTAAGGCGCAGCTTCGAGGGGAAGCGCCGCGCCGGTGAGCTGTGCTGCCAGCAGGCGCGCCGTGGCAGGGGCCGTGGTCACGCCCAGGCCTTCATGACCCACGGCCAGCCACAGGCCTGGCCGGCGAGGATGGCGGCCGATGATGGGCAGGCCATCCGGCGTGGCGGCGCGAAATCCCGTCCAGGTGCGCACGGTGTTGAGGCCGGCCAGCGCCGGCAGGTAGTCCAGCGCGCGGCCCAGCATGCGTGCAAGCATGGGCGCCTCCACTGCCGCGTCGGTGGTGTCGAACTGGCGCGAGGAGCCTATCAGCAGCTGGCCGGTCGGACGCGGCTGCACATTGAAGGCCACCGATGCGCCGTCGCTGTGGTGCGCGCTGCTGATGTAGCCAAGCTCGACCAGCTGGTGGTGCACCGTGCCCGGATAGCGGTCGGTGATCGCGAGGTGGCCTTTCTTGGGACGTATCGGCAAGTCGGGACAAAGACGGCTTGCCTCTATGCCCGCGGCCAGCAGCACGGCGCCGGCGCTGCGCCAGCTGCCGTCCGCCAGGCGCACGCGGGATCCCTCGACGGCGGTAACCTGCGCCTGCTCAAAAGTGATGGCGCGCGGTGCCTGCGCAAGCAGCCAGCGCGCAGCATTGGGCGCATACACCACACTGTCGCCGCCAACCTTGAGCGCCCCCGCCAGGCCCGGGCGCAGCACCGGCTCCGCGGCGGCCAGCGCGGCGGCACCCAGCAGTTCGCAGGCGACGCCGTGGGCCTGCAGGCTGCGCCGCTTGTCCTCGGCGACGGCCATTTCAGCGTCGTTGGCGGCCAGCCACAGCGTGCCGCAGGTGGCGAAGGCGCAATCGGCATTCATGCGCGGCGCCCAGTCGTGCCAGAGCTTCAGCGATTCATGGCTGAGCGTCAGCTCCGCCGGGTTGTCGTCCATCACCACCAGGTGGCCCATGCCGGCCTGCGTGGCGCCGCCAAGGCCGGCATCGAGCACCAGCACGCCGAGTCCCGCGCGCGCGAGTTCATGCGCGCAGGCCGCGCCCACGATGCCGGCGCCTATCACGATCACATCGGCATTCACAGGCGTATGCCCCAGGCGAAGGGATCACCCTCTTCGATCAGCAAAGTGGCCTCGGCGCTCATGTGGGCGCGCCCGCGCAGGGTCGGGATGACCTGGCCTTCCTCCACGGCGTAACTGGCCTCGAAGCGGCTGCCGATGATGCTCGCCTGGTGCCAAATCTGGCCGGGCGCAAGCTTGCCGTCGGCGGCCAGGCAGGCGATCTTGGCACTGGTGCCGGTGCCGCAAGGCGAGCGGTCGTAGGCCTTGCCGGGGCACAGGACGAAGTTGCGGCTGTCCGCGCCACCGTCGTCGTCCGCGAAGAGCTCGATATGGTCTATCTCCGCGCCGCCAGCGCCCGTGATGCCCTGGGCCGCCAGTGCTTCACGCAGCGCCACGCTGTACGCGGTGAGGGCCTCCAGCCTGTCGCTGGCCACGCGCTGGCCGTGTTCGCTCGCCAGGAAAAACCAGTTGCCGCCCCAGGCCACGTCGCCACGCACCGTGCCGTGGCCCGGCACCTCGACGGCGACCTGGTGCAGGTGCCGCCAGGCGGGCACATTGCGCACGCTCACCGAACCGTCGCCATGAAGCGTGGCGGTCACGGTGCCCACCGGTGTTTCGATGCGGTGCTCGCCGGGCCTGATCAAACCCATATAAGCCAGCGAGGCCACCAGCCCTATGGTGCCGTGGCCGCACATGCCCAGATAGCCGGTGTTGTTGAAAAAGATCACGCCCGCGGCGCTGGCCGGATCCACCGGCTTGCACAGCAAGGCGCCCACCACCACATCGCTGCCGCGCGGCTCCAGCACGGCAGCGGCCCGCCAATCGTCGTGCCGCTGCGCCAGCAGCGCGCGGCGCTCGGCCATGCTGCCATGGCCCAGATCGGGAAAACCATCAATCACAAGGCGCGTCGGTTCGCCGCCGGTATGGGAGTCAATAACCTTGATTCGTTTCATGTTGCAAGTCCGCGGGTTGGTTCGGTGATGAGCTTACTTCTTCAGCCGTGCAAAGCCCCGGCACTGGAAACCTTGCAGCAGGCCTGGAGCCGGGTGGACGACGGCTCGGCAAAACCCCGGGCGCAAGAATGAATCAGCAGAAAATCCTAAAACAAAGGAATTAAATTTAATCATATTTAATATATTAATGAGATATTAAAATTGACTTTACAGGGTATCAAGCAGCTTGCCAAGCCGCCTTTTTTGCGCTTGGGAGGGTGAATTGGGGAAAACCGCCGGAACGTCCGGCGGGTGAGCGGGTGGAGCGGCGGTGCGGCTGCCCCTGGCCTCAGAGCGTGGCGAGACTCAATTCCCGGGGAGCGTCCGTCCTGGAGGTCTTGCGCCGCAGGGGCCTGGAAAAAGCACAGGCGCCCAGAATATGCAGGAGGTCCTCCTGCATAAAAGAAGTGCCCAGGTACATCGGGCTGACGCGGGAGAGCTGGCTGTGGAAATGGCCGATGACCGCGCGCTGGCAGGTGATGGGTATGACGGTGACGGCGCGGGACGCCGCCAGCTGCGCCAGAAAGGCTTCCATCGCCGTGCTTCGGTTGCCGCTCATGTGCTGCTCGCGCAGGCGCACAAAAACCACACAATGCCGGAAGGTCTCGAACATCCATGGCGCGCCCGTCAGCGGCGTGGCGTCTATGCGCGTGATCAGCCTCGAGGCGGATAGCATCTGCAGCCGGCTGTGAAAATCCTCGACGGCGAGTTCGTGAAACTCCACGAGCAGCACGCGAACACCAATTCCTTTGTGCAAGGTATTGAATTCAAAAGAGTCTCTGGCACTCATAGTTATCCCCTGCTTCGCCGAGGCCTGGTGCGGATTTACTAAGAGGGTATGAGCGGCAGCACCCGGTCGGCGTCGCCGCAGTGTCTGCGAGAACGCCGGGATGTACAGGGGACTTTGTCTACGCGCGGGCAATGCTTGCCGGAAAACACAACTATTTATGTATACCCTGCCAGCTTTCGGGCGCCGGGCGTCCGCAAGAATTTCCGCTGATCAACAGCAAATGTCCGCAGAAAAACATTGTCGGCTTGCCCGCGCCGACACGATTTTTACAATGACCGAGACGCTCCGGCGTTCCTTGTTCTCATCCCAGACAAGGCTGCTGTCAAGCAGTTCAAGCCCCCTGCAGTGACCTCTACTGCAGGGGCTTTTTTTTGGGCCAATTGAACGAACAGACGGCCGAACCGCGTCCCGGCTAGGCCCGGTCCTTCCAGCGCTGCATTTCCCAGGAGGGCAGGCCGCGCAGGTCGCCGACCCGGGCGCTCTGGAATTCCGCGAGCGCCGGTTTCGCGCCCAGCCTGTCATAGGCCAGCTTGACCACGGGGGCGGTCTTGACGAACACACTTTTAACCTGGGCCCAGTTAAGCGGCTCGGGGATGATCTTTGCGCCGGCAATCATTTTGGAGGTCGCGAGCAGGGACAGCGCGTCGCCTTCGGTCGACCAGGCCCAGCCGCGGCGAAACACCACCTCATCGCGAACCACCTTGGCGCCCTCCGCCGGTGACAGGCCCCAATAGGACTTGACCAGCTGCGACACCACGCCGGGGTCCGACTCGCTGAGCACGGCCACGGCTTCCTGCTGCGCCAGCAGAAAGGCCAGCACCAGGTTGGGATGCTTTTCCACCAGGCTGTTGTGCACGATGCGAAAGGACCGGTGCAGGTAGTAGCCGTCCGGATAAAAAGGCGAGTTCTTCACCGAGGGCAGCAGGATGCCCGCGCCCTTGCCTTCCGGCCCGTCGTAATGGCCCTCCGTATAACCGTAGGAATTCATGATGGCCACCGTGCCCGTCGCCTGCGCCTTCAGGAAGGCCGGGTAGACGGCCAGCGTCGCATCCATGCCGGCCGGCACCTGCGCCGCCTCGGGCAGGGTCGGCAGGTGCACCATGCGTATGCCGTGGGCGGCCGGGTCCGGGTTGCCCAACTCATAGCGCAGGATTTGCGTGAACGCGTTGTACGGGTCCGCTCCCATCAGCGTGCCCACGGTCTTGCCCTTGAGGTCCTGCACATTGCGGACAGGCGAATCCTTGCGCGTGCACAGCAAAAACCTCAGCCGCCCCTCCGCCACCGACACCAGGCT